>OFTX01000982.1_pt1 | contig 11682 bp, 4 predicted proteins | sample 1775051 | NCBI WGS metagenome assembly OFTX01 (sample SAMN08195772, study PRJEB24354) | sludge metagenome | isolation source: sludge from phenol fed wastewater aerobic bioreactor A | place: India: Nagpur | collected 2016-09-15
AATTGCTGCTTTTATATTTTTTTCTTGATCTATTTGCCCCTTATCAGCTCCGTTACTATTATATTCGGTACCTAAATCATTCGGTGCGTACCCATTTGGTGCTCCTTCATTTCCCGCAGAGACTATTTTTAGTGAGAGCATTACTAAAGCATGTTTTACCTCTTTACCGATTAATTTATTTGCAATTGGGCCAACTTTTTTTATAACATGTCTAACTGATTTGATTGTCACCTCACTCACAGTTACTTCCCCCATCTTGTAGTAATTAAAAGCATTTTTGAAATTAGTTATGACAGGTTTTCCTACCAAACCAAAAGCATCAATATTGTTTATTGGATCCAAAAATGCATAGTGGTAGCTACTTAAATTCGGCGTTTCATCCGTTAACGGGTCTATCTGCACAAACCTGCCTATTTGTGGGTCATAGTTTCTAAAACCATAATCTAACCAGTTTAAATCTCCATCATCCCATAATTCTTTATCATTATACTGGTAATTGTTTTTCAAAGAGCCTTCTAATGCATCGCCCATTTTATTGCTGCTTATGGCTGCTATCTTCAACCCATATGCATAGTAATGGTTTTCTTCTATAATCCTTCCTCTTGCCAAAGATATTTTCAGGTTATCAAAATATACCGGTTCATTGCTCTCATTGCTTACATACACATAAGCATAACCATTTTTAGGTGCTTTTATATCGGCCAAAAGCAAGGGGGTGGCGCCATCATCGCTCTGGCTTACCCTTTGCAAGGCAGAACCTTCACTTACAAAATTAAATCTTTCATCAAAAAACAATACCGTTAAATAGGCTCTTCTCTGCCCATCGTAACTGTATTGGTGCGGGTCGGCCACATTTATTAACGGTGTATTGTTTAAATTACTGATAATATTGCCCGTGTTATTGTGTATGCTGCTGTTTACCGCGCCGGTGGTGTTTAATGTTTGCAGCAACGAGGCCAGTATGTCGGTTGCCAGGCTATTGGTGCTGTTGCCCGTAGTACCTGTATAGTAATATTGTACCGTTGCCGTTACCGCATCGCCCGCCATTACTTTTAATAAGCTGTTGGGGCCAATGGTGTTGCCGCTTGCCTTGCTTAACATACTTACGCCGGCACTGGTATTGCTTACCCAGCCACCGGGTTTGGCCGTTCTGGTGGCTTCTACTTCGTTACCGGCCCCGGCCTGGCCAAATACAGCATCTTCCGCTGCCGCCCTTGCTGTTTCCATGGTTGCCGTACTGTAGCTTATATGGCTTTCTTCCGTTAATATCATCCGCACATTCTGCTGGTAGTCTCTTACAAAATAATCGAAGCTGCCTTTTTTGGTACCCGGTAATACAAGGTTGCCATCCAGCATTAACGCGTCTACCACCGTTCCTGTATTATCGGTAGTACCGCTGCTTACAGGCTGCATTAACCGTATCCTGCCTTCTTCAAAATTAATGTAACTTAGTTCATTGCCCTCATATACAAACTGGTTAATGTAAGTTGTAACCTTAGTGGCGCCTGTAGATTCGGAGGTAAAGGAGCGTTGTATTTTATTACCGTCTGCATCGTATACAATTTTTATGGTGCCTTTGCCTGCAATGCGTATTTGTTCGGGTTTATCTAAATAATTGTAACTGATGCCCCCTCCGCCCCCTGAAAGGGGAACTACCCCTTTATTTAAATCTATTATTAAGTTGCCGTTATCATCGTACACATAATCATCGCCTGTATTGGTTCCGTCTTTAAAATCACCGAAGCTGCCATTGGCGGTGCCTGCCGTTCCGTTATCGGTTACTTTCATTAGCTTATTGCTGTAAGCAGCATAGGTGTAAGTGAGGTTATCCATTTGCACTATACCCTGCCCTGCTATTACCGTTTTTTGTATCATGTTCTGCAGGTTGCCATTAAGGTCGTACGTTATTTTACCACTGTTGCCGGTTACGGTAAAATCTGCTTTAGCGGTATTCCATGCATCGGTTGGGTTTTGCCTTTCGGTAAAGGCGGCGTTTACCAAACGGCCTGCATTATCGTAATCGTATTCATATTTTCGCTGGGCATCGTCTCCCTGTGTGTTCCATAACAGGCCTGTTACCTGCCCGTTTAAATTGGCTTTGTTAAATACATTGTCCCGGTTATCGAAGCCCAAATACAAGCCAAAATAGTTGCCCCACTTGTTGTAGCCCGATGTTTTTAAAGCAAAATCTTTATTAATACCCGTTATATTGCTGTGTATGTTATAGGTGTAGGTAAGCGATTCCAATTCATTTTTACCGGTGGTAGGGTTGTTATAGCCGGGTGCCAGGTGTTTTGTTTTAAGCCTGCCTGCATCATCATAGTCATAAGCGGCAATCGTTACCGGGCTGTTGCTGCCATATTTCTTTTGTATGGAAGTAACCCTGCCAATCACATCAAAACCATGCTGGGTTAATATTTCAAAATTGCTGTAACCGCTATTGGTTGTGCTGTGGCGGGTATGGCTGCTCAGCAAACGGCCATCCCAATGGTATTGCATGGTGGTAATATCGCTGCCCTGTTTAATGTTTTCTTCTATGCTTTGTACAGGCCTACCTTCCTCATCGTAATACCTTGTAGTGGTTAAGAAGGTGTTGGTGCCCAGCACTCTTACTTTATCTCCTGTAGGAAAACTATTGGTTCTGGCAGTGGCTGTAATTGGTTCTGCATAAGGATAGGTAGTACTATTACCAAATGCAGTATTGAATGATTGTGCGTTGGGGAAATTATAATTATCGTAAAACAGGTATTTAAGAATGGTGCAAACAGCAGGGTTAGCAAGGTCTGCGCTGCTAATGGGATTTTTATAAGTTACCGTGGTAACCGTTGTTGACGGTTGTGTGGCAGAACCGTCTATTTCGGCAGTAAATTCATCTCCTGCAGGGCTTTCAAAGTTTCCACCTGCATCACTTACAAATTCAATACTTTGTTGTGCCTTATAATTACCGGTTCCAACGCGCTGGTCTACAATAAGGTTCACTATATTTTCGCCTGCATTATTAATGGTAACGGTGTTGGTGGTTGCAGCTGCATTAATATCTGCTTGTAAAGCGGCGCTATTTTTAGTGGTTTTATATAATAAGCTTATGTTCAGCCTGTCTAATTCATCGTATATATTGGCAGTCCATTCCTGTGTACCATCTGAGTATTTGTTGCGCTGGTTACCGTCTTGCATAAATACAATACGGTCTCTGCCATCATACACCATATACAATTCTTTTGCACCGGGGGCTTTTTTTAAAATATTTCTCCCTTTTTCATCATACTCATAGCTAAAGCATAGTTCATTAATTAAGTTGGTATTAAATACCCAGCTATTGTTGTCTAAATATTTTACCGCTTCGGGTTGTATCTGAAAGCGTAACCTGCCAAAATCATCATATACGCTATAGGTGCATATCCAGCCATTTGTACCTGCAGAAGGGCTATCATCCAGCTGCACTTTTTTTAATACCAGTTGCCCAGATTTGTTAACATATTCTATTACCTGTTTTCCATTTTCATCTGAATGAATCATTTTAAAAAGGTTATTGGCAGGGTATACTCCCCTGGCCTGCGGATAAGCCCCTGTTGCATAACCAATGGTTAGTATTTGTACATTATCATTGGCATCGTTAAGCTCATAATTTTGCGAATTACCTGCCGCCACAGACCATGCAGTGCCCGGTGCCTTCACATTCATTACCCTGTTTAAGGGGCTATTATCGTAGCTCGCACTGCTGTAAGCATTGGTTTCATTGTATACGGATGCATAATAGGCCGGCTGATCTGTTAAAGGCGCTGTTTTGTATTTACCGCTCTGGCCGGTAGTGGTATAAGGGAGGTATTGTTTTGGCTGCCTGCCATAAGCATCGTATTGTGCAAACTGCACCACATCGCCCCATAAGCCACTGCCGTTTTGGGGTGTAGCAGTTTCTCTGCTCACTTTTTGCACTGCTCTTCCCAACCCATCTAAATAGGTGGTGGTTTGCAATTTTTGTCCAATAGGCAACTGGTCTATATTCTTCCAGTCTGTTTGCCCGGGTATCAATACATTATGTATCCTTACATAATTGCGGTTCTCCCAGTTAACAGAGCTCACTTCTATGCGAAAAATGTTAGAGTACAAGGTATTACCTGAGCCATTAGTTACTTTTTGCCGGAAGTAAGTAGTTTGTGCCAATGGCCCGCTGAAATTATAGCTGGCTGCTGTTGCCCCGCTGATATTGGTAAAACCGCTTTCATCTGCAATATCACTTTGTTGCCACTGATAGTAAGCGGCGCCGCTCACCACAGCCGGATGAAGGATTACCAGTTGATCTGGTGTTTGATTATAACTGAACACATAATTACCTGTGTTTGTACCAATAGCATATGCCGGGTTCCATTGCTGGGCCTGTAAATTATCAATACAACACAACAAAATAAATAGTGTTATAGTGATAGATGAATAGCGTAGTTGTTTCATCTTATCTGTTTAGTATGTTAAGCGGATTGCGTACACGATTAATCAATTATTGCTGATGAGTGCTTTTTTCTTTTGTTTGTATAAAGTATATTTATCTTCAGCCAGAATTGTATGATACAGAGAGTCTCTTGTGTTTTCTACTTTTTGTACATAGTAGGTTAAAAAATCACTCCCCTGGTACTGTTGGCGTACACTCATTTTTTGCTGGTGTATCTGCATATTAATGTTATACAATTGAGTTTTTTGCGCATCGGATAGTAAGAGAGAGTCCTTCATACGTTGTGCAATCTTATTTGCAACTTGTTCGGCAGGAGAAGATTGCCCAAAGACTATTGTTTTAACTGTAATAAACAGTAATGCTAATACGAATTTCTTTGTCATATAAGTATAATTTTAATCTATTTCTGCAAGACAGATTACCCGACCATATTGAATTTCTGTGTAATCTATTGACCAAGATCCATCGCTCCACTCATAATGATAGGTACATTCATAATATGCACATCTTCCACAATCCGGATCGTAGAAATTATCATATAACCACCTTGAATGGGTATACACTTTTAGCCCATATTCACAGATACCGTTAATACACTTGTATTGCGGACCATTGAAAACGCAATCGCTGGGGCATGTATTGGGGCAGGCAGTAGTATTAACTCCTGTATCTACCCATTGGGTTTGCTTATAGGTTGAGCTATTGGGGTTAACATCTGTTACCAATACTAATTGGTGCCCGTAAAGGCTTCCACTACCGCACATGTATTGTGGTGTTCCAACAGTTCGCCATTGAGGTGTGGTGCTGATATTACAAGTAACCGAAGGGTTGTTATTGGCATAGGCCTGCCCGTTTCCATCAATTTCATGTTGTGCTTTTGTATCTGCATCTGCCTGGCTTATTAAAGATGTGTACTTGGCTGCCGGTACGGTATAGGTTACTGTTTGGCCAACAGAACCAGGCGGGCAACCATGTTTGGTAAATGTTTGAGAACGCATTGCATTATAATAAATCTGCCTACAGCTTCCGTTGGCATTGGCATAAACCTGGCCCTGGGTATTTAATTCGTCTTCTGCCTGGGCATCTGCTTCATATTGACTTACAGTAGAGCTATACTTTCCTGCCGGTACAGTATAGGTTACTGTTGTTCCGGCGTAATCGCCAATACAGCTGTTCCTGGTAAATACCTCTGAAATAAATTTGTTATAATAGGTTCCCGGGCATCCTCCCTGCTTATTGGAAACAGTATTGTACTCATACATTTTCACTACATTCTTCTTCTCATCCTTCATAAATTTCAACCTGCCCAAAGCATCATATTCATAGTACGTGATGCGATTGTTTTCATCACACTCAGTTGTTTTACCAATTAAGGGATCATAATTTACTGTTCGCATTCTGGCATTAACCGGGTACAATCTCAATTCATCAATATTACCAGAGCCTGTAAGTGTTATGGCCGAAGTGCCAACCGAAAGGTTATATTCATAATAGGTAAATCCATTAATGCCTATAACATTATTTGAAGTAATTAATGTTGCTGTTGTTCCGGCAATATTAACAGTGCCTGTTGCCCAAAATGAAAGTTTATAGGGTTTACCTGTATTTAAACCGGTTGCACTGATAGTTTTTGAGTCGATTGTAAAACATGCATTACCGGTTATTGAGTTGGTTGAATTAATGCTGTTGGCTCCACTTGTAATAGCCCAGCCTCCTAATTCGCCCTGCACTTCAAATCCGGTATACATCACTTTATCGGTTGTTGCATCTGCATTAATAACCGAAGCAATCACATATTTATCAGTATAGCCATAAATATTGGATACAATATGATTGCCTTCATCTTTCATGCCGATTAAATTACCACTTGCATCATAAGTAAGTTTTTGTGTTTCAACAGATGCAGGCAATGTTATTGATGGAGTATTTAAACGATAACCCAGTGTTCTTATCGGCTTAATATCTCCATTCAGCAGCTGTGTAAATTCGGTTTCTGTAGCCGCCAGATATTTTTCAGAAGAAATTCCATTAACAAGAACAGATTCAACAGTTTTATAAGGTAATGTAACAATATTATTGGCAGCCAGAACCTGGGCATACGGGCCGAAATAACTATCAATTGTGTAATAAATATTTTTGTAATTAATGTCCCCGTTGCTCTGGGTTGTTGTAATCTTTGACACCTGCAGGTTGTTCTGATTATAATCAAAATGAGTTCTTGACTCTATGTATTGAGAAGAACTGTTTGGCTTATAAGTTCTCTCGTAAGTATCTGATAATTGAACTAGCCCTGTATAAATATTATAGAGTTCCACATCTATATCGTCGTTAGATCCGGTAATATATTCAGAAGGTATATCGTACATGCCTGCATCATCCCAATCCGTATATCTCTGCGAAGAGCTATGTGTAACATTGTATTTGCATGAAATATAGGAGCATTGCTGTATTAATGCCGAAGGCTTTACCATATTAACAGATGAATTATCGGCAACCCGTAAAGAAGCATATGTTGTTATTCTAGCACAGGGATCCCGTTTCACTTTACTGGTATCATAAACGTTCTCTGTTTCTTTAATTTTATATCCATTTATATCGTATACAGTTGTTTTTTTAGGTAACCCGTAAGCCCATGTGGCAAATCTCTGCTTCATTGAATGAAGCGGATTAAAACCTTCTCCAACCTACAACGGAATATCATCAGAAGACGTAAACTCCTGTATGGTTTTTCCAATACCTCCCGAGCCACTGACGACTTCGACTCGTTTAAATTGAGCCGGCAAAGGATTGTTTCCATTAACATCAGTATTATAATAAGCAGTTGTACCGGTATTTTTGCTGGTATCCAAACATGAAAGACCAAGGCCAATAAATTCAAAAGCGATATCCGCAATTATAGCCAGCCCACCACTTACAATTAAATCAACAATATCAACAATTGTAAGAACAGCATTAACAATGGCCATTACATCTGATATAATCTGCATGGTTACCTGGAAGTCAGTTAGGTTTATTTTATCTTCCCTGTTTATGAGCCCCGGATATTGAAAATCATAGCTGCATTCTGCACTAAAAAGGTGCCAGCTGATATATCTCCCTTCAGCCTCGTAATGGTTGTCTGTAGGTGCCGTATGGTTTAATGGCATCTCTATTCCCCACATAGAAGAATTGCCTGATGCATCAGTATAATTGTACCTGGTAATAATAGGATTATCACAACCATTAGAATAACCAGCATCTGTAACTTTTGTAGTTGAAACATGCACCCCTCCCACTTCGCGATAGCTACCGCCCAACAATGCACTATTTTGTTCATATTCATAATTAATTGCTCCTCCTGTGGGGTATATGATTTGCTTTAATAACCCATTTTTCGCATAGCCAGGTTTAGGATTTAAGACCACTCCTGAGGATGGGTTTGCATTATTCATAAAACATAACCCGTTAAAATCGTTATTATCCATTTGCGCAATGGTTTTTACTAAACTTAAAGGGCTGTTAGTGCCATTGGATGTATTTGTTAACAACAAAGCCCCATCGCCTGCCCTGCTATTATATCCATTATAAAACCCCCAAATATCTTTTAAATAGAAAAAAGCAGGGGGTACAACATCATCATTGCCATTGCCCATATAATAATCAAAAATGTATGGTTGATTGTCTGCTTTTAGATCAACTCCTAATTGTTTTACCGAAACCAGGCATAGCCTGGCAACACTTTTCTGATAATCAGTAACCGGATTACCATACCTGTTTAGAATAAAGTAGCTTGTTTTTAATTGGTAACGTGATGAATACCTACCGTTATACAAAACATCTACGGATGCTAAAGCATAATCACCGGTTAAATCTACCCTGGCATTCCCATAATTAAAATTAACACTATGCCCGTCGGGATAATTAATAGATGAAATAGCTGGAGATTGTGATTTAGAGAAGTGGTGTGTAATAACTGAATACCCGTTTTGGCAGGTAATGTTTACATCAGCTTTTGAATTAATATTCCTTGTTGCATAGCTGAATGTTATTTTTCTATGTGTTAAAGCATCCTCTACCTCTGATAAATACCAACTGTTAACAACATAAGGGTTTGTTATATCATTTTTGTCTACTGACATCTCATGGTAAACTCCTCCCCACTTTCTTGACTCGTTAAGTATTTCTGTCAAATCAGATTCACAATAACCCAACCGGAGCAACTTGGTTATGCCCAAAGTTTTAAATCGATAGATTAACCCGTTTTCATCTTGTATATCAAATTCGTCTATTGTTGTTCTTATGCCCGAGTTAATTAAAGTATTTGTGGTATGAAATGAAATCTTAAGATTGTTATCTCCTATAGAAACGCCTTTGCCATAATTGTTGTTAAGTGTATTCTTATCAAGTATAAACTGACCGTTAACACCATTAAACTGAAAAGCAAAATAATCCAGTTCTCTATCCTGAGCAACCACGTTGTGTTCTCTGTAAAGTTGATTCTCCCACCCGAAAATAGGATAATGCCTAACAGCTTTGGGAACACCTTTTGAAGCCCCTCCTGTTGCCGTATCATATAAATAACCGCTTGGATATCTGGTTATATCATTATACTTCTCTTTACCATTCACTGAATTCACTCCGGCAAACCCTTTTTGATCATCAGGCTCCCCTACCTGCATACGGGTAATAACACCTCCTGCTAATAAATTCCATCCTTGCCCTACATTACTGGCAACATCGTTTACTCTTAATCCATTGCCTGAATTATAATTCAAAGCCACTATTGAATTAAGCCTGCTTTTATTATCCTGCCAATTAAACATAGGCACACTAAACGTAGCACTACCTGTTTGTAGGTTTACCTGTGCAGTTAATTTATTTAACAGCAATAAAAAAAACAAACTGCAATAACTTGCTTTGCTAATGATTCGTTGCATCTTATTTACCTGTTTTTGAATGTTTATTTTTTGATACCTGTTTTTCCAATTCTACTATCCGCCTTTCTTGCTTAATAACATATAAAGTCAGCTCTTCAATCTTTCTTAAGAGCATGGCTTGTGTTTCTCCAACATCTATACCTTTAGATTTTACTTCTTTTTCACTGGGTGTATCAGGCAAATGTTGATGTATTTTAATGTATTGCTCTACCTCTGAGAGCGTGCGGAGATTGTAATTAGGTTTAAATACAAAATCTGGCCAACCGGTTTGCGAAACAATTAATTTTTTGGTTGTGACTGTGCCATTGAAGCTTGCATCTAAGGCTTTTAGAGCATTGGCGATGTTTACATAACTACCTTCTGTACCGATATTTAGAAAATGGGTATTGTTATAATCCATTCTGATATAACCAGAACGTTTTACACCCGCATCAAAACTATATACATATACCCCATAACGATTTCCATTTATACTCGCATTATATCCAACATAAATATTATCGTTCTTAGTAGTTAAGTAATTATTTAGAGTTGCACTTGCACCATTTAAAGCACCACTTAATGATATGCTTGAAGCATTGATTAGCCCTAAAGATTGAAAGCCTTCATCGAATGTTACATATTTTTCGAACCTAAACTGCCTGTCGTTACTTGGGTTTTGAAATCTTATATAAGTCCCGTCTATATCTATTATACGCATATATCCATACCCACTATTATAACTATTAGAATGATTTAAAAAATCAACTCCCCCACCAAATGAACTATTGCTACTAAAGCTTGCGCTTATTCCCGTTAATGCTGAATTTAAAATAATACCATTACTTCCATATAACTCTAGTGTTTGGGTATTATTGTTAGAACGAATATATCCATAGGTGTAATTAGGGAGTCTACCAAAATTTAGTGTCGCATAAGTACCTGAATTAGGAGAATTATTATTAATATAATTATCAAAGGAGCCACCTGCAACATAACCATCTACTTGCAATCCTATTGATTGACCATTAGCAAGAACGGCTAACTTGCCATTAGATGTTGTAATATTATTGTAAGCCGTAATGTTATTACTAAATGTTGCTATTGTTCCTGAAATTGGGGCATTAAATGCGAAACTTCCCCCTGCATTATTAAATTGAATAAAACCACTATTCGTAGCATCATTCAAAATAATATAACCACCTGATGTAACCTGATAACTATCGTTTGTTTTAATTCGTCCTAACATATCAATAGTAGTACCATACAGTGCTCCTGTTAAATTTCCCCCTGTTAGGGGTAAATAATCCGTATAACCTCTATTGTTATCTTGTTGTTCATATTTTCTCAAATATGTATTAGCTGCATCCTTGCCTTTTACAAATCCTACCCTTTTATACTCAAGGTAACTACCCAATGTTTTGAATACTGGGTCAATAATTATAGGGTTTCTCCTTACATTTTTTGCTACTGCATGATTAACAATAATGTTTATCAATAGCACTAATAAATAAGCTGGTTTGAAATTGAAAAGCAAATTCTTTCTTAGCATATTATTTTTTGTTTATTCGTCTTTTGAGGGATTCTATCTCTTTTTGTTGTATTCTATTATCTTTTTTGATTAATGCATTCTCCTTTTTCAATTCAATCATGTACAAAGTCAGCTCTTCTATTTTCTCTAACAATTTTGTTTGTAAGTCCCCTACACTCACACCTTCTCCCTGCATCTCACTTGCCGATACTATTCCCGGTAAATGCTTATGCTGTTTAATGTAAGTTTCCAGCTCGTTCAGAGGTTTTAGTCTGTAATTATCTTTAAACACATAATCGGCCCCAGTTGTATTTACCACAAGCTTATCAGCCCTGATATTGCCTGCTACATCTAATTTGTAATTAGTATTTGATTGTGAAGTTTTACCAAGAAGTAAATTTCCGTTAAATATGGCTGTTGCATTAAAGTACGAGCTACCACCTACTTGCAAAGTATAATTTGTATTCATTGTATTTCCATTGCCAATTAATACCCCACCGGCGACAGGATTTAAATGAATAGGGAAATAGCCTTCACCAGCAGCATTAGCTTGTAAAACAGCAGTACCATTGTCTAATACACCAACTTCCAGTTTTCTATTGTTGTAAATACCATTTGTTGTATTATAAATTTGAAATGGTAACGAATGTTGACCAATATATATGTAATCATTAGTACCAGATGTACCTAACTTTTTAAATAGATGTAGATTACCATCATTATTGTATGTGCCAATGCCCAAATTTCCATTGAGAGATCCCCCTGTTAATGGTAGATAGTTTTGTGCAGAACTTTTATAAAAAAATACCCAC
>OFTX01000983.1_pt1 | contig 11670 bp, 14 predicted proteins | sample 1775051 | NCBI WGS metagenome assembly OFTX01 (sample SAMN08195772, study PRJEB24354) | sludge metagenome | isolation source: sludge from phenol fed wastewater aerobic bioreactor A | place: India: Nagpur | collected 2016-09-15
GTACGGCGCGATGTACTGCAGCGCGGCCGACTCGGAGGCGGAGGCGACCACCACGATGGTGTTGGCCAGCGCGCCGTGCTCTTCCAGCTTGCGCACCACGTTCGCGATCGACGAGCGCTTCTGGCCGATCGCCACGTACACGCATTTGATGCCGGAGTTCTTCTGGTTGATGATCGCGTCGATCGCGAGCGCGGTCTTCCCGGTCTGGCGGTCGCCGATGACCAGCTCGCGCTGGCCGCGGCCGATCGGGATCATGGAATCGACCGACTTGTAGCCGGTCTGCATCGGCTGGTCGACCGACTGGCGCCAGACCACGCCCGGCGCGACCTTCTCGACCGGCGCGGTCAGCTTGGCACCGATCGCACCCTTGCCGTCGATGGGATTGCCCAGCGCGTCGACCACGCGGCCGAGCAGCTCGGGGCCGATCGGCACCTCGAGAATCCTGCCCGTGGTCTTGGCGGTATCGCCTTCGCGCAGGTGCGTGTAGTCGCCAAGCACCACCGCGCCGACCGCATCGCGCCCCAGCTTCAGCGCCAGGGCAATGGCATTGCCAGGCAGCTCGATCATCTCGCCCTGCATCGCGTCGGCCAGGCCATGGATGCGCACGATGCCGTCGGAGACGCTGATCAGCGTGCCCTCGTTGCGCGCCTCGGCACCAAGCTTGAACTGCTCGATGCGGTTCTTGATCAGTTCGCTGATCTCGGATGGATTCAAGGTGGTGCTGGACATGGTCGTCATCCCGAATTTTTGGTAGCGAAATTCTGTTCTGGAGCGCGGCCCCGGCAGGCCGGTCTTGCGGTCGCGAAGCCGGTTTCGCGCTGACTCAAATTGCCAAGCCGGCCGACAGGCGCGCCAGCCGGCCGCGCGCGGAGCCATCGATCACTTCGCTGCCGGTGTCGATCACCGCGCCAGCCAGAAGGGCCGGATCCACGTGCGACTCCAGCTCGATCTCGCGCTGGAAGCGACGCTTCAGCGACGCGCGGATCTGTTCGACCTGCGCCTCGCTCAACGCCATCGCGCTGGTCACCTTGACCAGCAGCTGCGACTCGGACTCGCGCTTGTACGCCTCGTACAGTCGCGCCACTTCCGGCAGCACGGCCATGCGTCGCTGCTCGGCCATTTCACCGAGGAACTGCGCAAACGGGGCATCCGCCGCGACGTCCGCCGGGCGATGCAGTGCCACCAGCTGCGCGGGCAGCACGCGCGGGTCGTTGCCCAACGCGGCGATGCGCGGATCAGCCGCCACGTCCGCGGCAAATGCCAGCGCCTTGGACCAGGCCTCCAGCGAGGCCGTGTCCCGCGCCACCTCGAAGGCCGCGCGCGCGTAGGGTCGAGCCAGGGTTGCAGTCTCCATGGCCGGTCAGATCTCGGCGACCAACTGGTCGAGCAGCGCCTTGTGCACTGCCGGGTCAACCTCGCGCTGCAGGATCTTCTCCGCACCACGCACGGCCAGGCTCGCGACCTGGTCACGCAGCTGCTCGCGTGCGTTCTGGGTCATGCGCTCGAGATTGGCCTGTGCCACGGCCTGCTGGCGACCGACCTCCTGCTGCGCATCGGCGCGCGCCTTTTCCATGACCTGGTTGGCCTGCTGCTGGGCCTGGCCCAGGATCTCGTTCGCCTGCTGCCGGGCCTTGCGCACCTCGTCCGCCACCTGGGTGCCGGCCTGCTTCAGCTCGACACGTGCACGTTCGGCAGCCTCGAGGCCATCGGCAATCTTCTTTTGGCGCTCGCTGATGGCATTCAGCAGCGGCGGCCAGATGAAGTGCATGCAAAACCAGATCAGCAATGCAAAGGCGATGACTTCGCCAATGAGCGTGGCATTGAGGTTCATGGATACGCTACCCGTGGTTCAGCAGGAATGGACACGAAGTCAATCGGATCAGACGGCATCAGCCGCCAGCCGCAGTCCTGACCGCCTGCAGCAAGGGGTTGCTGAAGGCGAAGAACAGGCCGATGGCCAGTGAAATCAGGAACGACGCGTCGATCAGGCCGACCAGCAGGAACATGCGCGACTGCAGCACCGGCATCAGCTCCGGCTGCCGTCCTGCCGCCTCAAGGAATTTGGAACCCATCACGCCCATGCCGATACAGGCGCCGAGCGCGCCCAGACCGACCATGAGTCCCGCGCCGATGGCGGTAAATGCCTGGATGTTGCCGATGAGCTGTTGCAAAGTTTCCACGGGATTCTCCTGCAGGGGAAAGCGGTTGATCGAAAGTGTGTGAAATCAGTGATGCTGCTGGGCCATGGCGATGTAGACCACGCTCAGCACCATGAAGATGAACGCCTGGATGAGGATGATCAGCAGCTCGAAGATGCCCCAGGCCAGGTAACCCACGACACCCAGGCCGAACAGCACGGCGCTGCCCGCGCCGATCATGCCGGCCAACAGCATGAACACCAGCTCGCCGGCATACATGTTGCCGAACAGCCGCATGGCCAGGCTGACCGGCTTGCTCACCATCTCGATGAGGTTCATCAGCAGGTTCAGCGGCGCCAGCCACGGTCCGAAGGGTTCGGTGAACACCTCCTTCATGTAGCCGCCAAAGCCCTTGGCCCGGAAACTGTAGAAGATGGTCAACACGAAGATCGTGAGCGACATGGCAAACGTCGTCGTGATCTCGGCGGTGGGCACGGCGCGGAAATGCTCCACTCCGAACAGGCTCAAGGCACGCGGGATGGCGTCGATCGGCAACACGTCCATCAGGTTCATGAACAGGACCCAGAGGAACACGGTCAGTGCCAGGGGCCCCAGCAGGCGCGAATCGCCATGGAACACGTCCTTGACCTGACCGTCGACAAACTCGACCACCAGCTCCACGAACGCCTGGCCGCGCGACGGCACGCCGGACGACGCACGGCGGGCAAAGCTCCATAACCACAGACTGATGATCACGGCAAAAATCAGCGACACCGCAAGCGTGTCCACCTGCAGGGTCCAGAAGCCGCCAGGACCCACCTGGACGGTCAGGTTGCCGAGGTGGTGGGTGATGTACTCGGAGAGCCCCATGGGCGCTTCGGTGCTCATGCCTGTTCCTTGAATCGCAGTGCGAACAAATTAACCGCCATGGCCGCTCCCATGCCCGCCAGTACCGCCAGGGCGGGCATCCGCCAAAGCGCCAGCAACACATACAAGCCCACGATGAAAACCATCCATTTCAACGCCATGCCGACCAGCAGATCGACCAACGCCATGCCTGCACCAACCCGTTGCCGGCCGGCGAACAAGCGCAGGCCCAGCACCGCCGTTCCCAGCACGACCAGCATCCCGCCCAGTGTCACCGCCGATGCCGCGCGCACGCCCTGCAACAAGAACAGCGCGGCGGCCGCCAGGACCAGCACCAGCTGCCACGCCAGCACACGCGTCGCCAAACGGCGACTTGCAGCAATGGAGTTGATCATCTGGACTCATCCGCCAACCGGACCCGGCCTGGACGCTGCGCCGAAACCAAACTGGAAACCGCGCCACAAAGCCTTTGAAGTTTAACAGCACGCGTCTGCTTTCACAAACTGGCGAGGCCGCCGCGGCGGCCACTTGCGCCGGCGCGCTGGCAGCCTGAAACGACCATGCGACGGGATCGCCAGGGTGGGGACATCCCGCAGCCGGGCATGAAAAAGCCGGACCTTGGGCCCGGCTTTTTCATGCGGCAAAACGACACGCCGCCTGCAACTGTGCCTGCTTACTTGGCAGCCTTCTTGGCAGCGGCAACCGGGGCGGCAACTGCATCGTTGGCGGCCTGGCGCTGCTCCTGCAGCAGGGCGTTCAGCGACTCGGCGGTCTTCTGCGTGATCGCCAGGATTTCCTGCGACAGGGCAACCGAACGCTCGGCGCTCTCACGGCTCAGGGCGGCGCCCTTTTCCCACAGGCTGCGCAGGCCGTCGACATCACGGGTATCCATGGCTTCGGCCACGAACTCGGCGGAAACCTGGCTCTGCACCTCGAGCGCCTTGAGCTGCTTGCCGGCGACGGCCTCCAGGCTCTTCAGCGCCAGGGCCTGGGCCTTGAACGCGTTGTCGGTGAACTGCTTGGTGAAGGTGAACAGCTGGTTGTTGAGTTGCTGGGTCATGGTGGTGTCCTCACAAGGGTGGGTTGTTGAGGCACACTCTAGCAAGTTCTTTTGTGCAATGCAACATATTCTGCTCGCCGCCGTCTTGTATTTAGCTAAAATTCATTATTGCCAATAAGTTGCGTCGTCAACCACATTCGTTGCGCCGCCGCATACGTGGCCATCAAGCCGGCAGATCCCCACGTTCGCCGCGGTAGCGGCAGCCCGAGGTGCAGGTTTCGCGCACCACGACCTCGGACAGCAGTGGCAGGCTCGGTTGCAACCTCTCCCACAGCCAGATGGCGATGCGTTCGCTGGTGGGATTGTCCAGACCTTCGACCTCGTTGAGATAGTGGTGGTCGAGCAACTCATGCAAGGGCCGGAACGCCTGCTTGATGTCCGCGAAGTCGAGCACCCAGCCGCTGTCGGCCGCTAGCGGTCCAGCGACATGGATCTCCACCACGAACGAGTGGCCATGCAGGCGCGCGCACTTGTGTCCGGCCGGCACATGCGGCAGGCGGTGCGCCGCCTCGAAGCTGAAGGTCTTGAAGATGTCCATGCCCGGCATGGTACAGCCCGCCGTGCGCGTGCCGTGTTCAGGGCGCCTGCGGTGGCACGGGCCCGGCCAGTGCCTGTCGGGCGAAACTTGGCAGGTCGATGTTCGATCCGCACACGATCACCGCCACCCGCTGGCCTTCAAGACGCTGGCGTAACGGACCGCACAGCGCGGCCGTGGCGGCGGCAGCGGCCGGTTCGACGGCGAGTTTCATGTCGGCGAACAGCAGGCCCATGGCGTGCTGCATGGCCGCGTCGGGAATGGTGACGATGTCGTCGACGAAGCGTCGCGCCAAGCCATAGGTGTATGGCAAGGCGTACGGCGCGGCCAGGCTGTCGGCGATGGTGTCGACGCGTTCCAGCCGCTGCGGCGCACCGGCGCGGAAACTGCGGCTCATGCTGTCGGCGCCAACCGGCTCGACACCGTAAACCTTGCATTGCGGCTGCATCTGCTTCACCGCGCAGGCAATGCCGGCTATCAGTCCGCCGCCACCGATGGGCACGATCACCGCGTCCAGATCCTGCGCCTGCCGCGCCAGTTCGTAGCCCACCGTGGCGGTGCCAAGCACGGTCAACTCGCCCTCGAACGGGTGCACGAAGCTGCGGCCTTCCTCCTTGCGGATGCGCTCGACCTCCTCGAACGCGGCATACACGTCGTCGGTCAGCACGACCTCAGCGCCATAGGCACGACACGCGGCAACCCGCGCCGGATTGGCCGTCTTCGGCATGACCACCTTGGCGCTGGTGCCGACCGCGCGCGCGGCAAAGGCGGTGGCGATGGCATGGTTGCCGGCGCTCACCGCGGTCACCCCACGGCTCCTCGCCCCTTCGTCCAGTGCCAGCGTGTTCAGCAGCGCGCCGCGGGCCTTGAACGTGCCGGTGTACTGGAACAATTCGAGTTTCAGCAGGACCTGGGTGCGCGGCCCGGCGGCCGCGGCAATGGAGTCGCCACGCCACGCCCACACCGGGGTTTCGCGGATGCGCTCGCCAAGGCGCTGGCGGGCCTGGCCGATGTCCCCGGGCGTCGGCGTCTTGTCGGATGCTGCATTCATGCCTGAACCCGCCTTCCGCCGCTGACCATGTCCTGCCATCGTATCGCGATCATGCGGAGTGGAGTGGCTGCATCGTGGCTGCGCCGGCATGCGTGTGACCATGGGCACACGCATGCTTCACCTGCCTGCGTGCACACTTGCCGTCTCGCCGCGGGTCCCGGACAACGGTGGCAAGATGCATGCTCCGGGTGATCAGCGCCGCCCATCGACGACGCCACGTCCCTTCCCTGGTATGGAGCACCTGACCGTCATGGCTACACCCCGTTCGGATGCGTTGGTTTTCTTCGGCGCCACCGGCGACCTTGCCTACAAGAAGATCTTCCCCGCGCTGCAGGCACTGACCCAACACGGCGAACTGGACATGCCGATCATCGGCGTGGCGCATTCGGGCTGGAGCGTCGCAAAACTGCGCCAGCGCGCGCACGACAGCCTCGCCCAGGCGGCCCAGGACAGTGGTGGCAGCGTCGACGAACAGGCATTCGCGCAGCTGGCCAGCCACCTCGACTATGTCGACGGCGACTACAACGACCCGGCCACGTTCACCAAACTGCGCCACGTGCTTGGCGCGGCCAAGCGGCCACTGCATTATCTGGCCATTCCACCCAGCTTCTTCTCCACGGTGGTGACGAACCTCAAGCAGGCCAGCTGCGCGGGCGATGCGCGCGTGGTGGTGGAAAAGCCCTTCGGCCGCGACCTGGCCTCGGCCCGGCAGCTCAACCGCACCCTGCACGAGGTATTTCCCGAGTCGTCGATCTTCCGCATCGACCATTACCTGGGCAAGGAGGCGGTGCAGAACCTGCTGTACTTCCGCTTCGCCAATACCGTGCTGGAGCCGGTGTGGAACAACCGCTACGTCGACAGCGTGCAGATCACCATGGCCGAGAGTTTTGGCGTGGCCGGTCGCGGTGCGTTCTACGACAGCGTCGGCGCCATCCGTGATGTGCTGCAGAACCACCTGCTGCAGGTCACCTCACTGCTGGCGATGGATGCCCCGGTGGGCAGCGACCCGACCTCGCTGCGCGCGGAAAAGCTGCGCCTGTTCCGCGCCATGCGCCCGCTCAATCCGCGCGACGTGGTGCGCGGGCAATTCAAGGGCTACCGCGGGGTCGCAGGCGTTGCCGCCGATTCGGACATCGAAACCTTCGTGGCCCTGGCGCTGCACATCGACACCTGGCGCTGGGCCGGCGTGCCTTTCTACATCCGCGCCGGCAAGCACCTGCCGATCACCACCACCGAGGTGGTGGTGGACATGAAGCCGCCACCGCTGTCGATCTTCGACCCGATCACCCCGCCATTGTCGAACTACTTCCGCTTCCGCCTCAGCCCCGACGTGGTCATTGCCGAAGGCATGCGCGTCAAGCGCGCCGGCGAGACCATGCAGGGCGAGCCGGTGGAGCTGGTTGCGCGGCATCGCCCGGGACCGGTCAAGTCGCCCTACGAACGCCTGCTGGGTGACGCCCTGCGCGGCGACAACGCCCTGTTCACCAGCGACGAGAGCGTGGAAGCGGCGTGGGCGGTGGTGGACCCTGCCCTGAAACACGAGCATGGGGTGGAACTCTACGAGCCGGGCAGCTGGGGCCCGGCCGCGGCCCAGCACATCGTGAGCAGCGCCGAGGGCTGGCACGACCCCGCTGCCGAGGCCACCAAGCCATGCTGAGCCGCGGCGCTCCAGACGACTGCTGCGTGTTCCTGGTGGACGTCGACAACACCTTGTTCGACAACGACCGTTTCGCCGCCGACCTGGGCGCACGCCTGCAGGACGACTTCGGTGCGGACGGCCGCGACCGCTACTGGCATCTGTACGAAGCGCTGCGCGACGAAGTGGGTTACGCCGATTACTTCGGCGCCCTGCAACAGCTGCGCCTGGAGCGCGAAGCCGAGCCGGCGATCCTGCGGCTGGGCGAATGGATACTGACCTACGGCTACGCCGACAACCTGTACCCGCAGGCGCTGGAAGCCGTCACGCACCTGCAGGCGCTCGGCACCACGGCCATCCTGTCTGACGGCGACGCCGTCCTGCAGCCGCACAAGATCCGGCGCAGCGGGCTCTGGGAAGCGTTGCATGGCGAGGTGATGGTCTTCGTGCACAAGCAGGACATGCTCGATGCGGTACAGAAGCGCTATCCGGCGGGCCACTACGTGATGCTCGACGACAAGGCGCAGGTACTGGCACAGATGAAGCGGCTCATGGGTGCACGGTTGACCACGGTGTTCGTGCGCCAGGGCCACTACGCGCAGCAAGCGGGGCCGGATATCGAGCCCGCGCCGGACCTCCAGGTGGAGCGCATCGGCGACATCCGTGGTTTTGCGTCCGACGGCTTCGGGCGCGCCGCAGCGGCCGTGCCGCTGGCCGGCATTTGATCGCAGCGCCTGCACGCTGCAAGGAGATACCCATGCAAGCCACCCAAGCACTCCACCAGATGGGCCAGAGCCTGTGGCTGGACAACATCACCCGCAGCCTGCTGGACGACGGCACGCTCGCGCGCTACATCGCCGAGGACTCCATCACCGGCCTGACGTCCAACCCCAGCATCTTCGACAAGGCCATCGGCAGCGGCAGCGCCTACGACGCCGGCATCCGCGACGGCTTGCGGCGCGGCCTGTCCGGCGAGGCCCTGTTCATCGACCTGGCGCTGGACGACCTGCGCGGCGCCGCCAAACTGTTCGAGCCGGCTTTCACCGCGAGCGGACACATGGACGGCTGGGTATCGATGGAGGTCTCGCCGCTGCTGGCCGGTGACACTGCAGGCAGCATCGCCGCGGCGCGGCGTATCCACAACCAGGCGCAGTGCGCGAACCTGCTGGTCAAGATTCCCGGCACGCGCGCAGGCGTACCGGCGATCGAGGAGAGCATCTACGCCGGCGTGCCGACCAACGTCACCTTGCTGTTCTCCGCCGCGCAATACCAGGCTGTGGCCGAGGCCTACATGCGCGGCATCGAGCGGCGCCTCAAGGTCGGGCTCGATCCCCGCGTGCACTCCGTGGCCTCGCTGTTCGTCAGCCGCTGGGACGTCGCCGCCAACCCCCAGCTGCCGGAGGAACTGCACAACCAGCTCGGCATCGCCGTGGCCCGGCAGACCTACCGCGCCTACCGTGAACTGCTGGCCTCGCCACGCTGGAAGAAACTGGCTGCCGCCGGTGCCCCGGTACAGCGCGTGCTGTGGGCCAGCACCGGCACCAAGGATCCAGCTGCCCCCGACACCATGTACGTCGACGCCCTGGCGGCACCGGACACGATCAACACCATCCCGGACAAGACCCTGCTCGCGTTCGCCGATCACGGCACGGTCGGCAACGCCATGCCGGTCGACGGCGGTGATGCCGACGCGGTGGTGGCCAGGATCGCCGCCTCCGGTGTGGACATCGACGCGCTCGCCGAGAAGCTGCAACGCGACGGTGCCGCCGCCTTCGTGAAGTCCTGGAAGGAGCTGCTGCAGCGCCTCGTCGACAAGGCCGGTGCACTTGATTCCGGCGCGTCCGGCAGGAAATCATCGTGAGCACAGTGGAACTCGCTGCGCGCCCGCAGTGGCAGGCACTGCAACGGCATGCCGCGCAGATCGGCCACCGGCACCTGCGCGAGTTCTTTGCCGACGACCCGAAGCGCGGCGAGCGCTTCAGCGCCGAGGCTGCCGGGTTGTACCTGGACTATGCCAAACAGCGCGTCGACGCCGAGACCATCGGCCTGCTCGACGCGCTGGCACAGGCCTGCGGCCTGCCGCAGCGGATTGCCGCCATGTTCCGCGGCGACGCCATCAACACCAGCGAGGACCGGCCAGCGCTGCACGTGGCCCTGCGTGCCCCCAGGGGCGCGAAGATCCTGGTGCGCGGACATGACGTGGTGCCCGACGTGCATGCCGTGCTCGACCGCATGGCCGCGCTCGGCGCGTGGACACAGGCGCAGGTGCATGACGCGCGCATCGAGTCGGTCGCCGCGCGCAGCCTGCAGCCGCCGCTCGCCGCCGCGCTGCTGGCCGAGCGCCTGCACGCCGAGCAGCCCGGCGCGCGCCGCATCGCAACGACGATCGACGCGGGCCTGCAGCACGCGCTCGAAGGCCGCGTGACCGACTACCTCGCGCGCCTGCCCGAACGCACCTCGGCCGCGCTGCTGGTGGTCGACAACGCCACGCTGGAGGCGCGCGCCTACGTCGGCTCGGCCGCGTTCGGCCCCAGCGTCAGGATGCCGTTGGTGCCCGGATGCGCGGTCAGGTACGCCTTGACCTTGTTGTAGACGCCCGTCGGGTCCTGGCCGGAATCGACCATGTGATCGCCGAGCGGCACGCCGAGCCCGTCGGCATAGCCCTGGCAGCGCTCCACCGAGGCGGCGTTGGTGATGTAGTGGTTGACGCAGACGAAATCGGTGACGCCGGCGGCCTTGGCGCGTTCGCTCGGCATCATGCTCATCACGAAGGGCGTGGCGATCGCCGCGCTCGACGCGCCGCTGAAGATATTCGAGGGCAGCGCGCGCGAGGCGGCGCGGGACTATCCGTTCAATGCCAATGTCACGGCGACGCTGGCGCTTGCCGGCATCGGCTTCGAGGCGACGCGGGGGCGGCTGGTCGCCGATCCGGGCGTCACCCGCAACGTTCACGAATTCGCGGTGCGCTCGGGCTGCGGCGATTTCTCGGTGCGACTCGAAGGCCGCCCATCGGCTTCCAATCCGAAAACCTCGCAGCTCGCCGGCTACAGCATGGCGCGCGAGTTGATCAACCGCGTCGGCGCGGTGGCGATCTGAGAGGGACCATGGACCAGAAAGTCACCTTCCAGGACAAGCTCTATATCGGCGGCGAATGGCGGCGCGGCCGCGGCGCCGACATCACCTCTAACTTTCCAGCCGACGGCTTGCACAACGCCACCCTGCCGGGCGCTTCGGTGGAAGATGTCGATCTCGCCATCGAGCGCGCGCAGGATGCGGTCAACGACCCGGCCTGGCGCAAGCTCCTGCCGCACGAGCGCGCGAGCTATCTCTACAAAATCTCGGAGGGCATTGCTCGCCATGCCGATCGCATCTCGCATGTGCAGTCGCGCGACACCGGCAAGACCCTGACCGAGACCCGCGCGCTGGCCATGAGCGCCTCCGGCACCTTCCGCTACATGGCGGCGGCGCTGGAGACGATGGAAGACGCCCTCACCCCGTCACGCGGCAATTATCTCACCTTATCGGTGTATGAGCCGCTCGGGGTCACCGCCGGCATCACGCCGTGGAATTCGCCGATCGCGTCGGACGCCCAGAAGGTCGCCCCGGCGCTCGCCGCCGGCAACGCCATCCTGCTCAAACCGTCGTCGTGGAGCCCGCTGGTCTGCCTCGAACTCGCGCGCGTCATCGAGGAAGCCGGTCTGCCGAAGGGCCTGTTCTCGACCTTGCCCGGCGCAGGCTCGATCGTCGGCGAGCGCATTGTCACGCACAAGGCGATCAAGAAGGTGTCGTTCACCGGCGGCACCGCGACCGGCCGCGACATCGCCCGCAAGGCGGCCGACAAGCTGATGCCGGTGTCGCTCGAACTCGGCGGCAAGTCGCCGACCATCGTGTTCGCCGACGTCGATCTCGACCTCGCCGTGGCCGGCGTGATGTTCGGCATCTTCTCCTCGACCGGGCAATCTTGCATCGCCGGCTCGCGGCTGTTCGTCGAACGCGGCATTTACGATGCCTTCGTCGCCAAGCTTGTCGCCGCGACCGAGCGGCTCAAGGTCGGCCATCCGTTCGAGGCAACGACCCAGGTCGCGCCGCTGATCCGGCCGAAGCATCGCGACGAGATCGAGGACCATGTCGCCAAGGCGCGCGCCGACGGCGGCAAGATACTCACCGGCGGCGAACGCCCGTCCGGCAGCGACTACAAGGACGGCACCTATTATCGTCCGACCATCATCGCCGGTCTCGGCAATGACTCGCGGCTATGCCGCGACGAGGTGTTCGGGCCGGTGCTCGCGGTGCTGCGTGCCGAGTCATACGAGGACGCCGTCGCGATCGCCAACAGCACCGAGTACGGCCTGTCGGCCGGCATCGTCACCAGCGACCTGGGCC
>OFTX01000984.1_pt1 | contig 11663 bp, 14 predicted proteins | sample 1775051 | NCBI WGS metagenome assembly OFTX01 (sample SAMN08195772, study PRJEB24354) | sludge metagenome | isolation source: sludge from phenol fed wastewater aerobic bioreactor A | place: India: Nagpur | collected 2016-09-15
TTCCCATCGTGGCACTGTGTTGCCGTACTGCGCAAATGCGCGCGGCGCTTGGGACGGGGAAGTCCCTTTCATTCGTTAGGCCGCATTTAATGGCAGCCATTCCTCGATTCCCCGCGTCATTCTTGCTTCTTCAGCAGGAGGGCTACTTGATTCGCTCTTGCTTGACTACAGGCTTGACAGAGCTTCGGTCAGCCCACGTACACAACAAGGGGGCGTTCTATTCGGCCCTGTTGAACCTGTCAGTAGGCACCGAACGCCTAATGAAAGCTGCGGTCATCATCGACCACATGGTCAAAAACAGCCTAGCTGTCCCAACCAGAAGGCAGCTCAAGGCCTACGGGCATGGCCTTCTCCAGCTACATGCCTCCTGCGTGGAGATATCCGAATCCGAATCACAGCAGCTCACGCCTGTTGATCAAATGGAGCCGATTGCAGGTGAAATCTTTGTTCTGCTAAACGACTTTGCTCAATCCACGAGGTATCACAACCTCGACACACTTAGTGCATCGAACTCCAGCAAAGACCCACTTGTCCATTGGAACGAGATCTTGCTCGCCATCCTGAAAGACGATGTTTCTGATCAAAGTAAAGCAAAGATTGTGAAAAGGGGAGTGGCGATAGCCAGCGCGATATCGAGCAACACCGCCACTGTCATGCAAGGGCTGGACAAACAAGATCTTTCAACGGCTCACGCACTTTTTTTGCCGGGCTTGCACGAACAAGCAGCAAGGCATGCAGCGCTCTACACAGTCAAGTTTCTGTGCCCGCTGCGTGATTTGCTTTCAGACCTGAGCCACAAGTCATACACATTGGGTGTTTCGGTGCCACCGTTTCCTCAGATGCAAGAGTTCTTTGAATGGCTTTCCGACGATAGAAGCTATGTTTTGCGGAAGAAGCAATGGCCGTAGAAGGCATGCACGGTTCTGCGCCGATGCGGCCTAACCCTTCCTATATGGACTCCCCCTCAAGCGCAAGAAACTGACCGATAGGGTGGCCTGTTGGGAATCGCCTGCAGTCGTATATCCGGCATCTGTGGTGGGATCGTTGGTGTCCCGTGCCGACATGGAATCTGCGTCACACATGCGCCAATCGATACAAGCGGCTGCGGGTGAGCCGCAAGTGTTATCGGCGTCAATGCGTGTGGGGTGGACCCGTTTGGCCATGATGGTCGATCAATCTCGTCGCAAGCGTGATGGGGTGTGGGGTGACTTCTTCTTTCCTGGTGACGGTTTTCCGAGGGTCGGCGTGCCCGCCCTCAGGCGGGCATCGCAAAGCTCTCGCGGTTCAGTTTCTTGCTGATCCGCTCAGATTCTGCGAGCGGCGCGTGGTCGCGCAGCGTGGCGTAGCAGATGCGCGCGAGCTTGTTGGCCAGCGCGCAGGCGGCCTTGTTGTGATGGGTGCGCTGCTGCACCGCCAGCGCCCATTGGCGGATACCGCACACCTCGCGCCCCGCATTCACGGCCACAGCGGCCGCGCGCAGCACGCTCCTGGCGCCGTGCGTGAGCAGCATGCGCAGGTAACGGTCGCCCTTCTTGGAGATGCGTCCCAGATAGCGCGAGCTGCCCGAGCTGTATTCGCGTGGCGTGAGCCCGAACCAGCTGGCAAAGTGTCGAGCGTCCTTGAAGTGCGAGACATCACCCGAGGTGGCCGCCACCATCGCGGTGGCCGTGAGCAAGCCAATGCCCGGAATCGACAGCAGCGTGGTGCACGCCGGGCTGTGGCGGGCGATCTCGGCCAACTCGCGTTCGAGTTGCGCAATGCGCGCTTCAAGCAGCCGGATTTCCTCGATCAGCAGCCTGGCCGTGCCCAGGATCATGTCCGGCACCGCCGATCGCGGGTCTGCCAGCACCCGGCTGATCGCTTCGATACCGGTGCGCGCACCGACGGGAATGGCGATGCCGAACTCGCGGCAGAAGCCGCGCAGCGCATTGATGCGGCTGGTGCGCGTGCCCATCCACAGGCTGCGAATGCGGTGCAGGCCTTGCAGGGCTTGCTGCTCGACCGACTTGATGCGCACGAGACGAATGTCGCAGGACCGAGCCGCTTCGAGCAGGGCTGCCGCATCCACTGCATCAGTCTTGTTGCGCTTGATGTAGGCGCGAATGTACTGCGCAGGCAGCAGCTTCACGTCGATGCCCAGGCCGTTGAGCCAGCGCGCCCAGTGGTGCGCCGAGCCGCAGGACTCCATCACGACCAGGCCGACATCGCGATTGGCGAACCAGCGCTCGAACTGGGTGCGCGTGAGGCGCTGAGTATCGATGACGTGCCAATGCTCATCGGCCACGGCGAGTTGGAAGACGGACTTTGCCAGATCAACGGCGACGGTTGTAGCATTCATCTCGGACTCCTTTCGTTTGAAGACCTGACCCCCACGCCAATGAAGACCAGTGCGCATTTGTCGCGCAAACAAACGGGGGAGTCCATCCCATCAGTCAAACCGACCCGCCTACTGGGGCCTGGAAATCGCATCGGAGGCACCATGAGCGAAAAGCAAGCTTCTCCTGAAACGAAAGGTGTTGCGGTTCAATTGCTTTCAACAATGGACCTGGGTCCTGAAATCGAAGGCATGGCGGGCCGCCAACTTCGAATGCGCAAGGTGACGATCGAGCCGGGAGGCGTTTTCGGCCCGATTCACGACCACAAAGACAGGCCAGGCACCGTTTACATCCTGCAAGGAACGATCACCGACCATCGAAATGGAGTCGCCACGGACTATGGCCCGGGAGTGGGTTGGCCCGAGGACAGGAACACCACGCACTGGCTTGAGAACAGAGGGGCGATTGCGGCGGTGGAGATCTCGGTCGATATCGTCCGGCAGGCGTAAGCTCAAACCCGACATTTTCACGGGCCGCCCGACGCACGCTTAACCGGGCGCGCTCCTGTCGGCTTCGCGTCCTTTCGTGCGCCGGTGAGCCACAGCGCCATGCACCACCAAGGAAAACACCAAATGACCCAAAGAGTGAATCTCAGCAAATCCGAACCTGGCCTGTACCAAACCGTTGCAAAGCTCGAACAGCTTGTGTCCGAGGTTCTGGGGACGGCCGGGATCGCCGACGGCTTCTCGCATCTCTTGCGCTTGCGCGCCTCTCAGATCAACCACTGCGCTTTCTGTTGCCGGCTGCACACGCGGGACGCGCTTGCCAGTGGCGAGCCGAGCGATCGCATCGCTGTGGTTGCGGCATGGCAGGAGACCGACTATTTCACCGAGAAGGAACGCGCCGCGCTGGAACTCATGGAGGCGATCACGTTGATCTCCGAAGGACAGGTGCCGGATGCGGTTTACGATAGAGTGGCGGCGCATCTGTCGGGCGACGAAATATCGGCAATCGAATGGCTGGCGATTGTCATCAATGCCTGGAACCGCATCGCCATTTCCAGCCGCTATCTGGTCACGGCATAAACGCGTCTGAAGGTTCGCCGCAGCTGCCGCTCAACCTGCTGGGGCGGACCGGGCGGCAATCGAGCTTCAATGTGAGCTGGCTCTCAACCCCCAAGGAGCATCAACCATGGACCTCGTGGAGAAGCATCTGGCCACCGTTCTTTCGCACCATTGGTGGGTGCTGCTGCTGCGCGGCCTCATCGCCATCCTGTTCGGCGTCATGGTCTGGTTCCAGCCCGGGATCTCGCTGGTGGCGCTGGTGATGGTCTTCGGCGCCTACACGCTGGTCGACGGCGTTCTCGGCATCTGGACCGCCGTGGCGGGGCGCAAGGAGCATGAGCACTGGTGGGTGCTGCTCCTCTGGGGACTGGTCGGCGTGGGCGTGGGCATCCTGACGCTGGTGGTGCCGGGCGTCACCGCGCTGGCGCTGCTGTTCTACATCGCCATCTGGGCGGTCGCCACGGGCGTGCTGCAGATCGTGACGGCGATCCGCCTGCGCAAGGAGATCACCGGCGAGTGGCTGCTCGTTCTCGGCGGCCTCGTCTCGGTGGTGTTCGGCGTCCTTCTCATGGCGCAGCCGGCCGCGGGCGCGCTCGCCGTGCTGTGGCTGATCGGGCTCTATGCCGTCCTCTTCGGCATTCTTCTCGTGGTTCTGGCGTTCAAGGCGCGCAGCTTCGGCAAGCAACTTGCAGGCGCATGAAGGCGGGCAGTACGATGCGCAATCGGCCCACCACCGGCTGCAGCGGGCGGCGCTGAACCACAACCTCAGGTCTCACCCAGGGAGTTCGCCATGTCTTCACCCAGCGCCATTGCATTGACCGGCTTCATCGCATGGGCGCTGCTGCTGCTCGTCCTGATGGAGATCATCCGGACCGCGCTGGTGGCGAACGGCAAGGTGGCGGCCAACGGATTCACGCCCGACAACGCAGGCCTGTCGCCGTTCATGCAGCGCCTGGCCCGGGCGCACGCCAACTGCCTGGAGGGCCTGCCGATCTTCGGCGGCCTGCTGCTCGTGGCCCTCGTCACGGGCCACACGTCCATCACCGATCCGCTGGCCTTCTGGTTCCTCGGCGCCCGGCTGTTTCAATCCCTCGTTCATCTGGCTTCAGTGTCGGCGCAGGCGGTCAGCATCCGCTTCACCGCCTTTGCCGTGCAAATGGCCATTGGCCTGGTCTGGGCCTTCAAGTTGTTGGCCCTGGTGTGAGGCCTGACCCCTCGGCCCACCGGACGCTCGCCTGATGCGAAGCAGGCTTTTCATGTTCAAGGCAACCCAGCTCATCGCCCGACAGGCCGACATCACCAGGCTGGCGGTCGATGCCATCGTGAACGCCGCCAACGCCACGCTGCTGGGCGGCGGCGGTGTGGACGGTGCAATTCATCGCGCGGCGGGGCCCGATCTGCTCGCGGCATGCCGGCTGCTGGGCGGCTGCCCCACGGGGCAGGCCAGGATGACGCCGGGCTTCAGGCTGCCCGCGCGCTTCGTGATCCACGCCGTGGGGCCGATCTGGCACGGCGGCGCTCAGGGCGAGGCGCAGCTTCTCGCGCGGTGCTACGTGAATTCGCTGGCGCTCGCGGAAGAAGCCGATCTGCGCTCGATCGCCTTCCCCGCGATCAGCACCGGGGTGTACGGCTACCCCAAGGCGCAGGCACTGGAGATCGCAGTGGGCACGGTGGCGGCGCACGCGCTGCGCAGTGTGCGTCAGGTGATCTTCTGCTGCTTCAGCGCGGGTGATCTGGCGCTGTACGAAGCGGCGCTGGCGCGCCTGCGGGCGTAGTGCCCGGGCAAGGCATGCCAACCATGACAGGCGATATCCCTGACGAAGACCGCGCCGCGCTGCAGGCGGCCAAGGCCTTGCTGGAAAATCCCGGCGTTGCCGCGCGCATGACGAATGTCATCGGTAAACCCATCGAGGACGGCATCGCGCGGCTGCCCGCGAACTGGAGTGGCGCGATCGACAAGGCGACGCGGCTGGCGCTGACCAAGGCGGCGGACGCCGCGCTCCTCACCATGGCGGATCGGCCCGGACGGGGCGCGTCCAGGCGCTGGCACAAGCTGGCGGTCTCGGTCACCGGCGGCGTGGGCGGCGCATTCGGCTGGGCCGGGCTGGCGCTGGAGCTGCCGGTGTCCACCACGCTGATGCTGCGCTCGATCGCCGACATCGCGCGCAGCGAGGGCGAATCGATGACGGCGGCGCCCACGCGCCTGGCCTGCCTTTCGGTGCTGGCGCTGGGTGGGAGCAGCCCCAGCGACGATGGCACCGATTCCGGCTACTACGCGGTGCGCGCGGCGCTGGCGCGCGCGGTGTCGGACGCCTCGCAGTACCTGGCGCAAACGGCCGGGGCCAGCGCCAGCGCGCCGGCGCTGGCACGGTTGATTTCGGTGGTGGCCAAGCGCTTCGGCGTGCAGGTGGGCGAAAAGGCAGCCGCCGAGGCCATCCCGCTCGTCGGCGCGGTGGGCGGCGCCACCATCAACCTGCTGTTCATCGACCACTTCCAGGACATGGCGCGCGGGCACTTCACCGTGCGCCGGCTGGAGCGCCGCTACGGCGAAGAGGCGGTGCAGGCGCTGTATGCAACGCTGCCTGCGGACCGGTGAGCCGCTGGCGGTGCAGCGTTCAGGCAGCGTAGTCGGTGCGCAGGCCTTCGGGCGCCCAGCGCTCGATGTCGGCCAGCTTGGCCTTCAGCCGCAGCTTGCCCAGCTCCACGGCGCGCGCGCCCAGCGCGATGTTGCGCGGCGGTTGCGCGTGCTGGCTGAGCTCCAGGATCAGCGCGGCGGCGCGCTCGGGGTCGCCGGGCTGCTTGCCGCTGTGGCCTTCGGTCTGGCGCATGCGCGCGGTGACGACGTCGTCGTAGTCGGCGATGCGGCTGGCCGTGCGGTGCAGCGAGCGCCCGGCCCAGTCGGTGCGAAACGGCCCCGGTTCGATGCAGGTGACGCGGATGCCCAGCGGGTTGCACTCCACGGCCAGCGAATCGGCCCAGCCCTCGACCGCATGCTTGCTGGCCGCGTAGTAGCCCGAGGCGGCAAAGCCCGAAATCCCGGCCAGCGAGGTGATGTTGAAGACATGCCCGCGCCGCTGGCGCCGCATGATCGGCAGCACCGCGCGCGTAAGGGCGAACAGCCCGAACACGTTGGCGTCGAACAGCGCGCGGATTTCGGCTTCAATGCCCTCCTCGACCGAGGACTGGTAGCCGTAGCCCGCGTTGTTCAGCAGCACGTCGATGCCGCCGAAACGCTGCTCGGCGGCGGCCACTGCGGCAGCGATCTGCGGCGGCTGCGTTACATCGAGCGCCAGCGCCAGCGCCGTGTCGGGATAGCGGGCCGCCAGCGGCGCGATGCTGTCCGGCTGGCGCGCGGTGACGACGGCACGCCAGCCGCGCGCTAGTACCTGCTCGGCCACGACGCGGCCGAACCCGGTCGAGCAGCCCGTGATGAACCAGATGGGGGTGGCGTTCGTGGCCATGGCCTCGTTCCTTCGTGTCAGTGACATACACCGGAATGCTCGCACCCGTGCGGCGCCGGGTCAAACGGCCCGGCCGCAGGCACCACGCGCGGCCCGGTCATTTCGTGCGCGGGTTCAGCCTTGTCCGCCACGCCGGCCATCGAGCGTGCAGGCGCCGCCACCGGCCACCGCCAGGTACAGGAAGATGAAGCAGAACAGCACGGCCGATTCGCCCTGGTTCTGCAGCGGCAGCCAGAAGTCGGTCGCCTTGGCGTGCGCCATGAAGTAGGCGAAGGCCATCTCGCCCGAAAGGATGAAGGCCACCGGCCGCACGAACAGGCCCAGGATCAGCAGCGTGCTGCCGATCAGCTCCAGCCACATGGCAATGCCGGGCAGCGAGCCCCAGGCCACGCCGCCAGAGAATTTCATCCAGCCATGCAGCAGGAACATGTAGGCCGTCGTCAGGCGCAGCAGCGCGAGCACGTAGGGGCGCAGACGGGCCGCTGTGGTTGCTATGGACATGAGGAGAACCTTTCGTGATGTTTCAACGCTGTGGGTCACGCGCGGCATGTCGGCGGCGGAGCACGGCCTTGCCGCGCTTGATCGGCACTGTAAGCGCTTATGCGCGAGTCTGCAGGGCCGCGCTCGCGTGCAGGCAGATGGCGGCCGCGGCCGCCACGTTCAGCGATTCTTCCCCGCCCGGCTGGGCGATGCGGATGTGCGCGGCCGCGCGCGCCTGCAGCGCGGGGCTCACGCCCTGCCCTTCATGGCCCAGCAGCCAGCCGCAGGGCCAGGGCAGGCGCGCGCGGTGCAGCCACTCGCCCTGGTGCGAGCTCGTGGCCAGCAGCGGCACGACCAGGCCCTGCAGATCGGATTCGCTCAGGCCTTCCACCAGCCGCAGGCCGAAGTGCGCGCCCATGCCCGCGCGCAGCACCTTGGGTGACCACAGCAGCGCCGTGCCCTTGAGCGCCGCCACCTGCGTGAAACCGAAGGCCGCGCTGCTGCGCAGGATGGAGCCGACGTTGCCCGCATCCTGCACGCGGTCGAGCACGACGGTGGGCGCATCGGGCAGCAGGCCGGGCAGCTCGGGCAGCGCGACCACGCAGCCCATGCCCTCGGGCGATTCGAGCGCGGTGAACTCGCGCCAGAGCTTGTCCGCCACAACCACGGTTTTGATAGCTTCTCGCGCTTGACTGGCGGGCGTTTGAGGCCAAAATGATTCTGAAAACACCGCCAGCTCGGGCCGCAGGCCGCGCGCGCGCAGCGCGCCGTACAAGTGCTCGCCCTCCAGCCAGACGCGGCCCTGCCTGCGGTAGGCGCCGCTCTCGTGCGCGAGGCGCCTGAGTTGCTTGACGAGCGGGTTGTCGCGCGACGCGATGAAGGTGGGCTCTGCGTGCATCGCGCTATTGTCCGCCGCCGTGCAGCGCGATGGCCCGCGCCACGGGCGCGAACGAGCGCCGGTGCTCGGGGCACGGCCCCCACTCGCCCAGGGCCGCCAGGTGTTCGGCCGTGCCGTAGCCCTTGTGGCGGTCGAACCCGTAGTGCGGGTAGCGCTCGTGCAATCGAAGGCACCAGTGATCGCGCGTGACCTTGGCGAGGATGGAGGCCGCCGAGATCGCGGGCACCTTCGCGTCGCCCTTGACAATGGCTTCGGCCGCGATGGCGAGCCGGGGCAGGCGGTTGCCATCGACGAGCACGCGCCCGGGCTGCACAGCGAGGCCCTCGACGGCGCGGCGCATCGCCAGCATCGTCGCCTGCAGGATGTTGAGGCGGTCGATCTCCTCGACGCTGGCCTCGGCGACGCTGCAGCACAGCGCGCGCTCGTGGATCAGGGCGAACAGCGCCTCGCGCCGCGCCGGGCTCAGGGCCTTGGAATCGGCCAGGCCGGCGATCGGCCGGGCCGGGTCCAGGATCACGGCGGCGGCCACCACCGGCCCGGCGAGCGGCCCGCGGCCCGCCTCGTCCACGCCCGCGACGAGGCCGCCGGGGGCGCTCCAGTCCAGCGCGCGCTGCTCAGGCAAGCAGGCCTCCCACGGCCTCGGCGGCCAGGCGCGGCGTGTCGCGGCGCAGGCTCTCGTGCAGCACGGCGAAGCGCTGGGCCAATTGCCGCGCCCGCTCGGGCGCGTCCAGCCACTGCAGCACGGCGTCGGCCAGCGCCCGCGGCGTGGCGGCGTCCTGCAGCAGCTCGGGCACGACGAAGTCGCCGCACAGGATGTTGGGCAGGCCCACCCAGGGCTGCAGCTGCTTGCGCCGCATCAGGCGCCAGCTCAGCGGGTGCATGCGGTAGGCGATGACCATGGGGCGCTTGAACAGCGCCGCCTCCAGCGTGGCGGTGCCGCTGGCGATCAGCGTCGCGTCGCACGCGGCCAGCACCTCGTGCGAGCGGCCGGTGACGAGGGTGAGCCGCGCCACGCCGCACTCGCGCGCGATCTGCTCGATGCGGGGGCGCAGCGCGGGCACCGCGGGGACTACGATTTCAATAGCTTTTCGCGCTTGCTGCACAAGCGCTGCGGCCTGAAAGAACACCTGAGCCAGGTAGGCCACCTCGGCGCGGCGGCTGCCGGGCAGCACGGCGAGCACCGTCGCCTCCTGCGGCAGGCCCAGCGCCGCACGCGCCGCGGCGCGGTCGGGCTGCATCGGGATCACGCCGGCCAGCGGGTGGCCCACGTAGGTGGCCGCGATGCCGTGCTGCGCGAGCAGCGCGGGCTCGAAGGGGAAGAGGCAGAGCACGTGGTCGGCCGCCGCGCGGATTTTCTCGACGCGCTCGGGCCGCCAGGCCCAGATCGAGGGGCAGACGAAGTGCGCGGTCTTGATGCCCGCCGCGCGCAGGCGCGTCTCCAGGCCCAGGTTGAAGTCCGGCGCGTCGATGCCGATGAAGACGTCGGGACGGTCGCCCAGCAGCCGCGCCGCCAGTTGCCGGCGGATGCGCACGATGCCCGCCAGGCGCCAGAGCAGCTCCAGGCTGTAGCCGTGCACCGCCAGGCGCTCGCTGTCCCACCAGGCGTCGAAGCCGCGCTCGGCCATGCGCGCGCCGCCGATCCCGAAGCTGGTGGCGCCGCTCCAGCGCGCCTTCAGGCCGTCGAGCAGCAGGCCCGCGAGCAGGTCGCCCGAGGTTTCGCCCGCCACCATCGCCGCCCGGGGCGCTGCCGTCATGGCCGTCAACGGACGATGCCGCGCTGCGCGCCGCGAAGGAAGGTGCTCAGCAGCATCAGGTCGCCCTCGGAATCGGGATGGCTTTCGGCCAGCTCGTCGATCTGCGTGATCGCGGCCCGCAGGGTCAGCCCCTCGCGGTAGAGCACGCGGTAGGCCTGCTTGAGCGTGGCGATGCGCTCGGCCGAAAAGCCGCGCCGGCGCAGCCCCTCGACGTTGAGGCCGCGCACCGCGAGCGGATGGCCGTCGACCATCATGAAGGGCGGCACGTCCTGCGCGATGTGGCTGCCGAAGCCCGCCATGGCGTGCGCGCCGACGTGCGTGAACTGGTGCACGCCGGTCAGGCCGCCGATGATGGCCCAGTCGCCCACGTGCACGTGGCCCGCGAGCGTGGCGTTGTTGGCCAGGATGGTCTGGCTGCCCACCACGCAGTCGTGCGCGATGTGCACGTAGGCCATGATCCAGTTGTCGTCGCCGATGGTGGTCACGCCCCGGTCCTGCGCGGTGCCGGCGTTGAAGGTGCAGAACTCGCGGATGGTGTTGCGGTCGCCGATCTCCAGGCGCGTGGGCTCGCCCGCGTACTTCTTGTCCTGCGGCACGGCGCCAAGCGAGGCGAACTGGAAGATGGCGCAGTCCTCGCCGATGCGGGTGTGCCCTTCGATCACGCAGTGCGCGCCCACGCGGGTGCGCGCGCCGATCGTGACCTGCGGCCCGATGACCGCGTACGGCCCGACCGCGACGCCGGCATCGAGCCGCGCCGCCGCATCGACGATGGCCGTGGGGTGGATGAGGCTCACGACGGACGCGGCGCGCTCATTCGCCCACGTGGCGCATGGTGCACATGAGCTGTGCCTCGGCCGCCACTTCCTCGCCCACGCGGCCCACGCCGTTGAAGCGCCAGACGCCGCCGCGCACGCGGTCGATGGTGACGTCCAGGATCAGCTGGTCGCCCGGCACCACGGGGTGCTTGAAGCGCGCGCCGTCGATGCCGACGAAGTAGTAGATGTTGTTCTCGTCCGGCACCTGGCCCATGGCGTCGAAGGCCAGCAGTCCCGCGGCCTGCGCCAGCGCTTCGAGGATGAGCACGCCGGGCATCACCGGGCGGCCGGGGAAGTGGCCGGTGAAATACGGCTCGTTGAAGGTGACGTTCTTGACCGCGCGGATGCGCTGGTTGCGTTCGAGCTCGACCACCTTGTCCACCAGCAGGAAAGGATAGCGGTGGGGCAACTGACTGAGGATGTATTGGATGTCCATCATGGTTTTCGGGCTCTGGATTCGTCCTGCAATTGTTGTTCGAGTGCCTTCACGCGCTCGCGCAGCTTGTAGAGCTGGCGCAGCGTGGCGGCGTTCTTTTCCCAGTGCGCATTGTCGTCCATGGGGAAGACGCCCGTGTAGTGCCCGCCGGGCTCGGTGATCGAGCGCATGACCACGGTGTTGGTCGAGATGTGCGTGCGCTCGGCGATGGTGAGGTGGCCGATGATGGACGCCGCGCCGGCGATGGTGCAGTGCGCGCCGATGCGCGTGCTGCCCGCCACCGCGGTGCAGCCGGCCATCGCGGTGTGGTGGCCGATGTGCACGTTGTGCGCGATCTGGATCAGGTTGTCGAGCTTGACGCCGTCCTCGATCACCGTGTCGTCGAGCGCGCCGCGGTCGATGCAGGTGTTGGCGCCGATCTCCACGTCGTCGCCTATGGT
>OFTX01000986.1_pt1 | contig 11655 bp, 13 predicted proteins | sample 1775051 | NCBI WGS metagenome assembly OFTX01 (sample SAMN08195772, study PRJEB24354) | sludge metagenome | isolation source: sludge from phenol fed wastewater aerobic bioreactor A | place: India: Nagpur | collected 2016-09-15
AATTTTGAACGTGCCGGCAAAGCATTTAAAGAAGATATTAAGTTGCAGGCTTTTCTGCGTACTGCCAATAAAGACACAATTAGCCAGATTCAGAAATTTATTGCCGATCAGCCCTATGCAAAAGATGTTCAATATGTTAATAAAGAAACGGCCAAGCAAATATGGAATAAAGACAATAGTGATGATTGGGCTAAAATATTAGATGCAAATCCTTTACCTGAAAGCATTGATTTTTATGCTAAATCCGATTATGTAAATGGAGACAGTCTGCAAAAGATATCGTCGCAAATTATGCAAGCTTACGGAAACCAGATTACGGAGCTAAAATATCCCAAGGATCTTGTTAATAACCTAAACGAAAAAGCCTCTAAGTTTGGCGTGGCTTTTTTAGTAATTGCCATTGTATTGTGCCTGATAGTGATTTTCAGCATAGATAATACTATACGCCTGGCTATGTTCAGTAACCGGTTTCTTATTAAAACCATGCAAATGGTGGGCGCCACCCGCGGCTTTATTACTAAGCCGATGAACATTAAGGCAATTCTTAACGGGTTAACCAGCGCAGGCATAGCCATAGTCATTTTATTTGTAATGATTACCTGGGCAGAGAGCCAGGTGCCGCAATTAAAACTGATACGCGATACAAGCCTTAACCTACTTTTATTTGGAGGGATGATTGTAATAGGGGTAGGGATATCTGTTTACAGCACCTATAGAAGTGTACGTAAGTATTTACAAATGAAATTAGATGACCTTTATTGATGGTGCCAAACCCATTTTTGCCGGCGCTGTAGAGGTAATTCTTAAATTTTTCCTTTTTTCACCTGCCATGGGTTATAGACCATACACTTTTCCTATATTGCAAACCTTAAATCTTGAACATGAGCGATAAAAAACAAAAATTATTGCAACCCCTTTTTACTAAAGAGAATTATTTATGGATGGTAATAGGTGCTGTGATTATTATTATTGGAATGTTGTTAATGAGCGGCGGTAAAAACCAAGATCCAAACACCTTCGATTATAAAGTAGTCTATAGCACTACAAGGGTAACAGTGGCTCCTATTTTAATAATTGCGGGCTTGCTGGTAGAAGTTTATGCAATCTTTAAAAAATCAAAAACTAGCTAACGAACCAAATTATTTAATGATACTAAGCGATGAATACCATCGCTTTTTTTGTTTCTTTACACCAAACAAAACAAACTATGGATATTCTGCAATCAATTATTATTGCCATTGTTGAAGGGTTAACAGAGTTTTTACCCGTAAGTTCTACTGCACACATGAAATTTACAAACCCTTTAATAGGTGTTGCCAACACTCCATTTGTAGATATGTTTGAGGTAGTGATTCAATTGGCGGCTATTTTAAGCGTTGTTACTATTTACTATAAAAAGTTCCTCGATTTTAAGCACATCAGTTTCTATATTAAACTGGTGGTGGCTGTAATTCCGGCACTTATTGGCGGCTATTTCTTAAAAAAGCATATTGATGCAGCCTTAACCGATCTGCATTTTATAGCTTATGTTATGATTGGCGGAGGAGTAGTTTTGCTGTTCATAGATCAACTATTTAAAAACAGCAGTATAGACACTGAAGAAAAAATATCTTACCCCAAAGCATTTGTTATTGGTTGTTTTCAGGTATTAAGCATTGTGTTGCCTGGTTTAAGCAGAAGCGCCGCCACTATTATTGGGGGCATGAGCCAAAAGCTTACACGACGTGTTGCTGCAGAGTTCTCTTTTTTTCTTGCAGTGCCTACAATGCTTGCAGCATCTGCCAAGAGTTTTATGGATGTATACAAAGACCATAAAGAAGTACTGGTAAAAGATAATTTTGTTACACTGGGTATTGGTGCCGTAGTAGCTTATATTGTGGCTTTACTTGCTGTAAAGTTCTTTATAGGGTATGTGCAAAAACACGGGTTTAAAATATTTGGCTGGTATAGAATTGTATTGGGGGTTGTTGTATTGTTGCTGCTTGCTAAAGGAGTAATATAGAACTTCAATTAAAATTTGCCATCCATTAACCTTACAATTTAGCCAATGGAAACTGCTCCTAAGAAAGTAATTAACGGTTGGGCTTTTTACGACTGGGCCAACAGTGCTTACAACCTGGTGGTTACTTCAACTATTTTTCCGGCATATTACGATGCCATCACCACACTGAGAGATAAAACGGGCAATGTTGTTGGGCATAGAGTGCATTTCCTGGGCATAGAAATAGAAAGTGCTTCGCTGTATAATTATGCCATTGCATTTGCTTACCTGGTAATTGCTTTAATTTCTCCTATTCTTTCTTCAATGGCAGATTACCGCGGCAACAAGAAATCATTCATGAAATTTTTCTGTTACCTGGGTGGCTTGGCCTGCTGTATTTTATTCTGGTTTAATGAAAATACACTGCCGTTAGGTATCGCCTGCTGTATTCTGGCAGCTATAGGTTATTGCGGCAGCCTTGTATTTTATAACTCTTACCTGCCGGAAATAGCGGCAGAGAAAGATCAGGACGATGTAAGCGCAAAAGGCTTTGCTTACGGCTATATAGGAAGTGTAATACTTCAATTGGTTTGCTTTGTATTTGTGTTGCTGAAACCTTTTAATATGACCGATGGCTTTGCCGCACAACTTTCTTTTATGCTGGTTGGATTATGGTGGATGGGTTTTGCCCAAATCACTTTTAAAAGATTGCCCAATGGTGTTCCATTGGTTGAAGGTGAAAAAAATGTAAACCTGCTTACCAAAGGATTTGAAGAGTTAAAAAAAGTTTGGAACCAGGCCATGCATCTTCCTCTGTTAAAAAAATATTTATTTGCTTTCTTTTTTTATAGCATGGGCGTACAAACGGTAATGCTTGCTGCTACACTATTTGGCAGCCAGGTATTGCAAATGGAAACAAGTAAACTCATTATTTGTATTTTGCTAATACAAATTGTGGCTATTGGTGGTGCTTATATTATGGCACAGCTGAGCGACAGGTTTGGTAATTTTAAAGTACTGATGTTTGTTGTAGCTATATGGATAGGTATTTGCATTTGTGCGTATTTTGTTACAACCGATGTACAATTTTATATACTGGCAGGGCTGGTAGGGTTGGTAATGGGTGGCATTCAATCTTTAAGCCGCTCTACATATGCTAAAGTGATGCCCGAAACAAGGGATACAGCATCTTTCTTCAGCTTTTATGATGTTACCGAAAAAGTGGCAATTGTAATAGGAATGTTCAGCTTCGGATTCATTCAACAGCTTACGGGCAATATGCGCAATTCTATTATTGCGCTGATGATATTCTTTATGGTTGGATTTGCTTTCTTATACTTTACTTTACAGCAACAGAAAAAATTAGCGAAATGAAGTTGCATGCTATTAATACAGGGTATTTTAAATTAGATGGCGGCGCTATGTTTGGTGTAGTTCCGAAAACCATTTGGAATAAATTAAATCCTGCCGATGAAAACAATCTCTGTAGCTGGGCTATGAGAAGCCTGCTGATAGAAGATGGTAACAGGCTTATCTTGATTGATAACGGTATTGGTAATAAACAAGATGCAAAATTCTTCGGGCATTATCATTTACATGGGAACGATTCACTCGAAAAATCTTTAGCGGCTAAAGGATTTTCTAAAAACGATATTACGGATGTTATTTTAACGCATCTTCATTTCGATCATTGCGGCGGTAGCATTGAAAGAGTAGGAGATAAGCTTGTACCCGCGTTTAAGAACGCCGTGTTTTGGAGTAATGAATTACACTGGATTTCGGCAACAGAGCCCAATGCAAGAGAAAAAGCATCTTTTCTTAAAGAAAATATTTTGCCAATTGAAGAAAGCGGGCAATTGAAATTTATTGATTACCCAGCGAAAGCACACCAACATGAAGGTTGGGTAGGTGTTAATCCATTCCTGCTTCAGGAAGCGAGGTTTTCCGATAATCTTTCCGTACTTTTTGTTGATGGACATACTACGGGCATGATGCTGCCTAAAATACAATACAAAGGAAAAACAATTGTATATGTAGCCGATCTGTTACCGGCGGGTGCCCATCTTCCCATTCCGTATGTGATGGCATACGATATGTTTCCTTTAACAACGTTGAATGAGAAAGAAATTTTTTTACAGCAGGCTCTTGAAAACAATTATGTATTGTTTTTTGAGCATGATCCTCTCATAGAGTGCTGTACAGTACATTTAACAGAAAAAGGTATCCGGCATAAAGACATTCTGAAGTTGGAAGAGGTAGTATAAAACTGTTTTACTTTTTTTCTATCATTGAAGAAAGTGGGTATCTAAGATTGCTGTAACTCATCATATCTACCTTAACAGAACCCACTACAATAGGGCTTTCTATCCTTAACGGTATGTGATTGGCATCATCACTTACCCATACTACCATTTTCTCGCCACCTTCAAACATAGTGCCTTTAATAAGCAGAGGTTTGAACTTAATGGCATGAAACTTTCCATATTTGGTTTTTATATCTTCTTTACCCAGGTATTTTATATAAAGATGGTAAGTCTCGTTATCTAAAAACATATCGAAGGGTATCTTATCTTCGGGCTTGTAACTACTGTAATCTATGTTTCTTGCATAATAAATGGCGCTTAAAACATCCTGTATACAGTTGGTAACAGAATAAGTGCCTTTAGTAGTTACAGCAGTATTGGTTTGCTGGTTAAAAGTTACATCTTCTTTCAGCTTAAACCCTCCTTCATCTACATTCCGTATAAATTTATAGGGCCTTAATGTAGCAGTATCAAAATAACTCTCATAGGTATCTCTTACTTTAAAGATCCAATCGTAACTGGGGTTAGAAGATCCTTTACCTACCACATGATACACCGGTTTGTTGTTTAATTTTTCTAATGAGAGTGAGAAATTGGCAGAGCCTGCATTTACATAAAGGCCAATAACGGAATAGTATACATTGAAAAAAATATTTTCTCCCTCTTTGAAAGCGAAGTTCCTGGTGCTGCAAGATTCTTCGCTGGCTGTTAAAGGAAACCAAGCGGCAATAACCAGTATGAGTATGAAAATTTTCTTCACGTTATTTGTTCTTAAATATTCTTACCCCTAAAATAAATATTCCTCCTAAAACTGCAGGCAACACTTTATTAATTACCCAGATGCCAGTAGCTGCAAATAAGATGCCTAAAGTATTATTGCTTACAATTCCAAACAGCTGAATACTTATTTCACCCCTTAAACCTAACTCGGCCAACGCTATGGTAGGCAACATAGATAATATTAAAAACTTAACACAAATAAGCCCTGTAAGTTGCAAAATATTCGCTTTTACATTAAAAACAGTTAACAACAACAGGTATTGCAAAACAAATACAAAGTACCTTGCTGTTGATAGAAGTAAAATTCTTGTTAATTGTTTGGGGTGTACCTCTTCAATTTTCTGAATAAAATAATTAAACCTGGCCAAAACGGGTAACTTATCTATTAACGCCACAAACTGGTCGATAGCAAAATAGAACAACCCTATACCTATTATTATTAAAAGAAGTATCCAGATAAATCCACGCATTAAAAAATGCGTTATACCAATAGTGGCATGAATATCCATCAATAAATAATACTGTAGGTATATCAACCCGATAAAACCAAAAATAAGGGTTACCAACAATTGACTGATACTTCCAATTACCGTAACGGAAATAGCTCTTAACCGATTACCTTCTCCTAAAAACAATATTCGCCCCAGGTATTCGCCTACATTATTAATGGTATTAAAAGCAAAAGCCTGCCCGGTAAAAACAGCTTTTAGAGCAGTACCAAATTTTATTTCCTGTATGCCATGCATTAAATATCTCCATTTAACGGCTTCTATGCCCCAATTAATGATCATTAACAATAGAACCGCACCCAGTATCAGCCATTCTGCCGGCCCGAATGAGGTTCTAATAGCATGAAAAGATTGTTGGATATTTTTTTGTTGAACGATCTGGTGGTAAATGGAAAAAAACAACCAGATAAACAGAATAGGCCCAACAATATAATTAACGAATATTTTTAAGGATTTCTTCAGTTGCCATTATTTGTTTACAAAGAACGGATGAAAGCACGAGATAAAAAACATATTCAATAAACAGCTATTTTCACAGCAATGCAAAAAGAAACGGTGATATTGGGGATTGACCCGGGCACCCAGGTTATGGGGTATGCCTTATTGCGGGTAAAAGGCACAGATATTAAAGTACTGGAAATGGATGCTCTTAAACTTACTGCACATAAAGATATTTACGATAGGCTGGGCCGCATTCATGCGAAGGTTACGGAACTTATTACACAGTTTAAACCGCAAACATTTGCCATTGAAGCACCTTTCTTCGGAAAAAATATTCAAAGTATGCTAAAGCTGGGAAGGGCTCAGGGAGTTGCTATTGCTGCTGCCATGCAGGCAGAATTAAGCGTTACCGAATATTCGCCCAAAAAAATAAAACAATCTATTACAGGTAATGGCAATGCCGATAAAGAACAAGTTTGGCAAATGCTGCAAAAAATATTGGCAATAACTGCCAAACCTAATAGTTATGATGCTACAGATGCATTGGCAGTGGCCCTTTGCCATCATTATCAAACTTCTTCTGTTATGTTTAAGCAAAAGGGATTAAAGGGTTGGGAAGATTTTATTAAGAAAAATCCGGGAAGAGTAAAATAGCGGCTAATAAAAAGGCTGCTTCTTTAAAGCTGTTGTAAGATTTTTTGTTGCACGTTTTTCAATACATCATCATCCGCTTTCTGCTTACCTGTAAGCGTATGCATATCTTGCATTCCATTCATTGGTAAAAGGTGTATATGCGCATGTGGCACTTCAAAACCAATGGTAAGTATATTCACCCTGTTATAATCAAATGCTTTTTGTATGGCTTGGGCAATTGGCTGTGCAAATACAAGTATCTCTTTGAGGTAGTCTTCACTTAAATCAAAAATCCGGTCTACCTCTGTTTTAGGAACTACCAGCGTATGCCCGGTCATGGCGGGGAAAATATCAAGAAAAGCATAAAACTTTTCATTCTCTGCAATTTTATAGGAAGGTATTTCTCCTGCAATGATTTTTGAGAATAGGGTCATACATAAAATTTTTCAATTGCAAAATAAACAGGATTTGCATACGTTTTAAAATAAAAGCTGATGCAATGAACACAAACCAGAATTCATTTAAAATTGGCTTGTATTGTATGGGAGTAATCTATTTTCTTATTATGCTTATTGCTTCGAATTAAAAGTAAGGATAATAAAAAAGCCCCGATAACGGGGCTTGCTGTTAAATGTTGATTTCTTCTATTTTAAATTTAATAACACCTGTAGGTGCCTGCACCTCGGCTACATCTCCTTTTGTTTTGCCAAGCAATCCTTTGCCTATTGGAGAGGAGGCAGATATTTTTCCTGATTTCAGATCAGCTTCTTTTTCGCCCACTATCTGGTAGGTAACTGTTTTTTTATTGGCTATATTGGTAATGGTTACTTTGGTAAGAATAGCAACTTTACTCGTATCAATTGTAGAAGGATCTACAATTTTAGCCGTAGCTATAGCACCTTCCAGTTGTTTGATCTTGGCTTCCAAGATCCCCTGAGCCTCTTTGGCCGCATCGTATTCAGCATTTTCTTTCAAATCTCCTTTCTCTCTTGCCTCTGCAATAGCTTTGGAAGCGGCAGGGCGGTCTACGGTCTTCATCTTGTGAAGCTCATCCTTCATTTTTTCAAAGGTCTCTTTGGTAACGTATTCACTCATAATCTTTTGTTTAAAAGAGATAAAAAAAAATACAACGCCACACAACAGGTGTGCAGCGTTGCAGTAAATACAAATATAGGAAATATTAATAAAAAACTTGTTGCCCGCTATAACTCCAGCTTTTCCAATAAAACCTTACTCATTTTATAAAATGCTTCGTTGCTATAACCGGCAATATGCGGTGTAATAATTACATTAGGTTGGGATAGTAACCAGCTGAGATTTTCCTGCTCATTAGGCGTATAACTATCCAGTTGCTCGTTTTCAAGTACATCTAAGCCGGCCGCCTTAATTTTTTCCTTTGTTAGTGCCTGAATCAGGGCATCTGTGTCGGTAACTTTACCACGGCAGGTATTTAAAAAATAAGGTTTTTTTTCCAGTGAGTTAAAGAAAGGAGCATTGGCCATATGGAATGTTTCGGGTGTTAATGGTACGTGAAAACTTACCACATCGGCATACCTGGCAATTTGTTCTAACGAGGCTTCCCTGGTATAATCGTTTGCAAAGCCACTTTTATATTTATCGTAAGCCAATACTATTACATTAAAAGAAGCGAGCAATTTGGCAAATGCACTGCCTGTGTTTCCAAAACCAATGATACCTACTGTTTTCCCGGTAAGTTCGTCTCCGCGGTTGGCATCTCTTTTCCATTCTCCCTGTTTAATTTCCAGGGCACTGCAACTGATCTTGTTCATAAGGTTTAATAACAAACCCAGAGCATGTTCTGCAACCGCATTTCTATTGCCTTCGGGACTGGATATACAACGGATGCCCTTTAATGTTGCATAAGGCACATCTACATGTTCCATGCCGCTGCCTAAGCGGCCTATCCATTTTAAATTTGGAGCCAGGTCAATTATATGCTTATCAATTTTCAATTTGGTGGTAATTACGAGCCCTTCAACATCCACAATTTCTTTTTGTAATGCTGTATAGGTTATTCCCGGTGTATAATTGATTAAAAACCCCTGTTGCTCTAATTGTTCAATTAAATAAGGGTGGCATCTGGCCGTTATAATTACTTTCTTTTTCATTACCTTCTATTTCATTATATGGGTTAAGGCTGCAAAATCTTCTAACGACAATTGTTCTGCCCTTTTTGTGAACATCTCGTTTTGTAAGGCTGCTTCTTCAAACAAATTTTTTACAGCGTTGCGCAACATTTTTCTTCTTTGATTGAATGCTGTTTTTACCAAAACAAAAAAATCTCTTTCACTTCTTACATGTAACCCTGTATTTTTTTTTCTTAATTTAATTACCCCGCTCATTACTTTCGGGGGTGGGTTAAAACACCCTGGAGATACATCGAATAAATATTCCGGTTCATAATAGGCCTGTACCAGCACACTTAAAATACCGTACGCTTTTGAATGTGGCCGGGCAGCTACACGCTGTGCCACTTCTTTCTGAAACATACCTATCACTACAGGCACCTGTTCCTTCCAATCTAATATTTTAAATAATATTTGCGATGAAATGTTGTAAGGGAAATTGCCAATAACAATAAACGGCTCTGCAAACGGAGCATCTATTTCCAAAAAACTTTCATGAATAATTTTATTTTGTATTGCGGGAAAAGTTTGTTCCAGATAGTTTACTTTTTCCGTATCTAACTCCACAGCTTTAAAATGTATATCGGGTATTTGAAGCAAATATTTGGTTAAGGCTCCGCCACCAGGACCCACGTCCAGCAGCCGATTGTATTGCTCAATCTGTAAAGCATCTACAATTTTCCTGCAAATATTTTCATCTTTTAAAAAGTGTTGACCCAATGATTTTTTTAGCGTGTACTCCATTGCAGCAAAAGTAGGCATTTGCCAAGTTCCTTTTCGTTATCTTCACATTTCAAAAGTTTCAGCATGATGAATGAATTGCAAAAACCGGTGGTTGGTTTTTCTTGTGGTGATCTGAATGGAGTAGGGCTTGAATTGATTGTTAAATCACTTGCCGATCATAGAATATTAGAAATATGTGTACCTGTTATTTTTGCAAGTAATAAGAGCATTAATTTTTACCGGAAGAGCCTTCCTGATATTAATTTTTCATATAACAGCACTAAAGATTTATCTAAACTAAGCCATAAACAGGTTAATGTATATAATTGCTGGGAAGAAGAAGTGCAAATTACTCCCGGTATTTTAAATGAAACAGGCGGCAAGTACGCACTGATTTCGCTACAACATGCTGTAGATGCTTTGAAGCAGGGTGCTGTAGATGCTTTGGTTACGGCGCCTATTCATAAAAAAAATATTCAATCGCCCGGTTTTAATTTTAGTGGCCACACACCTTATTTAAAAGCTGTGTTTGCAGCAAGCGATGTTGTAATGTTAATGATAGCTGAAAATATGCGCGTTGGGCTGGTAACTGAGCATGTGCCTTTAGCTGAAGTTGGTAAATACATTACCAAAGAAAACATTATTCAAAAATTGCAGATAATTAATCAGTCGCTGCAAAAAGATTTTGGGATTGATAAACCAAGAATTGCCGTATTGGGTTTAAATCCTCATGCCGGAGATGAAGGATTGGTGGGAAATGAAGAGCAAACTATTATAAAACCGGCTATTAAAGAAGCCAAACAGAACATATTAGTATTTGGACCATATAGCTCAGACGCTTTTTTTGCGAGAGGGCAACATGAAAAATTTGATGCTGTACTGGCATTGTACCATGATCAGGGGTTGATTCCTTTTAAATCGCTTGCAATTGGCGAAGGTGTAAATTATACTGCCGGGCTTGATGTTGTTAGAACCAGTCCGGATCATGGAACTGCTTTTGATATTGCAGGTAAAGGAAAAGCAGATGCTACCTCTTTTCTGGCAGCTATTTTTGAAGCTATTGATATTGTTCGCAGGAGAAAAGGGTATGCTGAAGTGAGGCAAAACAGGTTAAAGAAAATGAGTGCTAAACTATTAGCCAATGCGGTAGATGAGAAAGTGGAAGAATCAGAAAATTAATAACGATTTATGGCTTTATTCGCAATAGAGAATAATATTGTAAAAGTTGAGATAGCAGATAAAGGGGCAGAACTGCAAAGCATCTTTAACAAAGAAACAAGATTAGAGTATCTGTGGGATGCAAACCCTGATTTTTGGGCCAAGAAAAGCCCGGTACTTTTTCCGATAGTAGGCGGATTGAAAAACAATACATTTTTTTTTAACGATAATCCTTATCAGTTAAATAGGCATGGTTTTGCAAGAGACAGTATTTTTGAAGTTGTTTTGCAGGAACCTGATGCCTTAACATTTTTATTAAAACCTGACGAATCAACCAGGAAGAACTATCCGTTCGAATTTGAATTTTACGTTGAATATAAACTCAGTGCAAACAAATTATCTGTTACTTACATTGTGAAAAATACTGACGAGAAAGAAATGTATTTTTCAGTAGGGGCTCATCCGGCATTTAAAGTGCCTTTAACATCGGGCACAGGGTTTAATGACTGGTTTTTGCAGTTTGATCAAAATGAAACGGAAGGTATTTGGCCTTTAACAAGTGATGGATTAATAAAAATGCATCCAGTTCCCTTTTTTCTGGGCACAGATAAAATTGAACTGAACAGACAACTGTTTTATAAAGATGCTTTGGTGTTTAAACATCTGAAATCTGCTTCTATTTCCATTCTCTCCAATAAAACGAAACATGGACTAACAGTTGCCTACCATCATTTTCCGTATATGGGTATATGGAGCGCCAAAGATGCCGATTTTGTTTGTATAGAGCCCTGGTGTGGTATTGCCGACAGTGAAAATTCTTTACAACAATTAAACGAAAAGGAAGGTATTAATTCGTTGCAGCCGAATAATCTTTTTGAAAGAAGCTGGAGTGTTGCCGTGTTTTAATTTTTAAATACAGCATCATCAATGCCTTTGTTGATGATGTAATTGGAGTAAGTGATTTCCACTTTACCTTTTTT
>OFTX01000988.1_pt1 | contig 11624 bp, 10 predicted proteins | sample 1775051 | NCBI WGS metagenome assembly OFTX01 (sample SAMN08195772, study PRJEB24354) | sludge metagenome | isolation source: sludge from phenol fed wastewater aerobic bioreactor A | place: India: Nagpur | collected 2016-09-15
TAAAAGAATCACCACCCTTTTTCTCATTTCAATTCAACTGTTGTGCAATTAGAGGTACATCGCTCATTGAATATTCGAATTGTCCTACACTATTTCAATTCAACTGTTGTGCAATTAGAGGGCATAAATGTGTATGCTGATGGCTTTTCTTTTTGTCATTTCAATTCAACTGTTGTGCAATTAGAGGTGGAAAAGTTATTGAACGAAGAAGCCATTTGGTTATATTTCAATTCAACTGTTGTGCAATTAGAGGTTTACCTGCATGGCTGCTGTTAATGCTTGTATTGCCATTTCAATTCAACTGTTGTGCAATTAGAGGGGGCTACCGCCATCATTTGCTGCTGTTGTAAATTTATTTCAATTCAACTGTTGTGCAATTAGAGGCCGCCATATTGGCGGCTAAAAAAGCCTGTTTATCAGGCATTAATGATTCAAAGATATACGTTCGCTGATATAAAAAGTTGTCGATGCCCAATTATATAATTTAACCCTTGTATCGACAACTGCCTGTAACACTGCAACTGCCGCGTTTTTTGTTTTTCCAATGCGTCAAAGATTCTTCGCCCCGAAAGAAAATGGGATCATCGACGACTACAAAATATTGTCCAGGGCATTTTTCTCCATTCCAATTACCTGTTTTTCCAACCACTTTTCATCACGACTTTTAAAAACAATAATACTATCTACTTCAGTCTGCATAATGGCTTTCGCCTTAACTATTAATTCCTTTAGTTTTACTTCCGTCAATTCTCCTTCAAACACACTATTCTGAATCCAGTTTAGGTATTGCCTGCACAGTTTAAGCATCTTTCCTACGCGCTTTTCTTCTATGTCGTATACCAAAATCACATACATACTACCACCAGGTTTTAAAAGGTTTATACTCTTCCATGCCTAAAATATGTTTGACCAATTTATAACATTCCAGTTTTACCAGGTGCTTATAACTTATGCTACGATTGAGACTGCGATGTTTAATGGTTTCAGCAAGGCGTTCGTCCCATGCTTTGATTACTTTCTTCCGACCGCTTTCTTTCAGTAAACAACTATTGAGTTTGTGGTCGAAATCATTTTTGTTAACCACTTTTTTATTGAGTAATGAAAATATCATTCTATCCACCAAAACAGGTTTAAAAATTTCAGACAAATCTAGGCTGAGCGAATAACGACGTTCGCCGGGTTGGTGCAAATAACTGATAGTAGGGTTGAGTTGTGTATGATAAATCTGGTCTAGGCAAAGCGTGTAACACATCATGTTGCAAAATGAGATCAATGCATTCACTTCGTTGGATGGTGGCTGCTTGGAGCGGTTACCCATTTCAAAATCATTGATGATAAGATCAAAAGCCTCGTAATATGCCATGCGGATATTACCTTCAATACCCATTAGTTCTTCTGTTTCTGTTTTTTGCGGCACCTGACAAAGCCATTCCATTTTTTCTATTTGTGTGGAAGTATCCTTATCCCGATTGTTATAATAACGCAGATTTTTAATCATGTTGAAAGCCGCGCCTTCAATAAATTTTTGTGCCAGTAAAATTCGTTTTGAATGTTTGGTGTAATACTCTGTTTGCGCTATCAACACTTTGCCGCTGAGCAAATAATCTTTGGGCATAAAGCTACCTGTGTAATGCTCATAATAATCAAAGAAGTGAACACTAATGGATTCTTTCCCTAAGAAATTATACAATGCACTATTAGCATCTAATGCGCCGAAACAATAGATATTATCAACACTTTCTACGGGAATGTATTTGGGGGTTGATTCGTTTCCGTTTTCATCAACTGGTGTAAACTTAAGCGTATTGTCCTTGCGGCTCATTCGCCCGGGATTAAACAGGTAGTAGGATTTTTTCATTCGTATAATTTTTTTGTTTGCAGCTGTTGCAGCGAATCTTGGGGTAGAATGGAATTACGCGGACATATATATCGAGCATGAAAATTATCATGCTTCATTTCATTATTCGTCTATATAGCAGAGTTCATAATAGGAACAGCTTTTGCAAATCTTTGCATTGATTTTTGGCGGGCAAGTATCACTCTCTTTTACCTGCACTATAGCGCTGATAATGTTTAACAGATGCTGCTCATCTGCTTCGTTTAACATTACCACGCTTTTATGCCGCAGCGTAGGATATTCCAATATTGCCCGGGCTCCTTCAATACCATTTAATTCCAATAGCCAGATATAATATTTAACCTGCCACTCATGTGCTTCTTCTACCTTGTCGCTGCGTTTTGTCTCATGAATTACTTTTTCATTGGCATCGTAAAAATCTATTTTACCTGTAAGGGAGATTTCACCATTTAATGCAGCACTCAATTCTATCTCGGTATATTTTTCAGATCGTTGCGGGTAACTTGTTTCATGCAAGAGCTTGCCGTCATACACCGTGTCGGAAGTGTGTTCCATATTGACGCCATTGGTGTGTAACCAACATTCTCGCGGGCAAACGTGATACAAGTTTATAAGTGTGGCATTGATGGTCATGAGCTACAAAATTTCTGTTATTTTCCAGGTGTCTTCTTCGTCAGATAATAGACCCAAATCCGGGGAATATTTTTTGTTCGTAATAAAGTATCGCTCAACATTTATTTTGCTTCCTTTGCTAAAGGCAAAACGCTCGTTTCGAATATTGTCACTTTGTCGCCAACCAATAAAACGGCCTTTTCGTATCTGCACCTTTTCGCTTTCTGCACTAATAAAATCCAAGTCTAACAAATGCTGTTCGTAGTCTTCTTTATTACATTGAGGAAGTATTTTGATACCATCAAATTGTTTGTAAAAATCGTCTTCCGTATGTTTGTTTTTGAACATTGGCGATAAGGACTGTAATGCATCTTTAAGATAGCGATATTGATCGTCAAACATTTTCTTCTCGCCTGCTTCCCAGTCTTTATACACTTCATCGATGGATGTTTGCAATAAAGCTTCGTCTATTACTCCACCATTTGTCGCAACAATTGTTTCAAAAGCATTAAGGGTCTTATCAACAGTTTCAGGGTTGTAAATGTATTCATCTTCAGGATTGTGCTCTTTGAATACAATACATTCACAAATTCCTTTCTCCCTGCGCCTGTTTACACGCCCAAAACGCTGAACTAAAGCATCAATAGGCGCTGGTTCTGAATAAATCATGTCATAATCGATATCTAAACTTACTTCAATTGCCTGTGTGCCGACTAATAGTTTTACATTACCCGCCGTCAATTCGATTTCTTTTTTACTTCTGTCTTTACCTGTAAAGGAACCATGCAACAAAACGGATTCTTCTTCTTTTAATGCTGTTTTTAGGTATAGAAAAGCAGTCTGAGAAGATTTCACGGTATTACAGACGACCAATACCTTTTTGCCTGCTTGTAATTGTTGTTTAATTTCAGCTAAATAATTACTTAATAATCCTTCTCTCAAAAGAATTTTGTGCCTTCTGAAACTATTGTATAAATTATTGTCTGCTTTTACTATTGCATATGCTCCAAGGGCGCTCTCCAATTCTTGCTGCATAAATTGTGGCATAGTTGCCGTCATTATCATTACTTTGGCTTGCAAATGTTGAATGGCAAATTCTATTAACACTTTTATCTGTGCAAAAGTTTCAGGATTATATGCATGAATTTCGTCAAATATCAAATAGCTACCGGCCATTTCGAAAAGGCCCTGTTCATAACCTTTTAATCCAAATAAATGTTTTAGCAGTTGAAATGGTGTCGTAACTTTTGCAGGTGTAACTATACTCTTAAATTTTTCTTTTAGAGATTGAATATTTTCTTTTTTAGCTTGAACGGCATACTGAAGATTGTCAAAATAGTTATTGAGGTAATCGCTGAGTTTTCCATGTAATATACCAACTTTATTATTGCCCATTTCTTTTTTTAGTCGTTCAAACATGGCATTTATAGATGCTGTAAAAGGCAATACATAAAACACTCTTCCCTGACCAAAATTATTCAATTGGTTTTGTAGCCACATGAATGCACATTCTGTTTTCCCTGAACCAGTAGGTGCAGTTAGCAAAAGATTTCCAAGTGTTTCCCTGCATTTCAATTGATGGGCATAGGGCTGATAAGAAGTGTTGTGCAGATACTCAAAATCTTTGATATCAAGGGTAAACAGCGAATTGATTTTTGCCGAACCTAAATGGTCGCACCATTTCAAAGCACCGAACAACATCATCAATGGAAAATATTGATGATCATTAATCTTATATGGAGATTTATTGTAGCCTCGGATTAGTCCATCCAAAGCTCTGGCTTGAATAGAAGAAATATCTATTTTAAATTCTTTTAGCAAATTCAGAACGTCATTTATCCTAACATTTTCTCTAAAAGCATCTGTAAAACTTATTCGATCATTCAGTGTATCTAACATGCCGAAGGTATCATCGGTTTTATAGAATGCAAGTTGCTTTTGCAATTCTTCCAAATCCCTATGATGACCGGCTATTGCCAATTTCATTAAATGAATAATCTCTTTATCAAAGCCAGAAAGTGCATCAATAAAAGGTATTGAAAACAACTCATGTCGTTGCGATTTCCATTGGTCAGGTTTTTCGTCCAGCAAATACTGAAACTCTTTATGAGCTTTGCCCAAATCATGGAAGATAATAGCAATTTTTAAAATATCCCAAAAACGTTCTCCTATACCCGATACATTGGCAGCTTTTGGAAAAGCCGTTTTGAGGAAATTAAAAATAACCAAACAATCATCAATATGCTCCTTTAAAGAAATTGCAGGAGTGCCTTGTTTGCTGTTTTTTGACTTTGCCAATAATTCCATAGTCTATGTAAAATTCAATTCATGGAAATAAACTTCCACCTCCTTTCCGTCCGGCAATTTGTCTTTGTATGCAGTAAGATTTGTATCAAATGTTTTCGACCTACAGCCTATAATGCTATACGGTTCTGTGCCTAAATTTTTTCTGGGAAATTCATTGGTAAAGTATTTAGGCAATGCCTGAATTTGGCCCGGTAGATGATGTCTGAACGGAATAATCTGTCCTCTGATTTTAGTTGCATTTTCTGTTTTATCCAACGACTCTTTCGCTGAGATGTTGGCGATTGTTGCTAAATCGTTCATCCTGCCTAACAACAATTGAAAATATGGGGCGGACATATATTGAACTATATTTTCGTCAGAGGTATAAATGCGTAAAAAATTATTAAACAAAAATTTCCTGTGAATAATATTGGACTTTGCATTATTTGTTGCCCGGCCATCTTTACTACTGATTTGATAAATAGTTTCAAGATCTTCACCCTCACCTTCATATCCAAAATAATAGCCCAACTGTAAATTGGTATGACATAAATATTGGCCGGCAGCCGCATTGATTAGTCCCAATACAGTACTTAATGGTGGCACTTCTAATGTAGGCTGTGTGCCACTAATAAGGTTTGGGTATCTGAAACTTGCCGTCCAACTCGTTATATCAATTTTATACACTTCCATATTAAGGCAGTTGATTTTTTACTTGCTCACAATATTGGTCTATCGCCTGATTAATGCTTAATATCTTTACATTCTCAAATTCAGTTTCTAATGCTTTTAATTCCTCATTATATTCATCCATAAAACCACTTCGTTTCCCTATGAATATAGTCCCTTTGAATTGGTCTTTATAATCGTTTAAAACCTCTTTAAGCCCTTCGATATTTAGCACTGCTTTTTCGCTTCTTTGCCCTTCTGCAATAGCAATATGTGAAAAAGGATGATTGCCCGATGTAGTTGTAGCCAATATAATAAATTTAGGAGTTACATCCGCCATGTTATTGGTCTGCATGGCACCTCCCGATATTGTTTTCAATGCAGAAATGCTATCTGTTATGCGTTTTTCTCTAATAACTTTTTTCAACTGAACTAATTGCTGTGGCGCGCCAGATTTATTTTTTACAAAAGGATCGTTGATTCGCACTGCTCCTTTAGTAATGGCCTCTTCCTTTATTTTATCTGTAAGATTTTTAAAGCCGGTTTTATTATAGTTGGCAAATGTGCCCACCTGAAATAAATCCAAAGAAAACATCCCTTTCATAATAGCTGAATATTCTTCTTTACTATAAGGCACACTGTCGCCCTCTTGCCTTGCCATACTTGACCAGTTTTCTGCTGTTGTAACACCAGTAACTGATACAATAGCTGAATTTTTCAAAGGAGAAACTCTTGTGACGGTCACATCTTCTTTTTGTTCTTTACCTTTTTTGTCCAAAACAGGATTACCTTCTTCATCACGCACTAGATCTTTTGCTGCTTTCATATAGCCAAATACATCATCATCTGCATAGTTAATAGGATCAGCATCTGTAAAAGCAATTTTGGCATCTCTTGTAACGGGAGATAGTTCCCAACCGTAATTTACTTTTAATGCTTCCCGCCACCAGTAACGCCAAGCTTGTCCCGAAACATAAGTATAGGTCTTTCCGTTCTTATAAACCTTTTTTGTAGCTACTGCATTATCAAAATTGCTGTTAGTGTTTTTTCCTGCATTGTTTAGGGCTACAATATCTACATCCAATAGAATGAAGCCTTGTGTTTTTAAGTTCATAAATTTTATGTTTTAGATTTCGGATTCAAATTCGTTTTCTTCTTCTAATTCTACATCGACAGTTTTATTCATCTCATGCAATCGTTGATAAATGGCAATCAATAATAAGTCCCTGATTTCACTCCAGTAAGTCCCGTCGGGGAATAAATATTCCGCATAGTCTTCTACCGAGATAAGTGGGTTCTTTTTATCACTATGCTTTTTGTAATATTCACCGTCAAGATTTAGTAAATAACGTCTTAATGCACTGCTTGATCGTTGCCCGTTGATATGGGTTATAGCTTTTTTGATTTCATCATCGCTACTATCATTAATAATAAAATCTGCCAGTTCCAATATTTTGGAAAGTGTACGTTTATCCATATTTCTAATGTTTATTTGGTATTGTTCAACAATCTGAAAATTGAAAGTCTGCGTTTTATTATGCCTTAAGACTAACCTGCGAAAGCGTTCTGTATTACCATTCAATAAATATTCAAAGGCTCTATTTCTCCATATTTTATAATCGTTAAAACTAATTACATCTCTATTATTCGTCCATTGTTCCGATTGAGCATCATAAACTGCATTTTTAAACTTGGAATTGCTGTATTGGCGATAAATGAAGTTATTCCAATCTTTCTTATGATGTAAAAGACAAAAAGCATAAAAAGAAAAAATGGTAGCCGGCAGCGTAATAATATTTATAGTCGGGCTTGCTCCGAAGTTAGTAAAGTGGAAAAGGTTTAATGTTACACCTTTTGTATGGCTCGTTTCATTTTTGTCATCATAAGTAGCTGTTTTTACATTTTCAATACATTCACGTGCATAATCAAAAATGGCATTTACAGGATTAGAAAAATCAGAACGTACTATTGAATGCGACAGATTACTTGCTATAGCTCTGAAGTTTTCATCTGCATTTTTGCGTACAAAGAATCTTGTAACATCAATTTTATTGCTAATCAAAGCAGCCACCTTATCTCCTAATTGTTCTACACCCAATGGAACAAAAAATATACGGATTAGAGCCTCTTTAGATAACTGGAGCCCGCTTTCAAAACCATGATGAAAATTAATCAATGTAGCTGAGCCGGACATAATATGATTATCCCGTGCTGCAGAGAACACTTTTGTCTTTTGCCCGGTAATTCTGCAATACCCATTTACACCTTCAACACCTTCTATTAAACCTTTATAGTAAGCAATGGTTTTATTGTACCCTTTTTGACCTTTATTAGAATTGTGGGTAATAGTTGAATTTAGAAAGAAGCTGTGCAGGTTGTTTCCCCATTTATGTACATAAATACTTGCAGCATCTTCTATCAAATTAAGAATAGATTTTGCAGGATATTTTTCCTGCAAATACTCAATTACCAAGCCTCCAATATCTGCAAAAGGATCGCCGGTTGGATGAGTGAGCCAATTTATTTCTTCTATTTTAAAATTCATAATACTTTGAATATTTCTTTAAAATGCCAATAGGTTTCAGAACATAAAAAATCACTTTCCAAAAAGTAGTTACAAAAGAAAAACCCTTCCTCAATTCGGTTTAAATAAAGAATATAATTAATAAAGTCATCTTCATCCATTGCACCATTATCGCTTGCTATGTAAACATACTAATTTTTATATATTATATTTTTTACATTCTACAAACACATCCCATCCCCTGCGCGTTATACACCCCCCACCCCACTGTTCATCAGCAATTCCAATGCTTCCACCTTTCCCCATACTTTCAACTGAAAATTCACATACCCTTTAATCTTGGTTTTTTCAGGCGTATCGGCTTTGACCGTTATCAATCTTGCTTTGGGTGGTTTTTATAGAACAATACTTCCATATCCGCATTGGAAAAATCATTTTCGCAAAATCATCATGTTTATCTCCTCAATACCCCAACCCCCAAACCCATAGCGGAATTTTATTTACCGGATAATCCTGATCGTCCACCACCACAAAACCGTTCTTTATATTTTTAATTTGCTTGTCGTCTTTTTTCTTGCCACCAATCTCAAAAATCCATTGATCGTCTATTAAAAAATCACCTTTTGCCGGCAATGTCACTTTATGATTTACCGATAATTGAGATGCAAAAAAGGTTTCTCGTAAATTCCCTCTGTTTGCCATACCGGTTGCTAATGCAAAAGCCAAATTGGTATTATCAAGCAGTATCTTTTCCGGTTTCTGAAGACTCGATATGCTAATTCCGGCCGGATATAACAATCGTATCAATTGAGCATCTTCCAAAAAATGTAAATAGGTGTTAATCGTATTGCGATGTATATCACTTTTTCTGGCGAGCTCCGTAACATTTGGCTTGAAAGGCACATTGGCGGACAGGATATACAACAATTGCAATAATTTTTGTGCATTTCTAATATCAAACCCTTGAAGATTGGACATATCGTATTCTACAATAATGCGGATTACCTGTTGCAATCTACTCGAGAACCCCTCCTGATCTTCCATGGAAAATGGATAGTATCCCCGCTCTAAATACGCTCCAAAATATTCTAAAGGACGAAATGATTTTGGAATTTTTTCTTGCCAACTATTGCTACCATCTATAATTTCCTCAAAAGCGATTATAGGCAAATCTAATTTATGCTGAAACTCCAGATACTCTCTATAAGACATCCCGGCCAGGTTGTACATAAGAGCCCTCCGGCTTAGGTTCACTTCTTCTTTTGCCATATTAATGATCGAGGACCCGGTAAAAATGATTTTTAAATCATCAAACTGGTCGTACAGGTTTTTGACATGCTGCGACCAATTCGGATATTTATGTACTTCATCTAAAAACAAATACCGACCACCTTCATTATAATATTTAGTGGCTAATGCTACTAAACTTACGTTGGTAAAAAACAAATCGTCCAATGTCCAATACGCAGCATTATTAGCCGGGAGTTTTAAGGATTTTAATTTTTGTAATAATAAAGTTGTTTTGCCGGTACCCCTTGCCCCTTTTATGCCTATTAATTTATTGTCCCACAAAATCCTGTCAAATAAATACCTGACATTATTTGTTTGAACATTTCGTAGCAGTCGAGCCGATTTATTTAGCAATGACTCCATTTTTGCACATTTAAAAGTGCAATTTAGTAAATATTTTGCACATTTGAAAGTGCAATGAATAAAGATAAATGCACACTTACAGGTTCAATTTCAATCATTTTTTGCACAAAATATTATGCAATAATCCCCACACACCCCATCCCCTGGCTGTTATACACGCCAGCACCTGCGTTTATCAACAATTCCAGCGCTTCTAATTTTCCCCGTACTTTCAACTGAAAATTCACGTACCCTTTAATCTTTGTCTCTTCAGGTGTATCGGCCTTAATCGTTATCAATCTTGCTTTGGGCGGATTTTTATAGAATAATACTTCCATATCCGCATCTGCAAAAGCCACTTCAACATCATTGTACAATGTTTTATATTTCGATTGCCAGTTAAACATCAACTGCGGTATGAAATCAGGATGTTCCGGTGGCAGATAATCGCTGTTGCCTTTTTCATTCGGCTTGCTACTCACTATTGGAGACAATGGTTGTAATATTATTTCCTGTACCGCATCGCCGGACAGCCCAAGTGGTATAGACTCTACCTGGTTAATCCTGAATTTAGCCCTGCTTTTTCTGTCTGCTATTTCAATTTCCTGGTTCAGAAACAATCCTTTAATGAAAGTTTCGGCAGCCTGCGGTAAATGAAAGGATACAAAAACCGTTGCCTCAGGCATAAGCATACGCATCCTGTCGCCCTGGATTTTAAATGGTGTTTTAATATCAGAGAATGTAAACAGCTTAAATGTTTTTAAAGAATGTTCATCTTGCTTATAGCCTGTTTCATGAAGGAAATGCGCATAGGTTTTGTCTGCCTGCTGCAATATTTTGTATATCACAGCGCTCAGCGGATACTGATAGTTTAGCGGCAATACCGCCGGAAAATTTATGGCAAATAATGTTATTTTAAAATTCATTTATCCAGCATTCATTTTTCATTTATTATTAGCGTATGCATGAATGACCCACAATGAATATGGAGAGCCGGTTTCCTCATGTTATACATTTTGGTTTGTTCCGGCTATGGCATCCATGCAATCAATATCGCATTATTCTTAAGGCGAATAAAGAAAACTTACTCTTTTTGTATTCCTGCATATACAGCACCGCCACCTCACTCACAAAAGATAGTGGTTAAATGCAAAACATAATGTATAAATATAATGAGTGTTTTTGTATAAAAAGCATAAGATATTTTTTAAATAAAAGTTTCGAAACAACATGCACAAGCTAAAGCGCTTTTAGGGTAGAAGCCCCTCGAATACAGGATACCTATTTATTCAGCATCTTTCTTTGGTGCTGCCAATCTTTCCCATATCAGGTTACTCATATGGCTACTTTATACAAATAGATTAAGAAAGGAAAATTAAAGCCCATTCATGTAAGTTAAAGGCCCTGTTTCTTACTTAAGGATATACAGGAGTTGTTGCAAAGAAACCGACTATAATAGTACTGTGAGATATCAAAGGTTGTTCAGTGCAAGCGGTTTAAGGTTAGAGATAAACGTTTAAATTAAAATTGAAAAAGAAAAGATTACAGAGACATAGATTGTGTCAGCGTTGAGGTGCAAAAAAGAGCTGTATATCTATAAAGTAATCTGACTGGAACTGGCCTTTAAACATCCATCCAATCAATTTTGGAAGCTCCTTACCGCCAGTAAACCAATGCTTCCTCCAGCAATATGAAAGATCAATAAGATTTTAAATAAAATATTCATGCTTTTAATTACAATTTATACAGTAGAAGCCTTCTTGTTTTTTTGAGGTTTGCTTTAACATGACAATTGCTAATAAAATATGCGCACATAAAAAAGGATAGCTATTTGGGATGTTGTTCTATGATTTTCGGATACTTTCTTTTGTAATATCTTTTTATCAAATAAATCATAAGCGGGGTTATTGGCGGAATAAGGTATGCGATGTCTGGGTTTACAAGAGAAAGAAGGCAGGCACAAATAAAAACTAAGGGGATTATGAGAGACCGGGCTATATTGTAATTGAGTATGGCTTTGCTTAGGTTTTTAGACAGATCGTA
>OFTX01000991.1_pt1 | contig 11606 bp, 10 predicted proteins | sample 1775051 | NCBI WGS metagenome assembly OFTX01 (sample SAMN08195772, study PRJEB24354) | sludge metagenome | isolation source: sludge from phenol fed wastewater aerobic bioreactor A | place: India: Nagpur | collected 2016-09-15
CGTCGGCGCGGCCGCGATGCCGTGGTGGACGCGCCACTATCGCGACCCGCTCACCGGTCCGGTGAGCGCCGCGCTGCGCGGCTCGGCGCTGGTGCCGGCCCTAGTACCCATCGCGCTCGTGGTCGTCGCCGGCCTGGGGGCGGCACTGCTGACGCGCGGCGTCCCGCGCCGCATCATCGGCGCGGCGGTCGCTCTCGCGGGCCTGGCTGTGATGGCGCTGTCGGTGGCGGCGGCCGCCCAGCCCGACGCGGACCGGTTCGCCGCCGAGCTCAAGAGGCCGGCGGACGCGGTCGGCGCGGCCGCGCAGAACATCGGCGGACCGCTGCTGGCCCTTCTCGGCGGCGCGCTCGCGGCGCTGGCCGGGCTGGTGATCGTGATCGCGCGCAGTCCGGTGGCGAGGCGCGCGTCGGCATACGAGTCGCCGGCCGCCCGGCGGGCGCGGGCGCGGATGACGGCGCGGCCCGAGTCCGCGGCGGCCGACGGCGCGGAGCTGTGGCGTGCCCTGGACGCCGGGATCGACCCCACCGCCGCGGACCCGGACGACATCAACCGCCCGTAGCCGGCCACCACGCGGACCGTGCGCGGCACCGCACCCGGTCATTGGGGTGCCCGTGGGCCGGATACCATGAGCTTGCTCGACGGGCCGGTCCACGGCACGCCCGACGTGGCCATCCTCATCGCATGGTCGCGTCGGTCCGCTCGCGGTGCCCGGTCCCCGCTACGGCTGATGAGGTGACCATCGGGTGAGTGTGCTTGACAGCATCCTCGACGGCGTTCGCGAGGATCTCGCGGCGCGCGAGGCAGCCACGCCACTTGCCGAGATCAAGGCCCGCGCGCAGGATGCGCCGCCGCCGCGGAGTGCGCTGGCAGCGCTCAAGGCGCCCGGTGTCGGCGTCATCGCCGAGGTCAAACGGCGCAGTCCGAGCCGGGGAGCCCTCGCCGCGATCGCCGATCCGGCGAAGCTCGCGGCGACGTACGCCGACGGCGGTGCGCGGGCGATCTCCGTCCTCACCGAACGGCGCCGATTCGACGGCAGCCTGGCCGATCTCGCGGCGGTGCGCGCCGCGGTGGACGTGCCCGTATTGCGTAAGGACTTCGTGGTCAGCCCCTACCAGGTGCACGAGGCGCGGGCGTACGGCGCAGACCTGGTCCTCTTGATCGTGGCGGCGCTGGAACAGAACGTGCTGCTGGGCCTTCTGGAGCGGGTGGAATCGCTCGGCATGACGGCCCTCGTGGAGGTGCATACCGAAGCAGAGGCGACGCGCGCACTGGACGCCGGGGCCAGCGTGATCGGTATCAACGCACGGAATCTCTCCACCTTCGAGGTCGACCGCGACGCGTTCGCGCGGATCGCGCCGGGACTTCCCAGCGGGATCGTCACCGTCGCCGAATCCGGGGTGCGCGGACCGGCCGACCTGCTCGCCTACGCCGGTGCCGGGGCGGACGCGGTCCTGGTCGGAGAGGGCCTGGTGACCAGCAGGGACCCGCGGACCGCCGTCGCCGATCTGGTGACCGCCGGATCGCACCCCGCCTGTCCGCGGCCGGCGGACTGATCCGGTGGTGGACTCGCACCCCGGACTGCCGCGAGCGTCCGATGGCCTGGGCGGTACCACGCACGACCCGGACGCGCGCGGATATTTCGGCACCATGGGCGGTCGGTGGCTGCCGGAGGCCCTGGTCGCGGCGCTCGACGAGGTCGCCGCAGACTACGACAAGGCCAGGAGAGATCCCGAGTTCCTCGCCGAACTGGACCGGCTTGCGACGACCTACGCCGGCCGTCCGAGCCCGCTCACCGACGCGCGCCGGCTCTCCGCGCACGTCGGCGGGGCACGGCTGCTGCTCAAGCGCGAGGATCTCAACCACACCGGCAGCCATAAGATCAACAACGTGCTGGGGCAGGCGCTGCTCACCGCGCGCGCAGGGAAGACCCGCGTCATTGCGGAGACCGGGGCCGGCCAGCACGGCGTCGCCACCGCGACGGCCGCAGCCCTGTTCGGGCTGAGATGCACCGTCTACATGGGCGCCGTCGATGTCCAGCGTCAGGCCCTCAACGTGGCCCGGATGCGGCTGCTCGGCGCCGAGGTCGTGTCCGTCACGGACGGCTCCGCGACGCTCAAAGACGCGATCAACGAGGCGTTCCGGGACTGGGTCACCAACGTCGCGGACACGATGTACGTATTCGGCACCGCCGCCGGCCCGCACCCGTATCCGCTAATGGTGCGGGATTTCCAACGAATCATCGGACTCGAGTCCCGGCAGCAGGTGCTGGACCTCACTGGCACCTTGCCGGACGCTGTGGTCGCGTGCGTCGGTGGCGGTTCGAACGCCATCGGCTCGTTCCATGCCTATCTAGACGACCCGTCCGTCCGGCTCGTCGGCTGCGAGGCGGGCGGCGACGGCATCGCCACCGGGCGCCACGCCTCGACCATCTCCGGCGGCACGATCGGTGTGCTGCACGGCGCCCGCTCCTATCTGCTGCAGGACGCCGACGGTCAGATCATCGAATCCCATTCCATCTCGGCCGGTCTCGACTACCCGGGGGTGGGACCGGAGCATTCCCACCTCGCAGAGATCGGCCGCGCCGAGTATCGGTCGATCACCGATGCGGCCGCGATGGACGCCTTCGCGCTGCTGTCGCGCACCGAGGGCATCATTCCGGCGATCGAGTCGGCGCACGCCGTCGCCGGCGCGCTGGACGTGGCACGCGAGATCGGCCCGAACGGAACCGTCGTCATCACCGTCTCCGGGCGTGGCGACAAGGACATGGAGACCGCGATGGCCTACTTCGGACTCGGTGACGGCGCCGCTAAGCCCCCGGGCACGGACCGATGAGCACCGCGAAAGACCCGTTGGCGGAACTGTTCTCGCGTACGCGGGCGGGCGGTCGCGCCGCGCTGATCGGATACCTGCCCGCCGGTTACCCCGATATCCCTGGCAGCGCAGCCCTTCTCGACACCATCGTCGACTCCGGTTGCGACGCCGTGGAAGTCGGCCTGCCGTTCTCCGACCCGGTGCTCGACGGGCCGGTGATCTGCTCCGCGCAACGGGCGTCGCTCGCCGCCGGCTGGCGCACCCGGGACACGTTCGCGCTCATCGAACGCGTGGCCGCCCGCGGTGCGGTTCCCATCGTCATGAGCTACGTAAACCCCTTGCTCGCCTACGGTCTCGACGCGTTCGCCCGCGACCTGTCGGCGGCCGGCGGTGCCGGCGTCATCACCCCGGACCTCATCGTGGACGAGGCCGCCGAATGGCGCGCGGCGACCGATGCGCACGGCATCGACCCGATCTTCCTGGTCGCGCCGTCGTCGCCGGCCGACCGGATCGCGCTCACGACGGCGGCGTGCCGCGGATTCGTGTACGCCGCCTCGGTGATGGGTACGACCGGTGCGCGCGACGCGGTGTCGCACGACGCCCCCGATCTCGTCGCGCGCTGCCGGCAGCACACCGATCTCCCCATCGGCGTGGGCCTCGGCGTACGCACCCGCGCACAGGCGGCCGAGATCGCGTCTTTCGCGGACGCCGTCATCGTCGGATCGGCGCTGGTCACGGCCGCCGACGGCGGTCAGGCGCGGCTGGGCGCGCTGGTGGCCGAACTCGCCGCCGGAGTGCGGGAGCCGTCCACCAGGCGGGAGGCCCGAGTATGACGCCGTTCTCGACCGCGGCATCGTTCGTGGGATCGGTGCCCTTCGCCGCAGGCATTCCGTCCCCACCGCGTGGCGTGTGGGAGGTCGGGCCGGTGCCGCTGCGGGCGTATGCGATCTGCATCATCGCCGGCATCGTCGTCGCCGCACTCTGGGGCAACCGCCGGTTGGTGGCGCGCGGCGGCCGACCCGGCGCGATCACCGACCTCGCGGTGTGGATGGTGCCGTTCGGCCTGGTCGGCGGACGGCTCTACCACGTGATCACCGATCCGGAGCTGTACTTCGGTAATCCGAGCGTCCCCGGCCAGAATTGGAACCCGTGGGGCGCGTTCGCCATCTGGAACGGCGGGCTCGGCATCTGGGGCGCGATCGCGCTCGGCGGGCTCGGGGCGTATATCGGCGCGCGCAGGTACGGGATCCCGTTCGGTGCTATCGCGGACGCGCTGGCGCCGGCCATCGTGCTCGCCCAGGCGATCGGCCGGCTCGGCAACTACTTCAATCAGGAGCTGTTCGGCGCGCCGACGTCGGCGCCGTGGGCGCTCGAAGTATTCCTGCGCACCCCGGGCGGCGTCGCGGGCACGGCCGCGGACTGCGGCAGCGGCGAGTTCCCGACGGAATGGATCAAGGCCGATCCGACCGTGCTCTGCGGCACCTACCACCCCACCTTCCTGTACGAGATCGTCTGGAACGTCGGTGTCGCGCTCCTCGTCGTGTGGGCGGATCGTCGGTTCCGGCTCGGGCATGGCCGCGCGTTCGCGCTGTACGTCGCCGGATACACGGCGGGCCGCGGATGGATCGAGATGCTGCGGATCGACCACGCGAACCACATCCTCGGACTGCGACTCAACGTGTTCGTCTCGGTCGCCGTCTTCCTCGCGGCCGTGATCTACCTGGTGGTGACGCGGTCGCTGCGCCGGGAGGATCCGGCCACTGTGTGGGGGATCGTGCCCGGCCGCCCCGGACGGCGGCACGAGTCCGCCGGCGGCACGATCGCCCCTGACATCCCGGCCGATGATGACGACGATGACGACGAGACCGCCTTGGACGGCGACCTCGACGATCCCGAGTCGGGCCGTGCGCGAGGCCGGGAATCCGATCGCGACTCCGATCGGGCCTGATCACCCTCTCGGAATCGTTCAAGAAGCGGCGAGTAAACTCCCCGCGTGACTGGCGTCGCCAGCACCACGACCGCGCCCACAGCCCTGTTGGCGTCCCCGACCGGAAGGGTCAATCCATGAGTCGCCGCGCCAAGATCGTTTGCACGCTCGGTCCTGCGACATCCAGCGCGGACGCCATCGCCGAACTGATCGCCGCGGGCATGGACGTCGCCCGGATGAACTTCTCCCACGGCGATCATGCCGATCACAAGATCGTCTACGACCGGGTGCGCGCCGCATCCGAGGGCGTCGGCCGGCCGATCGGCATCCTCGGTGACCTGCAAGGCCCGAAGATCCGGCTCGGCCGCTTCGCGGAGGGCCCGGTCCGCTGGGCGACCGGCGAGAAGGTGGCGATCACGGTTGACGACGTCCTCGGCGATCACGATCGCGTCTCGACCACGTATCAGGGCCTCGCCCGCGACGCCCGGAAGGGGGACCGGCTGCTCGTCGACGACGGCAAGGTCGGCCTTGTCGTCGACGAGGTGCGCGGCAACGATGTCCTCTGCACGGTGACCGAAGGCGGTGAGGTGTCCAACAACAAGGGCCTCTCCTTGCCGGGCATGAACATCTCGGTTCCAGCGATGAGCGAGAAAGACATCGAGGACCTGAAGTTCGCGCTCGGTCTCGGCGTCGATTTCATCGCGCTGTCGTTCGTGCGATCGGCTGGCGATATCGACCTGGTGCACGCGGTGATGGATGAGGTTGGCGCACCGCACGTGCCCGTCATCGCGAAACTCGAGAAGCCCGAGGCGGTAGCCAATCTCGAAGCGATTGTGGACGCATTCGACGGCATCATGGTCGCCCGCGGCGACCTCGGCGTGGAACTGCCGCTGGAGCAGGTCCCGCTCGTACAGAAGCGCGCCGTGCAGATCGCGCGGGAGAATGCAAAGCCCGTCATCGTCGCCACCCAGATGCTCGACTCGATGATCGAACACTCCCGGCCCACTCGTGCGGAGGCCTCCGACGTGGCCAACGCCGTCCTGGACGGTGCGGATGCCGTCATGCTGTCCGGTGAAACATCCGTCGGCAAGTACCCGGCCCTGTCCGTCACGACCATGGCGCGCATCATCCAGGCCGTCGAGGACGAATCCGTCGCCGTCCCGCCGCTCACCCATGTGCCGCAGACGAAACGCGGCGTCCTGTCGTATGCCGCGCGGGATATCGGCGAACGCCTGCGGGCGGCGGCCCTGGTCGCCTTCACGCAGACCGGTGACACCGTTCGCCGGCTGGCCCGGCTGCACACACCGCTTCCGCTGCTCGCGTTCACGCCGGTTCCGGCGACCTATCGGCAGATGTCCCTCACCTGGGGGGCGCAGGCCTTCTCGGTCCCTCCGGTGGAAACCACCGACCAGATGATCCGACAGGTGGACAGCGCGGTGGTGCAGGTGCCGGGATATTCGGTCGGCGACCGAGTGGTCATCGTCGCGGGCTCGCCGCCGAACACCTCCGGGTCGACGAACCTGATCCGCGTGCATCGCCTCGGCGCCGACGACATCTGACCCCTCCTAGCCCCCGGGCGGTAGACGGCCGGGCGCTGCCGGCCGATACCGTAATGCCCGTGACAGACGTGCTGAGGGATATCGACGGCGTCCCCCGCGGCCAGGCCGTGCTCGATGCGCTGGTGCGCATCCTGGACCTGGAACGCTTGGAAGACAACCTGTTTCGTGGTTCGTCGCCGGAGGTCGCGCCGGTCCGGGTGTTCGGCGGTCAGGTCGCCGCGCAGTCTCTGACGGCGGCTGGGCGCACCGTCCCAGCGGATCGGCGGGTGCATTCGCTGCACGGCTACTTCATGCGCGCGGGAGATTCCAGGGCGCCCATCGTCTACGAGGTCGACCGCACCCGGGACGGGCGATCGTTTTCCACCCGGCGGGTGACGGCGATCCAGCACGGGCAGCCGATCTTCGCCATGTCCGCATCCTTTCAGATCGACGAGCCCGGGGTGGACCATGCCCTGCCGATGCCGCCGGCTCCGCGACCCGAGACCCTCGCCGGTTACGCCGAGCAGCTTGCGCCCTACCGCGATCAGATAGTGGTGTGGGCGACCCTGCCGCGCCCGTTCGAGGTGCGCTACGCCACCGACACGCCCTGGGCAGCGCGGGCGCGCGGGCCGCAGCCCGGTGAGGCGACGAAGGTGTGGTTCCGCGCCGACGGCGCACTGCCCCCCGACCCGCTGCTGCACGTGTGCTTGCTCGCGTATATGTCGGACCTCACGCTGCTGGACTCCGCGCTTATCAGTCACGGGATCGCGGCGGGTATCGACCGCATCCAGCTCGCCTCGCTGGACCACGCCATGTGGTTCCACCGGCCCATCACCATGGACGATTGGGTGCTGTACCAGACGTCATCACCGAGTGCTTCTGGGGCGCGTGGGCTGTGCACTGGCCATTTCTTCAGCGCCGACGGCCAGATGCTCGCCACGGTCGTCCAGGAGGGGCTGATGCGGCTGCGTTAGCGGCCGGCCGGCTCGTCGGTTGCCGTGTGTGCCGCGGCTGCCGCTGTGGCCGCGGTTTCGGGTATGACGTTGTTCGCGGCCGCGCGCATGGCGTCCAGCAGCGCGTCGATATGGCGTTCCTCCGTGCTCGGGGTCCCGACCGCCACGCGTAGCAGCGTTCGGCCGTCGACCGACGTGTGCGAGAGGTACGCAGCGCCGGAGTCGTTGATCGCGTGCATCAGCGCGAGCGTCGCGGTGTTGTCCGCGTCCAGTCCGGCGCCGGTCGTCAGGTGCAGGCACACCAGGGACAGCTGCCGGTGGGTCACGGTGAATCGCGCGTCTTTCTGCAGCCCGGCGAGGAGCCGGTCCACCAGCGAAACTCCAGTGCGGATGTGCGCGGCGAGCCCGGCCGATCCGTAGTGCCGCAGCACGGCCCACAGTTTCAGTGCCCGGAACCGGCGGCCCAGTTGGATGTGCCAGTCGCGGTAGTCGATCACGGTGCCCGCGTCCGACTGCCGCGTGCGGAGGTACTCCGGTGTCTGCGACATCGCACCGATCAGCGCCGCGGAGTCGGCCACGTACAGCGCATCGCAGTCGAACGTGGTCAGCAGCCACTTGTGCGGGTTGGTCGCGTAGGAATCCGCGAGCTCGAGCCCCGCGTTTGTGAGGCCCCGGTACTCGGGCGCGACGGCCGCGACACCGGCCCACGCCGCGTCGACGTGCACCCACGCCCGGTGCTGCGCGGCGACCGCCGCGATCTCCGCCGTCGGATCGACGGCGCCGGTACCGGTGGTGCCCACCGCGGAGACGACCATGGTCGGCACTAGGCCGGCCGCATGGTCGGCGGTCATCGCGGCGGCCAGGGCCGCGACGTCCATCGGGCCGCCAGGGGAGACGGTCGGGATCAGCCGCAACTGCTGCGACCCGACTCCGGCGATCGCCACTGCCTTCGCCACAGATGAGTGCGCTTCGGTCGAGCAATACACCGTGTACTGGCCGCGCAGGCCGTCGACGCGCGCCTGCCCGTGGCTCGCTCGGTGCAGCGCCGCCACCAACACCGTCAACACCGCGGTCGACGCCGTGTCGTTGATGACGCCACCGCCGGCACCGCCGGAACGGAAACGCTGCGGCAGGTCGAGGAGCTCGGCCAGCCAGTCCATCACGCGGGTCTCCACCTCGGTCGCCGCCGGGCTGGTGGCCCAGACCATGCCCTGCACACCCAGGCCGGACGAGAGCAGATCGCCCAGGATGGCGGGCCCGGACGTGTTCGCCGGGAAGTACGCGAAGAACGACGGATGCTGCCAGTGCGTCAGTCCGGGCAGCACGATGCGGTCGAGATCGGCGAGCAGTGCCTCGACGCCCTCGCCACCGGCCGGCGGGTCGAGCGGCAGGGCGGAGGCGATGTCGCCGGGATGCACGGCCGACCGGACCGGGAACTCCTCGACGTGCCGGTAGTAGTCGGCGATCCAGTCGACGACCGCGTGGCCCTGCCGCCGGAACTCGTCCGGATCGAGATGCGCTGCATTCACGGGTCAACCGTAACGACCCTGGCTGCTATCCGACGGTCGCCCCCTGGTCCGCCAGCGCGACTCGCAGCACCAGCGCGACCTCGGCGCCGATCGCGCCGTCCACCAGATCCAGCATCCGGCCCGCGAAACCCGGGCCGTGGCCGGTGTCTTCCGCGCCGCCGAGGTGATGCGCGATCTCGTGCAGCACCACCATCTCCCGCAGCGCCCACCCGGTTCCGTGGGTCGGCACGGGCACCGCGATCACCGCCCCCGTTACCTCGTAGTGCGCCCGCGCGGCGCCGCGCCGCTCCCGCACGAGCACGGGGCGCACCGCTTCCGGCCACCGCTCCCGAACCCACGGCAGCGCGAGAACCGCATCGACATACCGCTGGACAGAAGGAATGTCGCCGAACCGGCGCTCCGGCGAAAGGGTGAGCCGTGACCCCGCGATCTCGACCACCGGATAGTGCGCCGCTCGGTCGAGGATCCGGGCGACCTGGTCCTCGGCCGCGTACACGGCTGAGCGCTGCCGGTCGCGGGCCCGCACGCTCACGGTTCCGCGCCGGCGCGGCCGATCTGCCCGCGCCCGCCGCCGATCTCGCGCTCCGTGCCCAGACGCGCGGCCCGGCCTGCCCGATCGCCGGCCCGGCTCGCGTGCCGGGAGTGCCCCGCCGACGCCGCGGAGCCCCGCCAGGACCCCCGCGCCGTCGAATTCGCGCGATAGTGATCGGCCACCTCCAGATCGCGCGCGCGCAACGCGAGCGCCACGCCCGTCGCGGACTCGCCGCGGTTCGCCCCGGCTTCGGTTTCCCGCCGGAAAGCCTCTCGCTGGATCGCTTCCGCCGTCGCCGCTTCCCGCGCCTCGCGCAGCCGCGTGCCGATGCGCGCCGCGAACGCGCGCTGGAAACTGAGCCGCGCCGTGATCGGGCTGACTGCGCCGATCTCCCAGCGCCGCCGCGTCGCGGAATAACGCTCCACCCGCTCCGCCGCGTACGCCCCGGACTTGATGAACTCGTCCGAGGCCCGCACCATCTGCACGATCAGCGACGCGTACAGCGCGTGCGTCGCATCCAGGTCGGAGTCGAACCCGTAGGCGAAGACCCGCGTCGAGTTCCGCGCCACATCGCAGGTCAGCCCGTTCGCCCGGGCGATCGCCAGGAACAACTCCACATAGGTGCGCAGACCCCGTTTTCCGGCCTCGCCGATCACGATCTCGCGCTGGGTCGGCGTCGCCCGCCGCTCCCGGTGCACCGTGTGCGCCCGGGCCACCGCCAGATCGATCGACGCGGACGTCGCGATGCGCTGCGCCGCCTCCATATAGGCATCGGCCTCGTGCGAGTTGTCCGTCGATTCGGCCTTGCGCAGCAGGGCGGCGATCCGGCCGAGCGTCCTATCCGTCATGCCGGCATCGTGCCATCCTCCTCCGACACCGTGCTGCCGGTACGTTTCGCACGCATGTACGGCACGGCGATCACGGCCGGAACCACGCAGATCGCGGCGGTCAACGCGAAGCCCGCCGAGAAACCGAACAGATCCGCCAGCGCTCCCGCCACGATCGGCCCGATCATCGTCCCGACATCACCCGTCACCTGATAGGTCGCGATCACCGAACCGCGCCGCCCCCGCGCCACGTCGCCGAGGATCGCACTCGGCCCCACTGCCTGTGCCGCCGCGCCGATGCCGAGCAGCGCCATCGCCCCGACCAGCAACCACAGGACAGGCGGGGCGGCCAATGCCGCCATCCCACAGGCGCCGGCCGTGCCACCGATCACGACCACGCCCAGCCGCCCTCGCCGGTCACTCCACCGGCCCAGCGGCAGCAGCACCGCCGCGTTCACCGCCGCGGCGATGGCCAGCGCGTATCCGCTCCACGCCTCGCTGAGCAGCAGCGCCTCCGTCACGAACAGCGGCACCAGCGCGCTCCGCGTGGCCACCGACCAGCCCTCGGTCAGGCTACCCAGCAGAGCGACTCGGAAATGCGGCAGGCGCAACGCTTCTCGAACGCCTTCGGCCGGATCATCGTCATACTCGGTGGTTCGCGCCGCCCGCGGGACGTGCGGGAGCGCGCTGAAGGCGACCACGGCGGCGACCCCCAGCGTTCCTGCGTAGAAGAAGAACGGCGTGCGCAGGCTGATCGCCGTCAGCGGCCCGCCGATCACCGGCCCCAGCACGCCGCCGAGCAGGAACGACCCGGACCACACGCTCATGGCGCGTCCGCGCACCTCGGACGGGATCCGGTTCGCCATCACCGACGCCGCCGCCACCGAGAACATCGCCGAACCGATACCGCCCGCCCCCCGCAGCAGCAGGAGCTCGAGGTAATTGCGGCTCAAGCCCGCCAACCCGCTGGACACCGCCACGATCACCAGCCCGGTCCCGAGCACCAGCCGTGCGCCCAGCCGGTCGACGAGCCTGCCGACCCCGAACGCCGAGGCCATCCGCATCGCCGCGAACATGCTGATCACCAGGCCCGCCGCGGTCACCCCCACGCCGAAATCACGCGCGAAGACGGGCAGGGCGGGCGCCACAATCCCGAACCCGACGGCCACGCACACCGCGATCACCGACAGCACCCAGACGATGCCCGGAAGCCGCTGCCGCGGCCCGACCGGGCTTGCGGGGCTCGTGTCGCCGTCGATGCTCACGGCTTGAATCTTGCCGGTCGAGTATGACGACGTTCCGGGCCGGGGGGATCGGACCTCCATGGCCACGGCGGCACGATTCGCGCGGGCGGTGCCCCCGGTGAGACTCGAACTCACACTGGACGGGTTTTGAATCCGTTGCCTCTGCCAATTGGGCTACGGGGGCTCACGTGCTGGATCGGCGCCCACCGTGATGATGCTACCGGCACGTTCGGACGCGGGGTGAC
>OFTX01000994.1_pt1 | contig 11523 bp, 4 predicted proteins | sample 1775051 | NCBI WGS metagenome assembly OFTX01 (sample SAMN08195772, study PRJEB24354) | sludge metagenome | isolation source: sludge from phenol fed wastewater aerobic bioreactor A | place: India: Nagpur | collected 2016-09-15
TGCTCAAAAACAAGACGAAGGGTACAAAAAACAAGCAGATGAAATCAGGCAGGAAATATGGAAGTCGGAAAGTGAAGCTTTTAAAAACTATTCAATACCTGAAAAGTATAAAAATTACTCTAAGGTGATTATCGCGAGAGAAAATTCAATAAAGGCAGTTGGTACAAAAAAATTTAAATTTTTTGTAATTACGGCCGGAACAATCAGAACACTTACATACACATCTACCTTTCATGAATTGGTGAAAATAAATGATGAATCAGCGTTGCATGAATATCAGGAAGTAAAATTCATCCGCTCTTTAAAAGAGAGCTCGCTTTTTGCGAAAGAATCTTTAACAACTTTTATTGGTGTGCGTATTATTAAACCTAATGGCTCAATAAAAGAAGTAGATCTGGATGAAGCAGTATTAACCAGAAACGACAATAATGCCAAATTTGGAAAACTGGCCATTCCTGATTTGGCAATAGGTGATATTGTGGATTATTTTATTCAAACAGTTGAGTTCAGTAATATAGACACTTCATTAGATCCCTCAACATTTGTTTTAGGAAGCAGTTCTCCTATATTAAACTATGATTTAAACATTGAAGCAAATAATAAATTTGCTGTGGTTTACAGAACACTAAACAATGCACCCGAGCTTTCAATTAGCCGTACAGATGATGGAGGCACTTTGCTTAAAGCAAACCTTAAAAACATTCAACCTTATCCCGTAGATCTCTGGATGTCTGTAACGAGGCAAATACCTATCATCAGGCTACAGCTTATAATGAATAATTATTCTATACAGGGCAATATAAAAGGCTTTAAACCGGGTGAAGTATATAAAAACCTTCCACCTGAAAAAACTACAGAGCTGTATAAACAATGGATAAACGGGCCGGTTTCTATTACGCATGCCAGAAATCAGTACGAGTCAATGATCAGGAATAATTATTATAACTACGCAGATAAGAACAACCTTTCTAAAAAAGATGATAACGAACTGGCATGGTACTATGCATTACGATATGCCTTATATTTTGAGGTAGACAGAGACGCAAAAGAAATAGAAGTAAGCAACAGAAGAAATTATTACATGTCTAAAAACAACTTCTTCCTGCATAGCCTTGATGCTATTCTTTGCAAGAAAAAACCTATGTCAAAATACATTGTAGCTTGTTCTAAATTTTCCTATAACCTAGGCGATGTATTTGATAAAGATGAACTGAATCTCTTTGTAAAAACAAATGATGCCATTTTTTCTGATGAAGGAATTTATTCCTCACCCAATTACATTTCACCTGCAAGCGAAGGAGAAAAAGGTTTTGTTTTAAAATACACCAAAACTAATGTGTCTTTCAGTTATGCTAATGCGGCAGGAATTTCATTTTACGAAGAAGAGGCTTTTAAGCCAATATCTTACTCTGCTGCCAAACAGAATCAGGAAAAAAACGAATTAGCTGTAACATTTGATCTGTTAAAACCTGAACAGATCCATATTAACAGAACTTCTGCGCTAACGGGTTATTTTAAACATGCAGAACAAAAAAGACTATTGCTGTATGAAGATGAACTGAATGCAGAGAGAGAAAATTTAGGATACAGGAAAACATTCCTGAAAGATCTGCAAGACGGATCCAGGAAGAGCAAACAATTAGCAGAAGAGTATACAAATGCTTTTGCAAAAGCAAGAAAAGAACAGCTCAGGTTTTTTGAGGAAGAGATTCAATCCAAATTTGATAGTAAGCCGGAAAATGTAAAGAATAATCAAATAGTGCAATCCGGCCGGTTTCATGATAAACCTGAATTCATTTATGCTTCAGAATTTGATCTTAACGGGCTCGTAAAAAAAGCGGGGAACAATTTTATTATTGATATTGGAAAATTAATAGGAACACAACTTAAATTAACTGCCCAGCAAAAAGAGAGAACTGTAGATGTATACATGCCTTGTGCAAGAAGCTACCAAAACACGATTAAATTTACAATACCTGAAGGCTTTACTGCTGAAGGTATAGATAAACTTAACTTCGCACTGCACAACAATACCGGCGTATTTACGGCTAAGGCTACAATAGAAAACAATACAGTAATAATTGATGTTTACAAAGAATATTCTAACCCCAATGAAAAAGCAGCAAAATGGGATGAGCTAACTGCTGTTATAGATACTGCTAATCAATTTGTATCAACAAAATTATTGTTGAAGAAGAAGTAATGTAATATAAGCACCGCACATATCTTAAAAAATACCGGCAGCCTGAACAGATTTGTTTCGTAGCTGCCGGTTTGTTTTGGCATATATAATGAATGCGTAAAACTTTTGTAGATTAAAGCATAACTTAATACTTAATTGCCTGCATGTAAAGCTATTCTGTTGCCTTCAGTATCTGCAATAAATGCCATGTAACCTATTTCTTCATTAATAAGTGTTTTGGGCATTAATATTTTACCGCCGGCATTTTCTACCCTGTCTATTACTTCTTGTATGGCAGGATTAGCATTCAGATAAATTACAGATCCGTCCATAGAAGGCGAGTGCATAGGCCCTTGTACCAATCCGCCCGATACTTTACCGCTCATGGGGTTATAAGGAAAGAAACTCATGTGCATTCCCATCATTTCTGTTGGCTCTTCCAATTGAATATCCAGGATGGCTTCATAAAATTTTTTTGCACGATATATATCTGCTGCAGGAATTTCAAACCAATTGAGTGCATTGGTTTCTGAACTGATTTTTTGCATATGGTTGTTTTAAATAATGAAAGATGATACCAAATTACAATCGGCCGCAGTTAAATAAAATATTACCAGTGGATTTAACAGTAAATTGATGCAAAGCTTGCTTTTTAAGGATGCTAAAATAAAGCATGAAATTGCAGTGAATGCATTGGCATTAGGCGCAAACAAACCCTGCTTCCGTATTAAAAAGAGCTTTAATTATACTCTATATTACTGCATTATTCGATTTTTGTAGTTTATTGATTGAATCTTGCTGTTTCAAACTGCCGTGCTTTTGTAGTGTTGAATTGCAGCGAATGCGTTAACCGGCTTGAAATTGATTTTTCGCAAATAACAATAATAATAAAACAGCACTCTGTAATTTTCAGGAATTCTGCTGGATTTTTTTGTTAGATAAATCAAGATTTTTAAATCATTTGAGTATGTGGTTCACAAAAAATAAACCTGAGTATTTTATTGGTAGGAGGGAATTGAATAGAACAATCTTATTATTTGGTTTGCTTGCAGGCACTTTTTTTTCATTTGGTCAGAAATCTTTAACACTCTCTCAGGCAATGGAAACAGGCATCAATAATTATCAGGGCATTCAGGCAAAGCGTAGTTATTTAAATGCTTCAACATTACTTGTGCAAGATGTAAAAAACCAATACCTGCCTAATCTTATTGCTTCCATTCAACAAGATTATGGAACAGTTAACGGGCAGTTTGGCCCTTTATTGGGGTTTGGGGGTTTGGGGGTAGCTTCTTCAGGGCCTGTTAATACTTCGCAAAACTGGGATGCTGCTTTTGGCGCTTTGTATCTTATTAATACCAATTGGGAATTTTTCACCTTCGGTCGCACCAGGTCACGCATTCAACTGGCAGGGGCGGCAGTAAAAAAAGATTCAGCCAGCCTGCAGCAGGAAATCTTTGTGCAACAGGTAAAAATTGCAGGGGCTTACCTCAATCTATTGGCAGCACAAAAATTTGTGCAGAATGCCGATGCAAATCTTCAAAGAGCAATTGCTGTACAACAAGTTATCCTGGCAAGAACTAAAACCGGCTTAAATGCAGGCGTTGATTCTTCTATTGCCAATGCAGAGGTTTCTAAAGCAAAACTTTCTTTAATAGATGCAAAAAATATAACAGATCAATTCAGCAATCAGTTAGCGCAATTGCTCAATATGGTGCCTGGTCAATTCACACTCGACTCCACTTTTTTCGAAAAAATACCTGCTGAGTATAATACCACTTACTCTATAGAACAAAATCCACAGGTAAAGTTTTACCAGGCACGGATTGACGAAAGTGTTGTTGCAGCAGATTATCTTAAGAAGAGTATTTTGCCAGGCTTAAACCTTTTCGGCATCTATCAAACCAGAGGCTCTGGCTTTGGTGCTAACTATAATGCTGCCAATAATTATCCATATTCAAAAAACTATTTTGATGGTATTAAACCTGTGTTGAATAATTATGTGGCCGGCATTGCTGTTGCATGGAATATAGCCAGCCCTTACAAAATAAAGCAACAGGTAAAAGCACAAAGATTTGTTACGGAAGCATATAGAAACGAATATGATTTGATATCCACTCAATTGAAAGATCAGTTATTACTTGCCGATAGTCGTGTACAGAATAGTTTGGAAAGTGTGAAAGAAGTGCCTTTACAATACAAAGCCAGTGCAGATGCTTTTATGCAAAAAACGGTACTGTTTAAAAACGGCCTTACCAATATTGTAGAGGTGCAACTGGCCCTTTATGCATTGAATAAAGCAGAAACGGATAAATGTATAGCATATATTAATGTGTGGCAGGCTTTACTATTGAAAGCGGCTGCATCCGGCGATATAGATTTATTCAGAAAGCAAGTGAAATAAACCCAATTAATAAAGTTTAGTTATGAAGTTGATAAGGTTAGCTTTAAGAAAACCGATAACAGTTTTGGTACTGGTGGCAGGATTATTCTTTTTTGGAATTAATGCTGTTAAAAATATTAAAGTAGACATTTTCCCTAATCTGAACTTGCCGGTTATTTACATATCACACCCTTTTGGCGGGTATTCTCCCAACCAGATGGAAGCTTTTTTCGGAAAACAATATGTAAACCTGTTATTATATGTTTCCGGTGTAAAAAGTATTGAAACAAAAAATATTCAGGGCTTAACATTAATGAAGCTTAGCTTTTACGAGGGAACCAATATGGCGCAGGCTGCTTCTGAAGTAAGTGCATTATGTAACCGGGCCCAGGCTATTTTTCCGCCTGGCTCGCAACCACCTTTCATTATCCGTTTCGATGCATCAACTTTACCGGTGGGGCAATTGGTGTTTACCAGCGCTACAAGATCAAACAACGAATTGGTTGACCTGGCCAATGTATATGTACGTTCATCCTTTACTTCTATTCCCGGTTTAATTTCTCCGGCGCCCTTTGGTGGTAATGTTAGAACAGTAGTTATAAAAGTAGACCCCGCATTAATCAGGGCTCATAACTTAACACCAGACCAGGTTGTAAACGCCATCAGAATCAACAATCAAACATCTCCTTCCGGTAATGTAAGAATTGGAGATTATAATTACATAACGCCCTCCAATACTACCATAAAAACAATTAAAGATTTTGAGAGCATTCCCGTGTTTAAAGGCGGTGTAGACAATGTTTATTTACGTGATATAGCAACGGTAGAAGATGGAGCAGATATTACAACCAGCTATGCGTTGGTAAATGGTAAACGCTCTGTATACCTGCCCATCACCAAATCGGCCGATGCATCTACATGGGAAGTGGTGCAGAATCTTAAAAAAGCAATCCCCCGCTTTCAGAGCCTTTTACCGGAAGATGTAAAGTTGTCTTATGAATTCGATCAGAGTGTATACGTGATCAATGCGGTTAAAAGTTTAATGAGTGAAGGCGCTATCGGTGCTATTCTTACAGGACTGATGGTGTTGCTCTTTCTTGGCGATGCAAGAGGCGCATTGATTGTGATACTTACCATACCTACTTCCATCATTTCCGGTGTACTGTTTCTTTATTTATTCAATCAAACCATCAATATCATGACGCTTAGCGGCCTTTCGCTGGCTATTGGTATATTGGTAGATGAATCAACAGTAACCATTGAAAATATACACCAGCATTTTGCAATGGGCAAGCCTAAGGCATTGGCAATATGGGATGCCTGTAAAGAAATAGCGTTTCCCAAACTGCTTATTCTTTTTTGTATCCTTGCTGTTTTTGCGCCGGCCTTAACCATGAAAGGTATTCCGGGGGCATTGTTCTTTCCGCTGGCACTGGCTATTGCCTTTTCTATGATTACTTCTTATTTCCTTGCGCAAACTTTTGTGCCTATAATGGCCAATTGGTTAATGAAAGGACATCAACACAAACCATCATCCGATGCAACAGGAAAGCTTACGGAAGAAGAAGAGTTTGCAGCAGCACACTTACCTGCAGCATCTGAAGACGATACATGGGACCAAAAAAAGATATTGTTAGAACGCACCGGCGAAAGTGCAACAAGGTTTGAAAAATTCAGAACAAGGTTTATCCGTTTTCTGGAGCGAATATCTCCTTACCGGAAACCCATTGTACTTGCTTATTTAATACTGGCCATTGCCGGCGCTGTTTTTCTGTTAAATACAATAGGAAGGGATGTATTGCCCAAAGTAAATTCCGGCCAGTTTCAGCTAAGACTTCGTGCTCCCGACGGAACACGTATAGAACGTACTGAAGCGGTATTGTTAAAAACATTAGATGTACTGAATGATATTGTGGGCAAAGAAAATGTGAAAGTGTCTTCTGCATTTGTTGGGCAACACCCCGGCCAATTCTCTACAAGTCCCATTTATCTTTTTATGAGTGGGCCACAGGAAGCCGTACTGCAGGTACAACTGTCAGAAAATTATAAGGAAGACATTGATGATCTGAAAGAAAAAATAAGAGAAAAGATGCTGCAGGTACAACCGGATATCAAACTTTCCTTTGAACCCATTCAGTTAACTGATAAGATTTTAAGCCAGGGATCTCCCACACAGGTAGAAGTGCGTGTATCTGGAAGAAATAAAAAACAAAATGAAGAGTATGCCAATAAGTTAATAGAAAAACTGAAACAAATAAAGTACCTGCGGGATGTTCAGTTGGGCCAACCGGTTAAATACCCTTCCATCAATATCAATATCGATAGAACAAGAGCTGCACAACTTGGTGTTGATGTTAACGATATTTCGCGTTCATTAATCGCTTCCACTTCTTCTTCAAGATATACCGAAAAAAATGTATGGGTAGATGAGAAAACGAATCTTGCATACAGTGTACAGGTAGAAGTTCCAGAAAACAAAATGTCGAGCATTAACAGTATTGGAGAAATACCGGTATTAAGTAATACACAAAGGCCTGTATTGGCAGATATTTCAACCATTCAGAAAGATACTACATATGGTGAGAACGATAATATAGGCGCACTGCCCATATTATCTGTTACGGCCAACCTTAACAAAACAGACCTGGGCGAAGCAGCAAAAGATGTACAGTCTGCCATTACTTCTTTAGGTACGCTACCAAGAGGACTAAATGTTGAATTGAAGGGATTGAGTGAAGTGTTAACAGATACATTAAACAGTCTGCAATCCGGATTAATAGTTGCTATAGTAGTTATCTTTTTAATGCTGGCTGCCAACTTTCAATCGTTCAAAGTTTCGTTGGTTATATTAACTACCATACCGGCAGTAGTGTTGGGTTCTTTGCTCATGTTACTGTTTACAGGATCTACCTTAAACCTGCAGTCTTATATGGGTATTATTATGTCGGTAGGTGTATCTATTGCTAACTCGGTATTGTTAATTACCAATGCAGAACATTTAAGGCTGCATAACAACAATGCTCTGGAATCGGCCAAAGAAGCGGCGGCTCTGCGTTTAAGGCCTATATTGATGACCACAGTTGCAATGGTGGCAGGTATGATACCTATGGCTGCAGGCTTCGGAGAAGGAGGCGATCAGGCTTCTCCTTTAGGAAGGGCTGTTATTGGCGGATTGATCGCTTCAACCATGGCAACCCTTTTTGTGTTACCTATGGTGTTCTCCTGGCTACAGGCTAAAACTTCTATTCTTTCTGTATCACTCGATCCGGAAGATAAAGACAGCAAACATTATATACCCGGGCTGCACCAGCAAACCCATTAACCTGATTTTTATAAAGAATGATATTATGATTCATACAAAACAACTTATGATAACAGGCCGCAAAACAATTTACACTATTGCCGGTATGGTATTGTTAGGTAGTGTATACAGCTGCCATTTTTCTACCGGAGAAACACAACACAAAACAGAAACAAAACAGGCTATAACTGTACCGGTGCCTGAAACATTTGTTGCACAAAAAGGTATTTTATCTGCAACCTTGCAGGTACCGGGTGAACTGATTGCTTTTCAGCAGGTGGATATTTATGCCAAAGAAAACAGTTTTGTAAAAAAGATATATGTTGATGTAGGCTCTGAAGTGGCTGCCGGTCAGTTATTGGCTGTTATGGAAGCGCCTGAATTAAATTCGCAACTATCGGCTGCAGCTTCCAGGCTTAAATCACAGGAAGCAGTGTTCCTGGCCAGTAAAGCCAATTATGAAAGATTGTTAGAAACAAGTAAAACCCCCGGAACCATTGCACCGAATGAACTTGACCTGGCACTTGCCAAAAAAAATTCAGACTATTCTCAATTAGAAGCGGCCAAAGCATCTTATAATCAAGTAATGAATACAAGAGATTATTTAGAAATAAGAGCACCTTTTAACGGAGTGATCAGTGTAAGAAATGCAAACCCGGGTGCTTATGTTGGCCCTTCTGGCAAAGGGTCAGAATTTCCCATGTTCGTTTTGCAGGAACAAAAAAAACTTAGGCTTGCAGTTGCTGTGCCGGAAGCATATACCAGTTATTTACATGAAAACGATTCTGTTCTTTTTACGGTGAATGCATACCCCAGTTTAAAATTTAGGGCATTAACCAAAAGGTTTGCAGGGGCTTTAGATACAAAGCTTCGTTCCCAGAGAATTGAAATGGATGTGCTGAATCCCGATAAAAAGCTATTGCCACGAATGGCAGCCGATGTACAAATACCATTGATAGGAAAAGACAGTGTTTTTATCGTTCCCAAATCGGCCATTGTTAATTCACAGGAAAAGGTTTTTGTTATCAGGGTTTCTGATAATAAGTTAGAATGGATTGATGTTAAAACCGGTAGCCAGAGCGATGGCAGAGTAGAAATATTCGGTAACCTGAAAAAAGGGGATATACTGATAAAGAAGGCCAGCGAAGAATTAAGGAATGGCGCTCCATTCAATACAAAATAATTTGCATTTATAGCAGATACTTCAGATTGTCTTTAAAAAGCGAGGTTAAGTTTGCATCAAATTGTAATGGATGATGAATAAAAAATGTGATGTATTACTGCGAGCCTGCTTTTTTATGTTAATCTTTTTCATGGGAATTAATAAGATTCAGGCGCAGGTTGCCGCAGAAGGAAAAGGCAAATTAACCGGTAAGGTAATAGATTCCGCTAACGGCAAACCACTGGAGTATGCTTTTATTAACCTTTATAAGAAAGATGACACTAAAGTTTTTGCAAGTGTTGTTTCTAATGTAAAAGGGCATTTTGTTATTGATAAAATCATGTTGGGTAACTACCGCATTGAAGTTGGTTTTGTTGGCTATAAAACAAAAAATATTTTCAATATTAATATTGCTGCTTCTGAAATAATGCTGGGTAATATTTTATTGAGTAATAAGCAGGCCGCTAACCTGCAGGAGGTAACGGTTTATTCTAAAGCAAAAGTGATTGAGAATAAAGTTGACAGGATCGTATACAATGTTGCGAACGATGTTACTTCGCAGGGTGGTGTTGCATTAGATGTATTAAAAAAAGTTCCGCAAGTATCGGTAGATATAGACGGGAATGTTGAATTATTGGGTAGCTCCAGCATACGTTTTCTCATTAACGGAAAACCTTCTACAGCTTTTGGTAACAGTATTGCAGATGCCCTGGCTGCCATTCCAGCAAGCCAGATAAAAAGCATTGAAGCAATTACCAGCCCCGGCGCAAAATACGATGCAGAAGGAACCGGCGGTATCATTAATATCATCTTAAAAGATAATAATTTAAAAGGCATTAACGGCTCTATTAACCTTTCTGCAGGAACGAGATTAGAGAACGGCGCATTTAATTTTAATTATAAGAACCGCAATTTTGGCGTGAACGCTTTTTTCAGTGGTAATGCACAACTGAATTCAAGAACACTTAACTCGCAAAACAGATTGTCTGTAGATTCTATGGGAAAAACAAGCACGCGTATTCTGCAGGATGGATATGGCGATTTTGTAAGGCATGGTTACCAGACAGGCGCAGGGTTCGATTGGGCGATGAATAAAAAAGAAAGCATCACTGGGGCATTCTCTTATATGCATTTTGATAACAGCAGCTCAGGTGCAACGAATCAGCAGATGCAAACAACAGATTTTAATAATAATATGTTGGGGAACATATTTACCGTAAGAAATGCCCATAACAGTTCCTCGTCTCAAACGGTAGGATGGAATGTGAACTACAAAAGAAAATTCAATAAAGAAAAACAGGAATTGAATATCTCTGCCATAACGAGCCTGGGGCAGAACTTATCCGATTATTCGCAGGTTCAGAATTATAAAACCCAATCCTCACCATTTGTAGGATCAACAAGCCATAACCCAGGAATAAATAATGAATTCAACTTTAGTATTGATTACAGCCAGCCTTTAAAAAATGATGCGGCAATAGAAACTGGCATAAAATATATTCGTGAGCATATTTTTAGCGAAGCCGATGTGTACGTACTGAATACGGCAAACAATAATTTTATATTCGATAGCAGCCAATCATATAAGCTGAATTATGACAGGAAAATATATGCAGCATATGTATCGGCAAATTTTACCCTGCTTCATTTTTTGAAAGTGAATACCGGGCTTCGTTTTGAACATACCAATACAGAAATAGACTTTCCCAATACGGCCATACCTGTTTACAATAGCTGGGTGCCATCTGTTATGTTGTTGCACGAGATGGCCAATAAACAAACAATTAAACTGGCATATACACACAGGATAGAACGCCCGGATTACAGAGAGATCAACCCCTTTAAAAACCTCAGCGATCCCTATAATATTACGGCAGGTAACCCATTGCTTATGCCTGAACTGGGCAATAATTTTGAGTTGGGGTATAATAAATCCTTTGCCAAAGGAGGTAATCTAAGTATTTCTTGGGTAGAACGTTATAATACATATGATATAAAACCATACACCGATTTTTACCCGAAATACCAGATCGGCGATTCTGTTTATCAGAATGTATCTGTATCAACCAGGAAGAATATTGGTAAGGAGCTTACCAGTGGAATAAATGTTTCTCTATCGCTTCCTGTTCAGAATAAATGGAACATCAGGATAAACACCTTTGTTTCAAACAGGCATATTGTAAACGATCTGAGCGGAGGAAATGTTGTAAATGCTTTTGGTGTTCGTACCAACGTAAACCTTTCTTACCAGTTGCAAAAAGATTTTATTACCGAATGTTTTGTAAATTATAATTCCCCCTTTAACAATATTCAGGGTAAGCAGCCCCAGTTTCTAACGTATACTTTCGCTTTGCGCAAGCAATTCCTGAACAAAAAAGCAAGCTTTGGATTCACAGCCACCAATCCATTTAACGAATATGTAAAACAGCTTAGTACCGTAGGTACGGCAAACTATCAATCAACCAATATACGCTACGTTCCATTGCGTTCTTTTGGAA
>OFTX01000999.1_pt1 | contig 11467 bp, 11 predicted proteins | sample 1775051 | NCBI WGS metagenome assembly OFTX01 (sample SAMN08195772, study PRJEB24354) | sludge metagenome | isolation source: sludge from phenol fed wastewater aerobic bioreactor A | place: India: Nagpur | collected 2016-09-15
AAGGAAAAGAAGGCGACCTCCTGACGCTTCGCGTCCGGACCGTCTGACGATGCCGCCCGCGAGTCTCTCGCGGGCGGTTTTGTTTGGTGCATGTCAAAATAAGCCTCTGTTTTCCACGAATCCTTCCATGAGCGCCTCCGTCTACGCCGTTCCTGTCGCCGCCATTGCCACCGCCCCCGGACGCGGAGGGATCGGCGTGGTGCGCGTATCGTTCGGCAAGCATCGCGGCGACGCGGTGCAACGCGTGATCGCGCGCCTGGTCGGGCAGCCGCTCAAGCCGCGCCATGCGTCGTACCTGCCTTTTCTCGACGCCAACGGCAAGGCGCTCGATCGCGGCATCGCGCTGTACTTCCCGGGGCCGAATTCGTACACGGGCGAAGACGTGCTGGAGCTGCAGGGCCACGGCGGTCCCATCGTCCTGCAATTGCTGCTGCAGCGTTGCCTCGACGAGGGCGCCGAGCTTGGCGTGCGGCTGGCGGAGCCGGGCGAATTCACGCACCGCGCGTTTCTGAACGACAAACTCGATCTGGCGCAGGCCGAAGCGGTGGCCGATCTGATCGAAGCGAGTACCGAGGCCGCGGCGCGCTCGGCAAGCCGCTCGCTCGATGGCGCGTTCTCGCGCGAGATTCATGCACTGGTGGATCAGGTGATTCATTTGCGCATGCTGGTCGAAGCGACGCTCGACTTTCCGGAAGAGGAGATCGATTTTCTGGAGGCGGCCGACGCGTTCGGTCAACTCGAACGAATTCGTGCGCAACTGGCGCAGGTGCTCTCGCAGGCGCGCCAGGGGGCGTTGCTGCGCGAGGGCATCAACGTGGTGCTGGCGGGGCAGCCCAACGTCGGCAAGTCCTCGTTGCTCAATGCGTTGGCCGGCGCGGAACTGGCCATCGTCACGCCGATTGCCGGCACCACGCGCGACAAGGTGCAGCAGACGATCCAGATCGACGGCATTCCGCTGCATATCATCGACACGGCCGGGCTGCGCGAGACCGAAGACGAGGTCGAGCGCATCGGTATCGCGCGCAGCTGGAGCGAGATCGCGAAGGCAGACGCCGTGCTGCACCTGCTCGACACCCGTACTGGCATGACGCCGGAAGACGAGGCGATCGCAAGGCAGTTGCCGAAGCACGTGCCGATCGTGCGCGTGTACAACAAGACGGATCTCGCGGGAGAACCGGCGACGGTGCTGCCCAAGGAGGGCGCGGCGCCACTCGGCGTGCGTCTGTCGGCCAAGGGCGGGCAGGGGATCGATCTGCTCCGCGCGGAGTTGTTGCGGATTGCCGGATGGCAGGCAGGTAACGAAGGCGTGTTTCTCGCCCGTGAACGTCATCTGTCGGCGTTGCGCGCCGCGCGCGAGCACATCGAAATGGCGGACGCGCATGCGCGTCGCAACGCGAATGCGCTCGATCTCTTCGCCGAGGAACTGCGTCTTGCGCAGGAACAGCTCAGCACCATCACCGGCGAATTCACTTCCGACGATCTGCTGGGCGTGATTTTCAGCCGGTTTTGTATCGGGAAGTGACCCCCTGCATACGAAAAGCGTAATGCTTTGAAACACTTCCGACACGTGTCGTAATTGCCCGGGAAGGCCGTCGCGCCTAGACTCGGGAGCATGAACACCTGAGCGGTATCGCGTCGCGAGAGGTCGCAAGCCTCTCGTTCGCGACGCGTATCCGCGATGCGGAATCCACCGCGTCCGGCGTTCGTTCTTCGAGGTCCGTGTCGTGAAACGTCTTCCTGTTGTCCTCGGCCTGGTCGCCGTGGCCGCTGCCGCCGCGAGCAGCAGCGCCTTTGCCTGGCATGGCCGCGTGGGTGTCTGGGTCGGTCCCGGCTATTACCCCTATCCCTACAGCTATCCCTATTACCCGCCGCCGTCGTACTACGCGCCGCCGGTCGTCGTCGTGCCGAGTCAGCCGCAGCAGTACATCGAGCAGCCGCAACCCGGCGCACAGGGCAATCTCCCCGGCACCAACGGCGACACCTGGTACTACTGCGACAAGGCGGGCGCCTATTACCCGTACGTGAAAACGTGTCCGGCCGGATGGCGCGAAGTGCCCGCGCAACCGGCGTCGAACTGATCGGGAGACACGCCATGGCCTTTGCTACTCTCGTTCTCGGCGCGCGCATGTCGCCGTCGTCGGCACCCACACACATGCGTCGCAACGAACACCCACCGCGAGCGTGGCGCCGCCTCGCGCCACTCGCCGTGACACTTGCCGCCGCCGCACTCGCGGGCTGCGCCGTCGTGCCCACCGGTCCGAGCGTCATGGCGCTGCCGGGTACCAGCAAGACCTTCGACCAGTTCCGGCGGGACGACTTCAACTGCCGCCAGTTCGCGTCCGGCCAGAACGGCGGCATGGACGCGGCAACCGCCGCCAATAACAGCGCGATCGGCAGCGCCGTGATCGGCACGGCCATCGGCGCCGCGGCCGGCGCCGCCTTCGGGGGCGGCTCGGGGGCCGCCATCGGCGCCGGTGCCGGCCTGCTCACCGGCAGCGCCGTCGGCATGGGCAACGCGCAGTCGTCTGCATACCTGACGCAAAGCCGCTATGATCAGGCCTACGTTCAGTGCATGTATGCGAGCGGCAACCGCGTGCCCGTGCGCGGGGACATGATGCCTTCGCAACCGGTGCAACGGTACGCGCCGCCGCCGCCCCCGCCTCCGGGATGGCGGCCGCCGCCCGGGTACTGATTCCACACATAAGGCGTGACGCCGACGCTGGTCCCGCGACGGGCCGTCGCCGGCGAATTCGCGTCGCTTCATCCGAGACACCCAATGGCCCGCCATTCACCCGTACCGCTCGCTTCGCCAGTTTCGTCCGCATCGCCCGTTTCGTTCGCATCGCGCACCTCACGCAGCTCCCGCGCCACGGTCGCGACGCTCCCCGTGCAAACGCCGTCGCTGCGCAAGTCGTCATGGCGCATGCTGGCCGTCGCTCTCGCAACGGTGGTCGCCTCGATCGCGTTCGCGCCGCGCGCCCACGCGCAGAACACCGCAGCCCCGTCGAGCGCAGGCACGACCAACAGTGCCGCAGCCGGCGTGGCACCGGGCCAGGCGATCAACCCGAGTGCCGACATCTCGCGCGCCGTCTCGCGCGACATGACGGACACGGCGATCCAGAACAACTGGAACAGCATCATGCACCCGCCGGTGCAGGCGAGGCCCGAAGACAAGCCGGCGGAATCGCCCCGACGCGGTCGTCGTGGCATTACGCCCGGTATCTCAACGAACTGATCGCGCGGAGCGCGCGGCTGGCATTCGACCGGACGCGCGTCTACTATGAGAGTCATCAGCAGGTTCCGATCCCTGGTGTTCTCATGCGACTTTTCCTCGCCCTGTGGCCTGGGCCGGGCGTACGCGCGCAGCTTCACGAATGGGCCGTGTCGGCGCATGCCGAATGCGGCGGACGTGTGCTGCGCGCCCAGACCCTGCATCTCACGCTGGCCTTTCTCGACGAAGTGGATCCGGCCCGCCTGCCGATCCTTCTGGCACTCATGCAGCGCACACCGCTCGCACCGTTCACGCTCACCTTCGATCATCTCGGCTTCTGGTCGGATCGCAAGATCGTTTGGGCCGGTGCGGCGGCCGTGCCGGACAATCTCGTCGCGACACGCGATGCGCTGCTCTCGCAATGGGGCGCCACCGGGGCCCGCGTGCTCACGCAAGCATTCCGCCCGCACGTGACACTGCTGCGCCATGCGCGGCGCGCGCCGTCGGACCCGCATCCGCGTCCGCTCCTCTGGCAATGCGACGGCTATGCGCTCGTTCATTCCGTTCGCACGCCGCGCGGGCCGCACTACCGTGTGCTCGCCGAGCATCACGGCACGACGCCGGAAGGCTTTTTGGCCGCGCCGGACGAGAATTCGTCAATGCCCGCAACGCAATACGGTATAGTCGGATGACGACGCGCCGGCCGAACGGCAGCACGTCGGTTTTTCGTCATTCGCAGGAGGTTCAAGTGCAAGTCGGATCGATCGTCAAATCCAATCACATCGCAGTACCGCAAGGCGCCATGGGGATCGTGACCCGTGTACTGGGCGATATGGCGATGGTGCGCTGGTACTCCGGACAGCCCGGGGCATCGAAAGAGCTCAACACCGAACCGTTTTTCATTGTCGACCTGATCGAAACGGGCGATGTCATGCCAGTAGGAGGCAGCCCCATCCTGCACTGAACAGCGTGCCGCGCCGACAGGCGCCCGGATACCGAAACGCCGGCCCGTCGAGAGACTGGCCGGCGTTTCTGCTTTTCCGGTGCCCGCGGCTTTCGCGCCCCCATCAGACGGGCCCCGCGCGCTGGCGCACGAGCGCGTCCAGACGCGCCGCCATCCGCTCGCGCCGCCGACGTGACGTGCGGTAGAGCAACACCGCCATCGCAAGCAGCACGACGCAGGCGATGGCAAACACCCCGTACGGCAACGTGTCGCCGTGCAATCGCATGCTGACTTGCGCACGTGTCTGTGTCGTGCAGATGATCGTGCCCGCGCGCATGCCCGTGTAGTGCATGCCACAGACGGCGACAGCCATCACCAGCGCCGCCAACGCGCGTTGCAGGCTTGTCTCCAGGTGAAACGCCAGCCAGAGCGCCACACTGGCCGCCACGATCGCAATGAGCACCGACAGCGCCACGAGCGTCGTGTCCCATTCGAAATACGCCTGCGTGCGCACCGCGCTCATGCCGAGATAGTGCATGCCGGCAACGCCGAGCCCGCCGGCCACGCCGGCGATCACGCATCGGATCGCATTGCGATAGGGCGCCCTGGCCACGTACCAGAGCGCCGCCCCCGAGACCAACACCGCCAGCACCAGACTGCCGAGCGTCGGCCAAAGGGAATACGACACGGGGAACGGCATGCGTTGCGCAGCCATGCCGATGAAATGCATGCCCCAAATGCCGATACCCCCCAGCGCGAGTGCCGATACGGTCAGATAACCGAGGCTGATGCCGCCGTCGTCGTCGCGAATGCGCGACGCCGCCACCAAAGCGACATACGCGCCCAACGTCGATATCACGAACGAAAGCAGAACGAGAAACTCACTGTATTGAAGGGGAACGACGCTTCCTGGCTGCATAGGCTTGTCCTGTGATTTTGCTACCGTCGGAACGCCCCAAAGGACGACGAAGAGCGATCTATTATTTGCGCCTGCACGACTACGCCCAGGGGGACAACGACGTGGCATCGAACACGTCGGGCGTCAGCGCGATTCAATCTCGACGGTCCGTCGGCGTCAAGGGGTAAAACCGACCATGATTCGCCAGACGACGTCGATTTGCCGCACCGGCGCCGAAACCGTCGAGCGCATCGTCGCGCAAGCCCCCGCCCGGCGCTCGATTGCCGCAGCGCGCGACGCCATCCTCGAGCCGTGGAGGGTTGGCACCGTCATTTAGAGTCGATGTTCCAAACCCGCGTCGCACATGGGCGCCGAACTGCGGCACCATCCAGGTTGGACACTGACCGGGCCCGGCGAGGCTCGGCCGCCATTTCAGGGAGACGTCTCACATGACCGACGCGGTCACGACCCATTCCACCGCCACCCCGGCGCCGCAGGGGGCACCGCTGACCGGCGCGCGACTGGCGCTACTCACGGTCGGCCTTGCGCTGGGTACGTTCATGGAAGTGCTCGACACGTCCATCGCCAACGTGGCGGTGCCGACCATTGCGGGTAGCGTAGGGGTCTCGAACAGTCAGGGCACGTGGGTAATCAGCTCCTACGCCGTAGCCGCCGCCATCGCCGTGCCGCTCACAGGCTGGATGGCCCGGCGCGTGGGCGAGACGAGGCTGTTCGTGATGTCGGTCGCGGCCTTTACCGTCGCGTCGATGCTGTGCGGCCTGGCGCCGAACATGGAGACGCTCGTCCTCTTTCGCCTGCTCCAGGGCCTCGTGTCCGGCCCGATGGTGCCGCTCTCGCAGACCATCCTGCTGCGCAGCTTTCCGGAGAAGAAGCGCGGCCTCGCGCTCGGTCTGTGGGCGATGACGGTGATCGTCGCACCGATCTTCGGCCCGGTGGTCGGCGGATGGATCACCGACAACTACACATGGCCGTGGATTTTCTACATCAACGTGCCCGTGGGCATCTTCTCGGCGATATCGTGCTTCATTCTGCTGCGCGGGCACGAGACGAAGACGCAGAAGCTTCCGATCGACCTGATCGGCCTCGCGCTGCTCGCCATCGGCGTGGGCTCGCTGCAGATGATGCTCGACCTCGGCAAGGATCACGACTGGTTCAACAACAGCCTGATCGTCACGCTCGCGCTCACGGCGGCGATCTGTCTGTCGTTTCTGGTCATCTGGGAGCTCACGTCCGACAAGCCCATCGTCGACCTCACGTTGTTCAGGGATCGCAACTTCGCGCTGGGCGTGGTGGTGATTTCCTTCGGCTTCATGACGTTCTTCGCCTCGGTGGTCATCTTCCCCCTGTGGCTGCAAACGGTGATGGACTATACGGCGGGCAAGGCGGGTCTGGCCACCGCGCCTGTCGGCCTGCTCGCCCTCGTGCTATCCCCGATCATCGGTCAGAACATGGAGCGGCTCAACCTTCGCGCGGTCGCCTCGTTCGCATTCTTCGTGTTCGCGGGCGTGTCGTTCTGGAATTCGCATTTCGCGCTGAATCTGTCGTTTGCGAAAGTGATCGAGCCGCGGTTGGTGCAGGGCATCGGCATCGCCTGCTTCTTCGTGCCGGTCACGACCATCACGCTATCGAGCATTTCCGACGACCGGCTCGCCGCGGCCTCGGGCCTGTCGAACTTCTTTCGCACGCTTTCGGGGGCCATCGGCACCGCAGTGAGCACGACGATGTGGGAAGACCGGGCCATTTACCATCACGCGCGTCTGGCCGAGAACATCACGCCGTATTCGAGCGCCACCACGAGCTACCTCGACCAGTTGCGTCAGGGACTGGGGCTTGGCAACGGGTCCGACTTCGGCATGCTCAACGATCTGGTCACCCGCCAGTCCTTCATGCTGGCCACGAACGACATCTTCCACCTGTCCGGCTACGTGTTTCTCGCCATGGCGGCGCTGGTCTGGCTGACCCGGCCGAAGCGCGGCACCAAAGCCGCCGTGGGGCACTGACCCGGCGCCGGCCGGGGATCGTTCCAGAAAAGCAACAGTACTTTTCGGCTTGCCGGCTTCTGGCCGTCACGCCCGGGCGCTACCATGCCGTATTGCGCCGGATTGCGCTCACTCTTCTTGCAACAGGTGTCGGCATGCTGTTCGAACTGATCGCCCGCTACGGACTCTGGCTCGTCTTTCTGAACATCTTCGGACAGGCACTCGGGCTGCCCCTGCCGGCCTATCCCACGCTCATCGTCACGGCGTCGACCTCGCTTTTCCCGGCGATGCTGATCGTCGCACTCGCCGTCTTCGCGGCACTGCTGGGCGACACCCTCTGGTTCCTCGCCGGGCGGCGCTACGGTCATCACATCCTGCGTCTGATGTGCCGCCTGTCGATTTCGCCGGACACCTGCGTGAGCCGTACCGAAGGGGCAATGGGCCGTCACGGGGTGCGCGTGCTGATGTTTGCGCGCTTCGTGCCGGGTCTCTCGGCCCTGTCGGTGCCGATGGCCGGCGCGCTTGGTGTGTCCTGGCGCACGTTCCTGCTCTACGACGCCATCGGCGCGCTTCTGTGGTCGAGTGTCGCCGTGGCGCTCGGCGTGGTGTTCGCGTCGCACATCGTGTCGGTGCTCGACGCCTTCGACACGCTCGGTCGCGGCGTGCTGTGGCTCGTGGTGCTTGTCTTCGTGCTGTACCTGCTCAACCGCTGGCTCAACCGCTACCGGCTGCTGCGCTCGTTGCGCATGGCGCGCATTGGCGTTGCCACGCTGGAATCCTGGATGAAGGACGAAGTCACGCCGGTGGTGATCGACGTGCGTTCGGCCGCGCGCCGCGCCATCGATCCGTTCACGATTCCCGGGGCGCTCGCCATCGAGCCCGACGAGATCGGCGAAAAACTGCGCGATATCCCGCGAGATCGCCGGATCGTGGTGTTTTGCGCCTGTCCGAACGAGGTGACGGCCGCACGCCTGGCGCAGCAACTGCGTCAGCAGGGCTTCGCCGAGGTGCGGCCGCTGCTCGGCGGGCTCGACGCATGGCGCGACGCGGGCTACACGGTGCAGAAGATCGACGGGCTGGAAATGCTGGTTCCCGCACATTGATACATCACCGATTGCGCAATGCATTGCGAAATGCATTGCGCACAACTCAATGACGCGCGCTCATTCGAAAGACAGCGCGTGTTTTGCGTTTCAGGCGTCGGTCAGCGCGTCACGCAGTTGCAGCAGCAACGTACGCAAGGCCTTCTGCTGGGCGTCGGACTGACCGGTGACCGCCTGCACCTGGGCGGGCACCTGACGCGCCTCACGACGCAAATTCACGCCGCGTGGCGTAAGGTCGATGAACACCTGACGCTCGTCCGCTTCACCACGACGGCGCGTCAAGAGTCCCATGGTTTCCAGTCTTTTCAGCAGCGGGGTGAGCGTGCCGGAGTCGAGTCCGAGGCGCGCCCCCAACTGATTGACGGCGATGTCGTCCTGCTCCCATAGCACGACCATCGCGAGATATTGCGAGTAGGTCAGACCCAGCCTGTCGAGCATCGGCTTGTGTGCCTTTGTCATGGCAAGCGACGCCGAGTACAACGCGAACCCCAACTGCTCTTCCAGACGCACTGGGGATTTCTGTGCGCCCTTTTTGCTAACGGCCATTCCGGTACGACGTCTCAATTCCATTTCGATTGCGCGCCATTCTATTTCACCGCGTGGAATGTCGCCAGTTGCGTGATGGCAGTGACCGGTCGACGATAAGCCGCCTTCCACGGAAGCAATTTACGGTTACCCGAATACGGCTCGGTGTCGGCGCCGTGCTGCGGTTACGCGTAGCCGCATTCGACGCCGCCGCAGCCATCCAGTCGCGCGAGCTCGGCACCGATCGGCATCCGGCAGGCTGTGCACTCACTTCCGACACCATCTGTCTGCGAGCCGATCCCTCCGGGCGAATGGCGCTGAAAAATGCTTTATCTGAGGCCGCCTCAGTTTCAGGAGGAATTCGCCAGGGACAAGCGGGGGTGAGAAGCCGGGGTGAGAAGCCGGGGCGAGAGGCGGGGGAAAGGCCCGGAGCAGGTTCGGGATTCCGGTACGCCGGATGCCTGAGGCGATGCGGAGCCATCCCGCGAGCGGTCCGTGGCGCGAATGGGATCATGAAATCGCAGGGGCGGCTTTCCGAGCCTGTCTCGAGATCCCGGAATGGGTCGCACGCCGCCGCCAACCGAAATTCGTCGGGAAAAAATGCGTTAGCTGAGCAATCCTCAGTTTTGAGCGCCAATCGTACCGACGCCAGCCGGGGTGGCCGGGGTGTGCTTTCAAAAATGGGCGTCGGTCGATACCATGAGACCCAATTCCGATCACGACCGTCTCCTATCCGTGTCAGCAGTATCCGCCTGGGCCAAGTTGCCCGTCGTTGTGTGGGTGCGGCGTCAATTCGCACCGAACACCCTGCAAATCACGCTGCTGCTTGCCGGCATCGTCGGTCTGCTGGGGGCGTTGGCAACCGTGGCGTTTCGCGAGGCGCTCTCCGGGATGCAGTTCCTGCTCGCTGGGCATCGCAGCGGCATGGTCGAGCTGGCGCAGAACCTGAACTGGTGGCAGCGGCTGCTATTGCCGACCGCCGGGGGGCTGGTGGCTGGGCTGATCCTCCAGTACGCCACGCTGTGGGTGCCGAAAAAAGGCGCCGACGACTACATGGAAGCGATCGCCATCGGCACCGGCGTGCTGAGCCTGCGCCAGACGCTGGTCAAGAGCCTGTCGTCGCTGTGCTCGGTAGCGTCGGGCGCCTCGATCGGCCGCGAAGGGCCGATGGTGCAGCTCGCCGCGATGTTTGCCTCGCTAGTCGGCCGCATCCTCGCATTTCCCCCCGAAAGGCTGCGCCTGCTCGTTGCCTGCGGCGCGACCGCGGGGATCACGTCGGCATACAACGCACCGATCGCCGGAGCGCTGTTCATTTCGGAAATCGTGTACGGCTCGATCTCGACGGCAACGCTCGGACCGCTGGTCGTCGCCTCGGTCATCGCGAACATCGTGATTCGCCAGTTCCTCGGCTACGAAGCGGTGTACCAGATGCCGCGCTTCGATTTCGTCTCCGGCTGGGAAGTCTTCTTCTACGTGGGCCTCGGCGTGCTCGCCGGGATACTGGCGCCGTTGTTCCTTCGTTTGCTCGATACGGCCAAGCAGCGTTTCAGCTCGATGCCGGTGCCGCTGTTCCTGCGACTCGCGCTGGGCGGACTTGTGGTCGGCGTGCTCTCGTTGCAGGTCCCGCAGGTCTGGGGCAATGGCTACAGCGTGGTGAACTCGATCCTGCATACGCATTGGGCCTGGCAGGCCCTCGCGATGGTGCTGGTCTTCAAGGTGCTCGCCACGGCGTCGTCCGCCGGCTCGGGCGCGGTGGGCGGCGTATTCACGCCGACGCTGTTCGTTGGCGCGGCGCTGGGCAGCCTGTACGGCATTGCCATGAACGCGCTCGCCCCGTCCACCGCATCGGTGGCGAGCAGTTACGCCGTGGTCGGCATGGGGGCGTTTCTCGCGGCAACGACGTACGCGCCGCTGATGTCGATTCTGATGATCTTCGAGATGACGCTGAGTTATCAGGTCGTCTTGCCGCTGATGCTGGCCTGCGTGACGGCGTACCTGACCGCGCACACGCTGCGATCGGACTCCGTCTACGCCAAGTCGCTGCGTCGCAATCAGGTCGCGGGCCGCTGGCTTTCGATGACGGGTGAGGGCAGCGAGATGCGTCTGTCTTCGCTCGCGGTCGACAATGATTCGGTGGTGAGCGCCGCCGAGCCGGCGGATGCCATTGGCGAGCGCTTCATCGCCACCGGCTACCGCAACCTCGTCGTGCGCGCGGAAGACGGGCGTCTGGCCGGCACGCTCGACGCCGCGAACTGGTGGCGGCGGCAGGCCACCGGCGAGCCGGCGCAGTGGGCCGACGCCATCACGCCTTGCAAGGCGCTCGATGGCGACATGGCGCTCGTGAGCGCGTTACGCTCCGTGGGCAAGATGCACGCCGACTGGGTGCCGGTCGCCAACGCGCAAGGCAAATGGCTTGGCGTGGTGTCGCTGCCCGGGCTGATCGAGATCGTGACCGAAGAGCGGGGGGCCGAATGAGCCGGCGTCCAGGCGTCGGCCCGATCCGGCCGGCCGAACCGGCAACCGCCGACGACGGCACGCCGTACTCCACGGTATTCGACGACGTCTACCACAGCACCGACGGCGCACTCGGCCAGGCGCAGCATGTTTTTCTGGGTGGCAACGATCTCCCGGAACGCTGGCGGGGCCGCGAGCAGTTCGTGATCGTGGAAACGGGCTTCGGCCTGGGTCTGAATTTCCTCGCTACCTGGGCCGCGTGGCGCGACGACCCGCAGCGCCCGGAAAGACTGCATTTCGTCTCGGTGGAGAAGTCGCCGTTCCGGGCCAGCG
>OFTX01001000.1_pt1 | contig 11463 bp, 9 predicted proteins | sample 1775051 | NCBI WGS metagenome assembly OFTX01 (sample SAMN08195772, study PRJEB24354) | sludge metagenome | isolation source: sludge from phenol fed wastewater aerobic bioreactor A | place: India: Nagpur | collected 2016-09-15
CGTCGGCGCCGCCGGTGTACGCGTTGGGGGCCCCCGCGGTGGCGGCGCTGTGCTGCCTCTGCTCCGTGCAGCGCCGGTTCTGCGGGGGCGTCCCGCCCTTCCAGGCGAAAACCGGTACGCCCTGCGGGTTCTCGGGGGTGCCGTACGGGCCCACCACCACTGCGGCCGCGGCCTCGTCCTGGGTGGAAAAGATGTTGCAGGAGGCCCAGCGCACCTCCGCGCCCAGGCTGACGAGGGTCTCGATGAGCACCGCGGTCTGGATCGTCATGTGCAGCGAGCCCGAGATCCGCGCGCCGGCAAGCGGTTTGACGTCGGCGTATTCCCGGCGCAGCGCCATCAGGCCGGGCATCTCATTCTCGGCGAGCCTGATCTCCTTGCGGCCGAAGTCGGCCAGCGAGAGGTCCCTGACCTTGTAATCCAGCGCGCCGCTGCGGTCGGCCGTGAGATCGACAGTGCGGTCGGCATTGGGTTCGGCAGTGTGTTCGACGGAGACATCGACAGGGATAACGGGGTTCTCGGCTGGGGATTGCGACATAGGTGCGCTCCTTCGGCGCGATCCGGCGCACGGGTGACGTGCGGCGCGGAACGCGAATGCGGCTGCCGGACTCGGGCAACCGTCCGCGGCCAACTAACTACCTGGCCGCCGCCCTGCACCGGACGCTCCCCGCCGATCGCGGGTGCGTGCATGTCGCCTCTCAGGTTACCGAACCCGGCGGCGTAGACGGCCGGACAGGGAGCACCAGAAAGGGAGTACCGCGGCTGGATCACGGCGCGGGCGGGACCCCGGTGTGCCAGAACTGCGCGGTCTGCGCAAGGTAGAAGACGGCGAACGCGGCGATGAGCGCGGTCTCGAGCCAGATGAGCCACCCGCCACGCACGCCTGCGGCGAAGAGCGCAAGCGCGACGACGATCGCCGCGGCCATCACCGCAGCGACCAGGACGTAGATCCGGGCATAGGCGCCCGGGGGGAGGATCGGCGGGTCACGGTGTTCCCACGCGCGGCGCGCGTTGATCACGGCGATGGCGACCATCGCTGCGAACAGGCACCCGGCGCTCACGTAGTGCGCGATATCGATGAAACCGCTCCAGTCGAGGGAGAACCAGGCCGCCGCGGCCAGCCACAGCACGACCCCCGCGGCGAGGACCACCGGAAAGGCGCGCGCGGCGATGCGGCGGGCCGCCTCCGCGCGTTCTTGTGCGGATGTTTCCGCCCGTTCCCGCGCAGCCGTGCCGACGTCGGCACGGTCCGCAGCCCCAACGCCGGCAGCCGCCACAGCGCCGCTCGGCGACGCGCCACGCGCCCGCGCCCGCCGGTCCCGCACCAGCGCCACGGCCGCGCCCACCAGCACCAGCGCCGTCACCACCAGCACGGAGGTGATATTGTTCCGCTCGCCGTCCTGGGCCACCGCAGGAACACACGCGCGCGGCCCGGCGCACGACGCCAAGTGCGCAGGCGTCGGCACGAACGCGACGACCGGAGCCAGCATCCCCGCAATGTTGGTGAGCCCGTTCTCCGTGCCCTCCCGCCCGCGGATCGCGATCAGCGCGACGCCGATCGCCAACAGCGATCCCACGAACACACCGTGCACCGGCGTGTAGAAGTAGGCGCTGATCGACGCAAGCATCCGGCCGTCGGCCCCCGCCTGCAGCGCAACCGAGCAGCCCAGCAACAGCACCAGCGCGACCACGCCCAACCGCAGGTACCGGTAGGTGCGGCACGCCGCCGCGCCGAGCTCGGTCACCGCGCCGCCCCGCTCACGCCACCAGCGGATTGCGGGTCTTGAGCGCCGGGAACCGGGAGAAGTCCCGATCGGCCGTCCACAATTCGGAGATGCCGTGCGAGAGGCAGATCGCCGCGATGCGCGCGTCGTGAATGCGCGGTCCGATGACCCGCCCTTTGTCGACGAGCCCACGAAGGATGCTCAGGTGATCCGGTCCTTCCGCCAGAAACACGGCCCCGGCCGATACCCACGCATCCACCTGATGCAGCGTGTCCGGAATGGACGTCGGGACCGACATCCGCCGCGGATTAGTGGTCGTGTTGTAGAACTCGTGTACACAGGGCCACGGAATCGCCCATAGTTCCCCACGGTCCACGAGTTCGGTCAGCCAGCGACGCGCCGCATCGAAGAATGGGCTGTCGCGCCGGTGCGCGTAGATCAAGACATTCGTATCAATCGCGATCATGCGCTTCCAGCATCCAATCGGCCGCGTGAACGATGCGTTCTGCGCGCTCCTCGTAATCGTCGTAGATCGCCTGCATCAGCCCTTTTTCTTGATATTCCGGTGTCAGCCACCCAGGCACCGACGCATCCCGCAGCACCCGCTTCGGCCGCGTCGCATGCTCGTCCAGCAGCTTGATCAGCGCTTCCTCTACCAGCGACTTCACCGTGCGATCCTGCTCGCGCGCATACTCCCGGGCCCGCTGAAGCAGCGGCGTCGGGATATCGATCGTGGTCTTCATGGCCCCACGGTACCCGCGCCCGATATTGCTGGCAATACTCATCGATGTTGCCAGCAATATCGCTTATGACGATGTTCGCGCCGCTCCGCGTCGATCAGCCCGTGCCGAATGCCCTGCGCACCTCGTCCAGCGTCCGGGCCGCGGCATCGCGCAGGCCGCGCGCCGTCGGCCCGGCGTCCAGCACGCTCCGGCTGGCCGTGGGCAGCACCCGGTCCAGCGTCGCGCCGAAGACGCGCGTGAGGTCTGCCGCCGTCGCCCCCTGCGCACCGATGCCGGGGGCGAGCAGGGGGCCGTTGACCGCGGCCAGCGCGTCCGCCAGGTCCGCCCCGACGCCTGAGACGGTGGCGCCGACCACCAGCCCGATCGAACCCATCGGGCCGACCCCGGCGTTGAGATCGGCTGCAGCGCAGGCAATCTGCGCGGACAACGTCATAGGCGGTGCTGAGTCCGCAGCCGAGCGGGCAGGGTTGTCAGGAGCGACCGCCAATTGCACGGACGCCCCTTCCGGGTTGGATGTTCGGCACAGCACGAACAGGCCCCGACCGGAGCCGAGCGCGGCGTCGATCGCGGGCCCAAGCGAGCCGAAGCCGAGGAACGGGGAGACGGTGAGCGCGTCGGCGGCCAGCGGCGAGCCGTCGGTGAGGTACGCGCGGGCGTAGGCGGCCATGGTGGAGCCGATGTCGCCGCGCTTGGCGTCCAGCAGCAGCAGCGCGCCCGCATCCCGGCCCGCCGCGAGAACCCGTTCCAGCACGGCGATCCCGGCCGATCCGAACGCCTCGAAGAACGCCGACTGCGGTTTGAGGACGGCGATCTCCGGGGCGAGCGCCTCGACCGCGGCCATGGCGAACCGCTCCAGGCCGGACGTCGTCATCTCCAGGCCCCACGCGGCGAGCAGCGACGGGTGCGGGTCGATCCCGACGCACAACGGGCCGCGGGTCTCCATGGCGGCGGCCAGTCGGACGCCGAACGGTCGATCCGTCATCGCGGTTTCTCCTGTGGGTCGGTCGCGCTCCCGGCAGCCGGCCGCCTTCCCGTCGCGCGGGTAATGTCGCGCAGCAGGCCCGGGCCCCGGTAGAGCAGCGCGGTGTAGAGCTGCACGAGCGTCGCCCCGGCGTCGAACATGGCCAGCGCGTCGTCGGGCCGCCCGATGCCGCCGACGCCGATCACCGGCAGGTCGGTGTGCGCGCAGACGAATCGCACGACCTGAAGGGCGCGCGCGGTGAGCGGCCGTCCGGACAGCCCGCCCGATTCCAGGGCGAGCCCGCGTTCCCCGGGTATGACGTTGTTCCGGGCAATGGTGGTGTTGGTGGCGATCACCCCGGCGGCGCCGCGGTCGTGGCACACCTGCAGGACGTCGGCGATCGCCTGGTCGGTGAGGTCCGGGGCGATCTTCACCAGCAGCGGTACGGGGCGGCCGGCGCGCCCTGAGCGAGGAGCCAGGGCGGCGGCCTCGGCGGTGAGTGCGGTGACGAGCTCGTCCAGGGCGCCGCGGTCCTGCAGGCCGCGCAGGCCCAGAGTGTTGGGCGAGGAGACGTTGACCGCGATGTAGTCGGCGTGCGCCTCGACCGCGCGGAGCGAGGTGAGGTAGTCGGCGATCGCGTCCCCGATCGGGGTGACCTTCGATTTGCCGAGCGAGATACCCAGCGGCACACCGATATCGCCCGTGGCCGCGATCTGTGCGGCGAGCGCTGCCGCCCCCGCGTTGGGGAACCCCATGCGGTTGATCACGGCCTGCGACTCGGTGAGGCGGAAGACGCGCGGGCGAGGGTTGCCGGGCTGTCCGACGGCCGTCACGGTGCCGGCCTCCACGAAGCCGAAACCGAGGGCCGGCCAGGCGGCGAGCGCGACGCCGTCCTTGTCCGCGCCCGCGGCGAGACCGACCGGATTGGGGAACGTGAGCCCAAACACGCTGCGGGGCGCGGGATCCGCCGCGAGAAGTCGGCGCACCCGGCGGAGCAGGGCCGGGTGCCGGGCGAGCCGGGACAGCGCCGCCAGGGTGCGCGCGTGCGCGGTCTCCGCATCGCCGCCGCCCAGCCGGAAGAGCACGGGCCGGGCGACGTATCGATACGCGAGATCGAGCGCGGTCACGAGGCTTTGGCCCCGGTCTCAGCCCAGGCCCGCCCCGCGCGGAGCCGCGCGTGCAATACCTGCAGCGGCGTCACGCCGACCTCCGAGCGGATGAGCGCCTCAATGCCCTGGATCGCCGCGGTGGCGCCGGCAACCGTGGTGATGCACGGGATGTCGGCGGCGACCGCCGCGGTGCGGATCTCGTACCCGTCCGTCCGAGTGCCGGACTGCCCATACGGGGTGTTGATCACCAGGTCGATCTCGCCGGCGCGGATCGCGTCGATCACGGTCCCGCTCCCGTCGGCCGGCTGCTGATAGTGCTTGCGCACCACGCGCACGTCCATGCCGTTCCGTCGCAGCATGGCCGCGGTGCCCTCCGTCGCGACCACCGTAAAGCCAAGGTCCGCAAGACGTTTCGCCGGAAACACCATGGCCCGCTTGTCCGCGTTGGCCACCGACACGAACACGGTGCCGGAGGTCGGCAGCGACCCGTAGGAGGCCGTCTGCGACTTCGCGAAGGCCGGGCCGAAGGCAGAGTCGATGCCCATCACCTCGCCGGTGGAGCGCATCTCCGGGCCGAGCACGGTGTCCACTCCCGTGCCGTCGGGCCGGCGGAACCGGTGGAACGGCAGCACGGCCTCCTTCACGGCGACCGGACCGTCGGCGGGCAGCGTGCCGGCGTCCCCGTCGGCGGGCAGCAGCCCCTCGGCGCGCAGGTCGGCGATGGTGGCGCACGCCATGACGCGCGCCGCGGCCTTCGCCAGCGGAACCGCGGTGGCCTTGGAGGAGAACGGCACCGTGCGCGAGGCCCGCGGGTTCGCCTCCAGCACGTACAGGGTCTGGCCCTTCAGCGCGTACTGCACGTTGAGCAGGCCCCGGACCCCGCAGCCGAACGCGATCGCCTCCGTGTACGCGCGCACCTTCTCGATCTCCGCGGCGCCGAGGGTGATCGGCGGCAGCACGCAGGCCGAGTCGCCGGAATGCACGCCGGCCTCCTCGATGTGCTCCATCACGCCGCCGAGATAGACCTCGACGCCGTCGCACAGGGCGTCCACGTCGATCTCGATCGCGTCGTCCAGGAAGCGGTCGATGAGCACCGGCGAATCCGGGCTGACGAACGCCGAGCGGGAGATGTAGTTCGCGAGAGCTGCGTCGTCATAAACGATCTCCATGCCGCGGCCGCCGAGCACATACGACGGGCGCACCAGCACGGGGTAGCCGATGCCGCCCGCCACGCGCACGGCCTCGTCGAGCGTGCCGGCGGTGCCGAAGCGCGGCGCGGGCAGCCCGGCGCGCTGTAGCAGCTCCCCGAACCGGCCGCGGTCCTCGGCGAGATCGATGGCCTCCGGCCCTGTTCCGAGGATCGGCACGCCGGCGGCCGCCAACATGGGCGCGAGTTTCAGCGGGGTCTGCCCGCCGAGCGTCACGATCACCCCGGCAAGATCGCCCGACTGTTGTTCCGCCGCAATCACTTCCAGAACGTCCTCGGCGGTGAGCGGCTCGAAGTACAGCCGGTCGGCAGTGTCGTAGTCGGTGGAGACCGTCTCCGGGTTGCAGTTCACCATCACGGTGTCGTACCCGGCCGCCCGCAGCGCGAGGCTGGCGTGCACGCAGGAGTAGTCGAACTCGATGCCCTGCCCGATCCGGTTGGGGCCCGATCCGAGGATCAGCACCGCGGGACGTTCCCGCGCCTCGACCTCGGTCTGCTCGTCGTAGCTCGAGTAGTGGTACGGGGTGCGCGCGGCGAACTCGGCCGCGCAGGTGTCGACGGTCTTGTACACCGGCCGGATGCCGAGGGCGTGCCGTACCCCGCGGACCACGTCCTCGGGCAGCCCGCGCAGCTCGCCGAGCTGGCGGTCGGAGAAGCCGTGGCGCTTGGCGCGGCGCAGCAGCGGCGCGGTCAGCTCGGGCGCGGCGGCGACCTCGTCGGCCACCTCGTTCAGCAGCGCGAGCTGGTCGAGGAACCACGGGTCGATGCCGGTCGCGCGGTGGACCGCCTGCAGCGGCGCACCGGCCCACAGCAGCGCCTGGACCGCTGCCAGCCGCCCGTCGTAGGGCACCGCCACACGGCGCAGCAGGCCGGCCACGTCGACGGCGCCACGCTCGGCCGGCCAGCGGAACGGCGCGTCGGGCCGTTCCACCGAACGCAATGCCTTCTGCAGCGCCTCGGTGAAGTTGCGCCCGATCGCCATCGCCTCGCCGACGCTCTTCATGGTCGTGGTGAGGATCGGGTCGGCCTGCGGGAACTTCTCGAACGCGAACCGCGGCACCTTCACGACGACGTAGTCGAGCGCGGGCTCGAAGCTGGCGGGGGTCTGGCCGGTGATGTCGTTGGGGATCTCGTCGAGCGTGTAGCCGACGGCGAGCTTGGCGGCGATCTTGGCGATCGGGAAGCCGGTGGCCTTGGAGGCCAGCGCCGAGCTGCGCGAGACCCGCGGGTTCATCTCGATGACCACGACCCGCCCGTCGCGCGGGTCCACCGCGAACTGCACGTTGCAGCCTCCGGTGTCGACACCGACCTCGCGGATGATCGCGATGCCGAGGTCGCGCAGGTGCTGCAGCTCGACGTCGGAGAGCGTCATGGCCGGCGCGACCGTGATCGAGTCGCCGGTGTGCACGCCCATCGGGTCGAGGTTCTCGATCGAGCAGACGACGACGACGTTGTCGGCCCGGTCACGCATCAGCTCGAGCTCGAACTCCTTCCAGCCCAGGATGGATTCCTCGAGCAGCACCTCATGGGTCGGGGATGCGGCGAGCCCGGCGCCGGCGATCCGGTGCAGGTCGTCCACGTCGTACGCGATGCCCGACCCGGCCCCGCCCATCGTGAACGACGGGCGTACGACGACCGGGTAGCCGAGCTCGGCGACCGCCGCCTCGCACTCGGCCAGGCTGTGACAGATCGCGCTGCGGGCCGATTCGGCGCGCAGCCCGCTCGCGTCGATGCGCGCGACGATCTCCTTGAAGCGCTCCCGGTTCTCCCCCGCCTCGATCGCGGCGACGTTCGCGCCGATCAGCTCCACGCCGTAGCGTTCCAGCACCCCGCCGGCGTGCAGCTCCATCGCGGTGTTGAGGGCGGTCTGCCCGCCGAGCGTCGCGAGCAGGGCGTCCGGCCGCTCCTTGGCGATGATCTTCTCGACGTACTCCGGGGTGATCGGCTCGATGTACGTCGCGTCGGCGAAGTCGGGGTCGGTCATGATCGTCGCCGGGTTGCTGTTGACCAGCACGACGCGCAGCCCCTCGGCGCGCAGCACCCGGCAGGCCTGCGTGCCGGAGTAGTCGAACTCGCACGCCTGCCCGATCACGATCGGCCCGGAGCCGATCACCATGACCGAGCGCAGGTCCTCACGCCGTGGCACGCGCGTCCCCCGTCCGGGCCGCGGCCATCAGCTCGCAGAACCTGTCGAACAGGTGGGCGGAGTCGTGCGGGCCGGCCGCCGCCTCCGGGTGGTACTGGACGCTGAACGCCGGGACGTCCAGGCACCGCAACCCCTCGACCACCCCGTCGTTGAGGCAGACGTGGCTGACCTCCACCCGCCCATACGGTGTCCGCACGACGGCGTCGGTCGGGGCGTCCACCGCGAAGCCGTGGTTCTGCGCGGTGATCTCGACCCGACCGGTGGCCCGGTCCAGCACCGGCACGTTGCTGCCGTGGTGGCCGTACCGCAGCTTGTAGGTGCCGAACCCGAGTGCGCGCCCGAGCACCTGGTTGCCGAAGCAGATCCCGAACAGCGGTCGGCCGGCCTCGAGCACCGCCCGCGCGAGCGCCACGGCGTGGTCGGCGGTGGCCGGGTCCCCCGGGCCGTTGGACAGGAACACCCCGTCGAAGCCCGGATCCAGCAGGGTCGCGGCGTCCACGACGGCGGGCAGCACCGTCACCTCGACGCCGCGCGCCGCCATGCTCCGCGGCGAGCCCGCCTTGATCCCGAGGTCGAGCGCGGCGACGCGGAAGCGGGGCTCTCCCGCCGCCGGGACGACGTACGGCGCGGGGGTGCTGACCGCGCCGACGTGGTCCGAGCCGGCCATCTGCGGGCTCGCCGTGACGCGGTCGACGAGCTCGCCGAGCGGACGCTCCGCGGCGGTGCCGCTGAAGATGCCGGCCCGCATCGCGCCGCGCTCGCGCAGGTGGCGGGTCAGCGCCCGGGTGTCGACCTCGGCGATGCCGACGACCTCCCGCGCGTCGAGCTCCTGCGCCAGCGTCCGCTCGGCGCGCCAGCTGCTCGCCACCCGCGACGGGTCGCGCACCACGTAGCCGGCGACCCAGACCCGCCGCGACTCCGCGTCGCGGTCCGTGGTCCCGTAGTTGCCGATGTGCGGCGCGGTCTGGACCACGATCTGGCCGTGGTGGCTCGGGTCGGTGAGCGTCTCCTGGTAGCCGGTCATCGCGGTGCTGAAGACCGCTTCGCCGTACGCCTCGCCGCGCCGGCCGAGCGCGGTGCCGCGGAACACCCGGCCGTCCTCCAGGACGAGCAGCGCGGCATCCATCAGCCGGCTCCGTCCGTCGCAGGGGTGAGGTCTCGGTCGCCAACCCTAGGTCGCCCGCGCACCGCGGTCCTCATCGGGCGTCCGCGACGAGCCTGCCGCCCAGCACGGTCGGCACGCCGCGCAGGAAGGTCGCGACGACCGCGGTCGGCAGCGTGCGCCCGGCGTACGGGGTGTTGCGGCTGCGGCTGGCGCTGCGCGACGGATCGACGACGGTGCTGGCGTGCGGGTCGACCAGCGTGAGGTTCGCCGGCTCCCCCTCGGCGATCGGTCTGCCGTGGCCGGCGAGCCGGCCGATCCCCGCCGGGCGTACCGACATCCGGTCGGCGACACCCGCCCAGTCGAGCAGCCCGGTCGCGACCATCGCCTCGGCCACCACGGGCAGCGCGGTCTCGAGGCCGAGCATCCCCATGGCCGCGGCCTCCCACTCGCAGTCCTTGTCCTCCGCGGCGTGCGGCGCGTGGTCGGTGGCGACGGCGTCGATCGTGCCGTCGGCCAGGCCCTCGCGCAGCGCCTCGACGTCGGACTTGGCCCGCGGCGGCGGGTTCACCTTGAACACCGGGTCGTAGCCGGCGACGACGTCCTCGGTCAGCAGCAGGTGGTGCGGGGTGACCTCGGCGGTGACGTCGACGCCGCGCGCCTTGGCCGCCCGCACGATCTCGACCGACCCGGCGGTCGAGACGTGGCAGACGTGCAGCCGCGAGCCGACGTGCTCGGCGAGCAGCACGTCACGAGCGACGATCGCCTCCTCGGCGACCGCCGGCCAGCCGCGCAGCCCGAGCACCCCGGACAGCGCGCCCTCGTTCATCTGCGCGCCGGCGGTCAGCCGCGGCTCCTGGGCGTGCTGGGCGATGACCCCGTCGAACGCCTTGACGTACTCCAGCGCGCGGCGCATCAGCACCGCGTCGTCCACGCAGCGCCCGTCGTCGCTGAACATGCGCACCCGCGCGGCCGAACCGGCCATCGCCCCGAGCTCGGCGAGCCGGGTCCCCGCCAGCCCGACGGTCACCGCGCCGACCGGGTGGACGTCGACGTAGCCGGCCTCCCGGCCCAGGTGCCACACCTGCTCGACGACCCCCGCGGTGTCGGCGACCGGCTCGGTGTTGGCCATCGCGTGCACCGCGGTGAAGCCGCCGAGGGCGGCTGCCCTAGAACCGCTCTCCACGGTCTCGGCGTCCTCCCGGCCCGGCTCGCGCAGGTGGGTGTGCAGGTCGACGAGCCCCGGCAGCACCACCAGGCCGGCCGCGTCGACGTGCACCGCGTCCGCGGGTGCGCTCAGCGCGGCGCCGACCTGCGCGATCACACCGCCCGCGAGCAGCAGGTCCACCGGGTCGCCGGCGCCCAGCAGCCGCCCGCCGCGCAGCAGGTAGGTGCCCGTCATGCCGCCACCTCCTCTCCGGTCGGCAGCTGGGCGCCGCCCAGCAGCAGGTAGAGCACCGCCATCCGGACGTTCACGCCGTTGCTGACCTGTTCCACGATCACCGAGCGCACCGAGTCGGCGACGTCGGCGGCGATCTCCATGCCGCGGTTCATCGGGCCGGGGTGCATCACGATGGCGTGGTCGGGCAGCAGCGCCATGCGGTGCGCGTCCAGGCCGTAGCGCCGGCTGTACTCCCGGGCGCTGGGGAAGAACGCGGCGTTCATGCGCTCGGCCTGCACGCGCAGCATCATCACCGCGTCCGCCTTCGCGAGCGCCGGGTCGAGCTCGTAGGAGATCTCGCACGGCCAGTCCTCCACGCCGACCGGCAGCAGCGTCGGCGGGGCGACCAGCGTCACCTCCGCGCCGAGCGTGGCGAGCAGCAGCACGTTGCTGCGCGCCACCCGGCTGTGCAGCACGTCACCGACGATCGTCACCCGGCGGTCGGCGAGGTCGCCGCGTCCCTCGGACAGGTGGCGGCGCATCGTGTACGCGTCGAGCAGCGCCTGGGTGGGGTGCTCGTGCGTCCCGTCGCCCGCGTTCACCACCGACCCGCTGATCCAGCCGGCGTTGGCCAGCCGGTACGGCGCGCCGGAGGCACCGTGGCGGACCACGACCGCGTCCGCGCCCATCGCCTCCAGCGTGAGCGCGGTGTCCTTCAGGCTCTCGCCCTTGGACAGGCTCGACCCCTTCGCGGTGAAGTTGATGACGTCGGCCGAGAGCCGTTTCGCGGCCGCCTCGAAGGAGATCCGGGTGCGCGTGGAGTCCTCGAAGAACAGGTTCACGACGGTACGTCCGCGCAGCGTCGGCAGCTTGCGTACCGCCCGGCTCGACACCGTCGCGAGCTCGGTGGCGGTGTCGAGGACCAGCAGCGCGTCGTCGCGGTCGAGGTCGGCCGCCGAGAGCAGGTGGCGCTTCATGCGTCACCCCCCCGGTCGCTGATCACGACGCCGTCGCGGCCGTCGTGCTCGGCGAGCAGCACCAGGACCCGTTCGCTGGTCGCGGTCGGCAGGTTCTTGCCGACGAAGTCGGCGCG
>OFTX01001002.1_pt1 | contig 11449 bp, 7 predicted proteins | sample 1775051 | NCBI WGS metagenome assembly OFTX01 (sample SAMN08195772, study PRJEB24354) | sludge metagenome | isolation source: sludge from phenol fed wastewater aerobic bioreactor A | place: India: Nagpur | collected 2016-09-15
ATTTATTATTCATACTACCTAAGCATTTTCAAAAATAGTTTACCTACCGTTTATTCTTTTTTACCATCTAATGTAAAGCCTATGGTAGTACCAACATCAATTTTACTGCGTGCATGAATAGTTTGCCGGTGTGCTTCAATAATGTGTTTGCAAATAGCAAGCCCCAAACCGGTTCCGCCAACATTACGGCTCCTGCCCCTGTCTGTTCTGTAAAATCTTTCAAAGATGCGGCTCAGGTGTTCTTCTGCAATACCAATACCATCGTCTCCAATCTCTATCAATACATGTTTACCGTCTGTATTGTACACACTGGCTACGATATTTCCATTTTGTTTACCGTATTTAATGGCATTGGTAACCAAATTGGTAATTACCTGCCTTATTTTTTCCTTGTCTGCAAAAACAACAATAGGGGCTTCGCATCCTTTTTTAATAGAACATTTAATCTCTCTTTTGGTGCTTTTAATAGAGAGTTCTTCATAGACTTCTTTAATCAGGTCCTGAATAACAAAATTCTCTTTGTACAAAGGCTGCTCGCCACTTTCTAATCTCGATATTTCGTCCAGGTCGTTTACCAGGTTAACCATACGGTCTACGTTGCGTGCCGTATTCTCCAGAAACCTTTTATTTACGTCAGGGTTATCTAATGCACCATTCAGTAACGTATCTACATAACCTTGTATAGCAAAAATGGGTGTTTTAAATTCGTGTGCCAGGTTTTGCAAAAACTCTTTCCGGTATGCTTCATTTTTCTTTAGCAGTTCTATTTCTTCACTTCGCTGCTCAGCCCATTTCTCAACATCTTCCCTTACTTCATCAATACCCTTTTGCGGCAGAATATATTTATAATAAGTTTCTTCTCTTTTACTGGCCTTGGTTTGGTAAATGAATTTATAAATGAGTTTTATTTTCCGATAGATGAACCATTCCAACACAAATCTTATTAAAAAATAACTGCCTACAAATACTATACATGCTGTAATAGCAGCAAACCACCAGGTTTCCACAATATAAAAACCAATACCTATGGGAACGGACAGGAATAGTGCCGTTAATGCGGATAATTGTTTGGGAGATAAGTTTTTGGGTTTGAACATGGATACGAAGCTAATAGCTTTTAGCCAATGGCTATTGGGCTATAATTCAAACTTATACCCAACGCCTTTAACAGTTGTAATGCAATCTAAACCAAGCTTCTGGCGAACTTTTCTAATATGTACATCAATGGTTCTGTCTCCAACAATAACATCTGTACCCCAAACCTGGGATAATATTTCGTTGCGCAGGAATACACGGCCCGGTTTTGATGCTAACAGGTACAACAGTTCAAATTCTTTTTTTGCAAGCACTACTTCACTATCATCTACAATCACTACAAATTTTACCGGATCTATTTGTATGTTGCCGATTTTAAGGGTTTTACCTTCTTCTTTATTAATCCTGCGAAACAAAGCATTTACCCTGCTTACCAGCACTTTTGGGCTTATTGGTTTACTTACATAATCGTCTGCCCCGGTTTCAAGGCCTTTTATGTGGGAAGTTTCATCGCTCAATGCCGTTAAAAAAACAATTAATGTATCCTGAAACAAAGGTTGTGTTCTCAAATACTGGCATACTTCCACGCCTGTTTTTTTAGGCATCATAATATCCAGGATAATCAGGTCCGGATTCAATTGTTTGGCTCGTTCAATTGCCTCATTACCATCTTTTGCTGTATAAATCTCATACCCTTCTTTAGCCAGGTTGTATTGTATGATCTCTACAATATCCGGCTCATCGTCTGCTATCAAAATTCGCTTGGCTGGTATTTCCATGATTAACAATAAGTTTACACAAAAATAATCTTACCTGCAAATCATCAAGCAGAATATTATTATGTAATTGTTAAGTTGAATGCGGCCTTTTACAGTGTATTGGCAGTATTTTTGTTCTGAATAACAGGCATGAAGAAAAATTTTACGTTACTACTATTTATTGTTTGGGGTTTACAGGCCTGGGGGCAATCTGACTTAAACACGTTGAATATCCCGCAAATGCGGCAGATTTTTCACGATAACATTGTTAAAAGTCAAAAAGAATTACTTACCTCCCTTGGAGGCAACGGAAAAATCTTTAACGCTACAAAAGACATAGACCTTAACCTGCAGTTTACCCATAGCATTGTACATACTATTGATAAACTCAGGTATACAGTAGAGAGTAAAACAGGTTTTACCGAGAACGATAAGTACAAATGGTTAAGAAGCATTAACGATATGCTTGCGTATTTTACATTGGCTATAAAACAAAAAAACATTGATGCCGCTTCGGTTACAGACTATATTAATGCCTACAAAGCATGCATGCAATTAGACAGCAGGGATGAAAGCATACTCCCGGTAATTGAAAAAAATGAAATAGAAATCATTTCCTTACTACTCAGCAATTTTGCCTTTCGGGAAAATACAGGCTATAAAGCGAGTAAAGATGCACTCATATACAAAACCTGTACCCGCTACCCCGATAATATTCTGAACATTATTTCTCAAAACCTGCAGTACGAGAAAGCAGATTCTTTTTTAGCCGTTTCGGCATACAGAAACCCTGAAAAGTTTTATGATTATGCTGCAGCGCAAAATGCACTCGCTAAAAAAATAAAATCTGTAAACGAACCTCTTGTAAAAACCATTGCACAAATGGCCTCTATGCCTACAGGAAGGGTTTATTTTCCTTTTCTGGATGAAATATACAGGAACAAACTTTCAATAGATTCTATAGCAAAAGCCGGAGACGATGCCTACCAATACTATCGTTTACTGGTAAGTACCGAAATAAAATATGCAGGCCGTATGAAAAACGGCGATACCCCTTTTGTAAAACAAGTACTCACCGATAAACTGAGAGATAAAGCAGTGGATTTTTATATTGATGAGATTAATGCCCTGCATGATGAAAAATCCGATGCCGTAAGATTTAAAATTTTAGAAGCCCTTACACCGCAACAACTTTACTATTTATGCGTATTAGGTGAAGAAGAAATTTACACAAGCAGCTATCTGGGCGTTTATAAAAGAATTTTTGAAAGATTACAGCCCGGCGGAGCCGATAGTTTGTTAGCCTCTGTGAACGATGATTTTTATAAAAAATTTATACGCATGGCTGCTGCTTATAATAAATTATCGGACCTCTTGCAACGGATGGATAAGGTTTTTGCTGAAAACCTGATGCAGCGTTTTGTTGACGGATTGGACAAGAATAAAACGTTGGAAGATGCCGTAGATGTAGCGGACTCGTACGCCAGTATAACAGATTCTACCATTAGAAAGAATATGCAAACCAGGGTTGCTTATAACCTGCAAAAAGCAAAAGCCACCACCAATAAAAGGGCAACTGTTATTTACGATATTCTTAATACTATTTTTCAGTCGGGCAATAACAACGATCTTATTGCAGGGATGCCGATATATACCATGCCTGCTGCTAATTTAAAGAACGAACAAGGGCGAATCACTATGTTGCAGTTCTTTTATGGTGATAAAGATGGCATGAACGTTTTTAATGCCTTCATCAATACTTTTAACAATGGTAATTGGAGAAGGACTGATAAGGGCGAATGGATTGAAGTGTCGTCTGTTAAAGGAACGCCCATAACCATTTATGCCAATAAACCTCTTGATGAGTTAAAAGACCTGGACGCCCAGGCACAGGAGCACCTGTTAACCTATTTAGATAGCATGAACATAAAACCTACCGTGGTAATACACAGGGGGCATAGTTACTATGTTAAACAAACCATTCAACAATTACCCTCTTCTGCAAAAGTTGTTTTATTGGGTAGTTGCGGTGGTTACCATAGTTTAAACGATGTATTACATACATGCCCTGATGCGCATATAATAGCATCTAAACAGGTAGGCACAGGCGTTGTAAACATTACGCTTATTAACGCTATAACCGAAACACTCCGTTCCGGAAAAGATCTTAACTGGCCACAGATTTGGAAGCAACTGGATACACGTTTTAAAGGCGATGTAAAAGAAAAATTTGATGATTATGTACCGCCGCATAAAAATCTCGGAGCCATTTTTATTATGGCTTATAAAAAGCAAATACTATCTCCTTAAGCCAGGAAAGGATTATTGTTTTTTTCATAGCCGATGGTGGTGGTTATTCCATGTCCCGGATACACTTTTGTTGCATCGGGCAGCACAAAAAGTTTTGTTTTAATACTATTCAACAAAGTGGCATGATCGCCTCCTGGTAAATCTGTTCTGCCTATACCCATATTAAACAAAACATCTCCGCCAATTACAAAACCCTGCTCTTCATTATAAAAACAAATACTGCCGGGGCTATGGCCCGGGGCAAGAATAATTTGCAGCCTGTCTTCTCCTAATGTTACCCAATCTCCTTCGGCTAAAAAATGCAAAGGGCCTTCGTAATTTTCAAAAGGCATTCCCCATTTTAAGCCAGATTGCTGTGCCCGTTCTAAAACAGGTTGTTCTTTTTCATGAATATATAATTCAAGCCCATACTGTTTATGTATCCATTTATTACCAAAAACATGATCTAAATGGCAATGAGTATTTAAAAGCTGTATAGGGGTTAACCCCTGGGTTTGTAAAAAAATTTTTAACGTTTCCTGCTCAGCGCTAAAATAACAACCGGGATCTATAATGAGTGCTTGGCCCTTTTCGTTGTATAAAACATATGTATTTTCCTGAATAGGACTAAAAGTAAAAACTTTAACGGTAATCATAACTGCAATTTAGAGCTTTAATAATGTTTAAATACCTAATTTTATTCTATAGTAGTAAGGATGGGCCGTGCAAATCAATAACCTTTTTGCTGATGAATTAGCTTTACCTATACTCAATATAAATAAGAAGGGATATGCAAATAAAAAGATGGAAGAACCAGCTCATGATGCTTGTGTGTGTGTTTCCTTTATTGGTTAGTGCACAGGTGAATACGGTTGAATACGGTAAAAACAGGATACAGTATAAAAAATTCAAGTATAAATTTTATCAATCCCCCAACTTTAATATATATGTTGGCCAGGGAGGAACAGAGTTAGGCAAATTTGTTTCTCAGGTTGCTGAAGAAGAACTGCCACAACTTGAAACATTTATGGAGTACTCCTTACAACGAAGAACCAATATTGTTGTATATAACAGTTACGATGAGTATAAACAAAGTAATATTGGATTAGATCTCGACTGGCAGAATGCCGGCGGTTTAACCAAACTGGTAAATAATAAACTTGTTGTTTATTTTGATGGCAACCACGAGCATTTAAGAAGAAGCTTACGGCAGGGAATTGCCAGGGTGTTAATGGAAAACCTGTTGTTTGGCGATGATATTGGCGAAGTGGCCAGCAATGCTGCCCTGTTGGATCTGCCCAAATGGTTAACAGATGGTTACATTGAATATGCAGCAGAAAACTGGAGCACTGCATTAGACGATGAATTAAAGAGTGCCATACTTAGCGGCAACTACACCAAATTTTATCAATTTGCTTTTAACAAGCCAACCCTTGCCGGGCATGCGTTCTGGTATTACATTTCTGAAAAATATAAAAAAGAGAATGTAACTTATCTTTTATACCTGGCCAGGGTATACAAGAATCTCAACACTGCTGCCGAAAAAATTTGCAAGAAAAAATTTAAAGAAGTATTGGCAGATTTTATGACCTATGAACAAGACCGGTATTATAAAGATATACGCCAACGCCGTAACGCTCCAAAAGGAACATTAAGTGTGAGTGAAGATGTAAGCAAGAACGATTACTACCGTTTTCAGGCAAACCCTAACCCCAAAAATAACAACTATGCAGTGGTAGAATTTAAAAAGGGGGTTTATAAGGTTAAATATGTTGAAAATTTTTACGATACCAAAGTACTATTAGATAAAGGGGTGAGAACACATTGGGGAGATATTAATCCGAATTATCCTATACTCGCCTGGGATGTAAAAGGAACAAGATTATTGGTTATTTATTTTGAAGCAGGTAAAACCAAAATGTTTGTATACGATGTAATTGCCAAATACAAAAGGTTTAAACAGGAGATAACAGGTTTTGAGCAAGTGCTCGATGCCTCCTTTATGCTGGATGCCAATACTTTGGTAATGAGTGCGGTTAAAAACGGGCATCCTGATATTTTCATTTACAAAATTGATGAGCAAAAAACAACACAGCTTACCAACGATGTGTATTCAGACCTTAATCCCACTTTCGTATCATTCCCTAACCGAACAGGTATCATATTTGCATCTAATCGCCCTTCACCGGATGCACCAAGCAATGATACCGTATTGCCCAGCCGTTACAGGTATAATGTTTTCCTTATTGACCTGTTAAACAACTCTAAAGTAAAGCAGATAACACAGCTTACCAATCTTAAGTATGGCAACGCCTCTTACCCCATGCAATACAATACCAATCACTTCACTTATGTATCAGACGAAAATGGTATTGGTAATCGTTGGGCCGGATTTTTCTCTACAAAAAGAACCGGTTTAGACACGCTGTATTATGTAGGTGATGAATTATTAAAGAATCCTGCACCCAAAGAATTAGACTCTGCATTAACCGCATGGAATAAGCAGGAAGCCGATAGCATCAGCTATTTTCAGGTATATAAAGATTCTACCTACAGCTTTCCAATTACCAATTACCAAAGCTCACTGTTAGAATCAAGAATTGCCGGCAACAACGGGCAGGTAAGTGAAACCCGCAGAGAAGGAGATTATAAATTTTTGTATAAGTTGAAGGTAAATGAAGATGCTCTTAACAAGCGTAATGTGAACCCCAAGCCTACAGAGTACATGAAGAGCATAATCAATACACAGAAAATAGCAGAAGGTAAGGCAACCGTGTACAATAAAAATAATGTTGCAGATACTTCTTCTAAAAAGAAAGCCATTTTTCAATCAGAATTTGCAGACGAAAAGCCGGATACGTCTCTAAAATCCAATGCACAGCCCGTTAACATTGCATCATATAAAAAAACATGGCTGCAGAAAACAAAACTGTACGATTACAGAATGAAGTTCAGTGCCGATTATATTTTAAGTGGCCTTACCAACAATGTTCTTGTAAATCGTTATCAACCTTATAATGGTGGTTCAGGCCCTATTCAATTAAACGATGGCAACAACCTGAACTGGAGTTTCAGAGTGGGCGTTTCCGACCTATTTGAAGATATTAAATTTGTTGGCGGTTATCGTTTCGGATTAAACTTAACAGATAAAGATGTTTTTTTCTCCTTCAAGAATTTGAGGAGAAGGCTTGACTGGCAGGTAACTTACTACAGAAGCAAGGTTTCTAATTATTTTCCTGCAGGTGGTTATGACAACGCATTATATACCAATTTATACCAGGGAACCATCTCTTACCCTTTTGATGAAACAAGAAGCGTAAGGCTTACTGCCGGTTACAGGAGTGATAGAGGCGTGCTTAAATCTCAGGATCAGGCATCTTTAATAGCGCCGGATACCATTGCAAGATATGCATTGGCAAGAATAGAATACGTGTACGACAATACCATTAATCCCACCACCAATATTTACAATGGCTTAAGATGGAAAGTGTATTTAGACATTAACCGGCCCGTTGGCGGAACAGGCGGCTCTAATAAAAGCACATATAATTTAGGGTTTGATGCCCGCAATTATGTAAAGATTTACCGCAACTTTATTTGGGCTACTCGTGCTGCTGCCGATTTTAGCTGGGGTACCCAAAAAATAGTGTATTTCTTAGGTGGGGTTGATGGATGGATATCACCCAGGTTTATTAATGGCAACCAGCCTGCCGCCGATCAGAACTATGCATTTCAATCACTCGCAATTAACATGCGTGGCTACAATCAGAATATAGCTAACGGAAACAATGCAATGGTCATGAACAGTGAGTTGCGCCTGCCCGTTTTCACTACTTTATTCAACAAGCCCATTAACAACGCTTTTTTACGAAATTTTCAATTGGTACAGTTTATTGATTTAGGTACTGCATGGAATGGAAAATATAATGCATTAGAACGCCCTAGTGAACTTTATGGAACCAATAATGGCTCTAATCCTATTACCGTACGTATTAAAGCTGGTGGTATCGGGCCCTTTGCCGGTGGATACGGCTTTGGTGCACGCAGTACCCTTTTAGGTTATTTTTTAAGGGCAGATATTGGCTGGCCAATGAGAGGAGTATTCAGGGGCCCAGCCCAATTTTATTTTGCAATGGGGTTAGATTTTTAAAAAAGCACCCTTATATAAAAAGAGCTCTTATTTCCGGGGCTCTTTTTACGTTCTACCAAACATCATAACATTATTTTAAGCATTACCCTAAAATATACTAACGGTAAAATACTCATTAACACATCTTATATCTTTGCAATACTTATGCAGCAAAGCTACCAGAGAATTTATTTATTATTATTTGTGTTTATAGTTTACGTTACTAATAGTTTTTCCCAATCAAAAATAATTTCGGGCATCATTAAAGACAAACAAAGCGATGAGCCGATTCCTTATGCCTCAGTTCAATTGTTTATTGCAAAGAAGGGAGCACTCTCAGACACCACCGGAAAATTTATATTGCCCATAGATCAATGGTTTGATAAAGACACCATACTGATAAGCAGCGTAGGCTATAAAATAATTCGCATACCATTATCTTACCTTAAAGACAGCAGTTTTATAGTACTGAAGCTGGAAGTATTGCCACCGCAATACGAAGCCGTTGTAAAAACAAAATACAACAGGGCACTCTGGTTTTGGAAAAAGATCATGAAAAACAAGCCTCTAAACGATAGAGCCAGGTGGGATAATTATAGCTATGAGATTTATAATAAACTGGAGATAGACCTTCAAAACATAAAGAAAGAAAAAATTGCCAAAAATGCATTTTTAAAGCCATTGAACTTTGTATTGGATTATGTGGATTCTACATCGGAAGAAAAACCTTTTCTACCCGTATACCTTACAGAAACTTTATCTGATTATTATTACCAGAAATCACCAAAAAGAATAAAGGAAAACATAAAAGCCACTAAGGCAGACGGTATTGATAATGAAAGTGTGATAAAGAATCTCGGCGGAATGTATCAAAACATAAACGTATACGACAATTTCATTCCCGTTTTTGATAAGAACTTCATCAGCCCGTTTAATGAGCGGGCCGATAACTATTACAATTTTAAATTATTAGATACCCAATATCTTAACAAGAAAAGGTTGGTACATTTTAAATTCACTCCAAAAAGAAAAGGAGAAGATGTTTTCGATGGAGATTGCTGGGTACACGATACTACTTTCGCCATTCAGAAAATAACATTAAGGCCTTCTACAGATGCCAACATTAACTTTATTGGCGGTTTATCCATCATTCAGGAATATAAGCTTATCAACGATACTACCTGGTTTTTGTATAAAGACAAGTTTGTAGCAGATATTGTACCGTTTGGCAAGAATAAAGTGGCAATGAAAGGAAGAAAAACAGCCACCTATAAAAACATATTGCTAAGCTCAGATTCTGTAACAAAAGTGTTAGCTCAAAATAAGCTACAGGAAGAGATACACTTATTGCCCAATAACCTGTACCGGCCAGATTCGTTCTGGATAAAAAACAGGCATGAAGAGCTAAGCAAAAGCGAAGCAACCGTTTACAAAGTATTAGATACACTCGATAAAAATCCAACATTTTTATATTACAGGAATATTGTAAATTTCATAGCCACCGGAACAAAAGATATTGGCAATATTCGTATAGGGCCCTGGTATTATTGGTTAAGCGCTAATAACTGGGAGGGTACACGGTTAAGGTTTGATGTATCTACCAATACCGGTTTTAACAAACATCTTTATTTGCATGGGTATGGTGCTTATGGGTTTAAAGACGGTGCATTAAAAGGTAAACTGGAAGCCAAATATCTTTTTAATAACAACCCCTGGAGCTATGTACAGCTCAGTTATCGCAACGATCTTGATTTTGGGCAGGTATATTTTGATCAGCTCGGTACAGATAATATTTTGGCAACCATCTTCAGGCGACCAAATATTCCCTTCAAATTTCAGCGATCAGAAGAGTATAAAATGGAATATTACCAGGAAACCAACTCAGGGTTTCATTTTGGCATTGCAGCAGGCAGTAAACAGTTTGAAGCATTAGAAAATCTGCCTACCAAAAATTATTTCCCGGTAAACAACGGATACATCCCTTTAAAAAGTTTTGAAACGCAACTGCATTTACGATTCGCTTTTTTAGAGAGATTTATAGAAGATAATTTTTTACGCATCAGCCTGGGCAGCGATTATCCTATTGCAGATTTTCGTTACACACATGCATTTCCAGGCGTGTTTAACGCTGCCTATGAATACGATAAGATAGATTTCTCTTTGTCAGACTATATTAAAGTCTCTCCTTATGGTACTGTTTACTGTAATCTTTTTGGGGGAAAAGTATTTAACACACTGCCTTACCATTTTCTGAACATCATACCCGGCAACGAATTATATTATTACAACAGGTATGCTTTTAATCTGATGCGGCGTTTCGAATTCTTAACCGATCAATATGTTGGTTTTAATGTTGAACACATGATTGGGAACGGCTTATTTAAATTTATACCGCTTACAAGAAAATGGAAGTTCAGGCAGTTTTGGAGCGCCAAGGGTGTTGCCGGTAATTTAAGCGACGAGAACAAAGCACTTAATTTTGTTGGCAATTATCCTTTTCATACGTTAGATGGGAAAATGTACCTGGAACTGGGAACAGGCATAGATAATATATTTAAACTTTTCAGGGTAGATTTTGTATGGCGTGTAACCCCCAACAACCTGCCCAACGATCCGGCCACCAAATTTGGGGTATTTGGCAGTTTCCGCTTATCTTTTTAATACTGGCCGGTGCTTAACAATACCAATGTACATGCTTCCATAGCCAATATGCCGTTTTCTTCTGCCAGCTTTTTTAAAGCTGTATTCTCTGTACCAGGATTGAATATAATTCTTCTGGGGTGCAGTTGCATTAAATAATCGTAGTACTCGGGCTGATGCTGTGGCCCAATGTATAAGGTAACTGTATCTATATGTTCCCCTTGTGGGAGAGTGGTTACAATGGGTGTACCTTCTATTATACCGGCTTTTTTGGCAAAAGCAATTACCGGGAAATGATGCGCCTTTAATCTTGCTACAGCCAAATAACTGTAACGTGTTTTATTCTCTGAAGCACCTATTACCAGTGTTGTTCCTTCAATCATGTTATAAAGTTAGCACAATAGATATCAGGAATTGTATTAAAAGTTTAAGGTAGATTTACAAAATAAATGACTACTGTTTTTGAATTTATAAAATTTAATCTCTAACTTTCATCAATCATCTAATCACCCAAAAATTCAAATAATTTTTTATGGCAAAAGCTAAGAAAAAAGCAGCCAAAAAAACTGTAAAAAAAGCTACTCCCAAAAAAAGATCG
>OFTX01001005.1_pt1 | contig 11438 bp, 10 predicted proteins | sample 1775051 | NCBI WGS metagenome assembly OFTX01 (sample SAMN08195772, study PRJEB24354) | sludge metagenome | isolation source: sludge from phenol fed wastewater aerobic bioreactor A | place: India: Nagpur | collected 2016-09-15
CAAAACGGGGGATGCAGATTTTTCTCCGCACAACACCACCATTAAATTGCTAACCATGGCTGCTTTTTTTTCATCATCTAAAACAACTATTTCTTTTTTAGAAAGCATATCTAATGCCATTTCCACCATCCCAACTGCTCCTTCAACTATTTTAGATCGAGCTGAAACAATAGCAGTAGCTTGTTGCCGTTGTAACATTGCGCCGGCAATTTCGGGAGCATAAGCTAAATGGCTGAGTCTAGCTTCAACTACTTTTACCCCAGCAGCAAAAAATCTATTACCTAACTCTTTTTCTAATACTTTTATTACCTTATCTGCCCCATCTCTAAGTGTTATTTCAGCACCTTCATCCTCGAAAGTATCATATGGGTAAAAAGATGCAATATGCCTTACAGCTGCCTCTGCTTGGTTTTTTAAATAATCAGCAAAGTTTTTCACTTCAAAAACTGCTTTATAAGTGTCTTCAATTTGCCAAACAACAATAGCGCCAATTTCAATAGGGTTACCAAGTTTATCATTCACTTTTAAAATTTCACTTTCCAGACTCTGAATGCGAAGCGAAACTTTTAGTTTAGAATATAAAGGATTGATAAACCTTAATCCGTTATTCGAAACCGTGCCAACATATTTTCCAAAGAAAGTTAGAACAACAGCATAATTGGGTTCAATAGCTACGAGACCTTTAAATAGAAAAAAATCTAATGGCAGTAAAAGCAAACCAACCCAAAAACCAATGCCGGCCTGCCCCCCATGACTGGTGTTGGCTATTAACAAATAGATAGCAAAAAAAGCAATAGCCATTATTAAAAAGAAGGACTGAATTCCGGAGTAAGATTTTTTGAAATTCATAATCTCAATTTGATATCAAAATAATATCATTTTAGTGAATTGTTCAAAAAAAAATTCCTATTATAGACTTTTTTTCATTTGCTTACCTTTGCCAACCTTATTTGTTGATACGTATTCTTCAGTTGAAGTGTGCGACGCAACGAAGCCGATTTAAGAACAAAAGCTGGGTACAATACAATGATGAATCAACCGAAAAGATATTTAATTACTTCTGCCCTTCCTTATGCCAATGGTTTGAAACATATCGGGCATTTGGCCGGTGCCTATATTCCTGCAGATATTTATGTACGTTATTTGAAAGCGCAAAAACGTGATGTTGTTTTCGTTTGTGGCAGCGATGAGCATGGCACTGCCATCCCTATTCAAGCAATGAAAGAAGGAACAACCGCACAAGCGATCATTGATAAATATCATCCGATCATTGAACAGAATTTTAAAGATCTGAATATTGAGTTCGATATTTATCACAGAACTTCTGCTCCAATTCATCACGAAACTGCACAGGAATTTTTTAAAGATCTGAATGATAAAAGTGCATTGGAAATTCAGGAAACAGAGCAGTATTACGATGAAGAAACCAAAACATTTTTAGCAGATAGATTTATTAAAGGAACTTGTCCGAATTGTGGTCACGATAATGCTTATGGAGATCAGTGCGAAAAATGCGGAAAGAGTTTAAGTCCTGATGAGCTGATCAATCCTGTTTCTACGTTAAGCGGAAAACCGCCTGTAAAAAAATCTACAAAGCATTGGTATCTGCCTTTGAATAAACATGAAGATTTTTTACGTGAATGGATTCTGAAAGAACATAAAGATGATTGGAGAAGCACAGTAGTTGGCAAGTGCAAAAGCTGGATAGATGGCGGTTTGCAGCCACGTGCCGTTACAAGGGATTTGGATTGGGGTGTGAAAGTTCCGGTGGAAGGTGCAAATGGAAAAGTGTTATACGTTTGGTTTGATGCACCCATCGGTTATATTTCTGCAACCAAACAATGGGCGTTAAATAATAATAAAGATTGGAAGCCTTATTGGTTTGATGCAGATACAAAGCTGGTTCACTTTATTGGAAAAGATAACATCGTTTTTCATTGCATTATTTTTCCGGTGATGTTGAAATTGCATGGAAATGTTTTACCAACCAATGTTCCTGCAAATGAGTTCATGAATTTGGAAGGCGATAAAATGAGTACCAGCAGAGGATGGAGTATTGAGATGGATGATTACATTAACGATTGGATTAAACCAGAAAATGGTGGACCAGCATTGGCTGATGTGTTGCGTTATTATTTAACACAAATTGCTCCCGAAACAAAAGACAGTGAGTTTACTTGGAAAGGTTTTCAAGATGCGAATAACAGTGAATTAGTAAGCATTTTTGGAAATTTTGTGAACAGAACTTTTGTGTTGATGCATAAATTATGCGGCGGAAAAGTTCCAGCTTTTCATAATGATTTGATTGATGATACTGACAAAGAATTAATTGAATCAATTCAAAATGTAAAAAATAAAGTTGAAAATTTATTAGAAGAATATAAATTCCGTGATGCTTTATTTGAAGTGATTGATTTGGCAAGAAAAGGAAATCAATATTTACAAAAGAAAGAGCCGTGGAAGAAAGTGGCAACTGGCGAACAACAATTAATCGACAACTGTTTGCATTTGAGCTTGCAGTTAACAGCTAATCTTGCTATTCTCATTAACCCATTTCTTCCGGCAACCGCAAAGAAAATGTTGCATATGATGAAGGTGGTTGATAAAATGCTGGAGTGGGAAAATGCAGGTTCATTAAAATTATTGAGAACAGGTTATAGTTTAAGAGCACCGGAATTATTGTTCAGAAAAATTGAGGATGAAGAAATTGCAGCACAACTGGAAAAGTTAAAAACAAAATCGTCAATCGTTAATCGTCAATCGTCAATGGAAAATAAAGTTGAAGAAACAAAGTCAGAAACTCCAAATATCAAATCAGAAATTGTTTTTGATGATTTCGCAAAAATCGATTTAAGAATCGGAACCATTGTTTCAGCAGAAAAAGTGGAGAAAGCAGATAAACTTTTAAAACTTTCTGTTGATCTTGGTTTTGAAACAAGAACCATTGTTTCGGGCATTGCATTGCATTTTAAACCAGAAGAAATTGTTGGTAAACAAGTTACTGTTGTTTGCAATCTGGCTCCCCGTAAAATGCGTGGTATTGAAAGTAACGGAATGATCTTAATGGCAGAAGATAAAAGCGGTAAGCTGCATTTTGTACATCCCGGTAACAATATTGATGCAGGAAGTACAGTGAGTTAATAATGAAACCTTATTCATCGCTCATTACTAACTCACCCATTCGGCATAAGAACTTTCAGTTTCATACAACCTAAGGCAAGCAAGGTTTGTATTTGCCGGAAGTTCTTTTTCTATGTGCTTTTTTATATACACTAAAATATTCTCTGCAGTAGGCTCTACATTCCAGATAACGAGGCTGTCTTGTTTCTCAATACCGGGATTTGCTTTCAGGTATTGCTCAGATAAAATAAGTTTATGATCGAAATGATCAACAATCGTTGATCGTACAATTTGTTTCAGGTCTTTAAAATCGATTATAAAGCCAGGCGCCGGTATATAATCCTCTCCGGAAGAAGTGGTGGCCACCGTTACTTCCAGTTTATAAGAATGGCCGTGAATGTTTTTACATTTTCCTTCATACCCATAAATGGCATGAGCTGTTTCAAAGTAAAAAATTTTGGTTAACCTGAGCATAAAAATTGCAATATTTTTTTAGTAATAGTAACACCGGCAAAACTACCTTTTATATTACCTGTATAAATGATCTATGGCAAGTTTTAACTGCCTGCTTTTTTTACAACAATAGTAGATTCTGATGTATTGTACCCACTCAACTAAAAAATCAAGGCTTTCGTTTCTGAAAGCCTTGATTTTAAAATTTATTTCTCTAGTGGCGTTTTTTTACCAGCCATTAATTTTTCTACAGCCGCTTCTAACCTTCTTTTCCTGGTTTCTTCTTTTTTTGCTCCCTGAATCCATGTAACATATTCGTTCTGGTTACTCGAAGAAAGAGACGTGAAAAATTCTCTTACATGCTGATGTTTTGTAAACACTTTTTCCAATTCGGCGGGTGCAGTAACCGATTTTTTTTCAAATGCAATTTCTTCAACCAAAACCGTTTCTTCACTACAAATTTCTTCTACAATTCTGGTGCACCCTGTTTTCTGAAAACGCATGGCACTCCACACATGGTCTAAAGCAACCAATGTAACACCTTCAAAATTATTGTTGGTAAGTATTTCCCAACTACTGTCGCGGTTTAGGTCGCTCACAATTTTACTGGTCTGTTTCGGGTAAGCTACCCAAAGTTTACTTTTATCATGCAAGGCAGCAAATACCTCCTTCATAATATTCATCAATTGATTTTGGTTTACGGCAAATACCAAAGCAAAATCAATTTTTTTGGTTTTTAATAAAGGAGTAACATTTTTTGCATAAGACAACTTAGCAAATTGTTTTTCAATTGAGGAAGGAAGTCCTTGAATTAATAAATTCTTCTCATCCTGCAACTGTAATTTTTCGAACAAAGTCTGATTGGACATGCCTAAAAAGAATTTCAGGTTATGTGAATGGGAAGCAAAGGTACAAAAAATACGGCAAAAATTATTAAAAAAACAATCATTTCCGCTATAAGTCTTGCCGTTAAATTAATGAAGTGTTTTTTGATAATATTTAAGTGCCTCGGGCATGAGCTTTTCCAGGTCATCAATGCGCTTTTCATCTGCCGGATGATCGCTAAGCCATACAGGGGGTTTTTGACCACCCAATGCCGCCATCCGCTTCCAAAATGCAATAGCCTCTGTTGGATTATAACCTGCAATGGCCGCAAAGATCAATCCATAATGGTCGGCTTCAGTTTCCTGCTTTCTTGAATTAGGCAACAGAACACCTACCTGTGCTGTGGGTGCGTATAGTTGATTGAAAATATTAACTGTTTGAGGATTATTGCTCAATGCCATATTGCCGGCAACACCCAGGCCCTGTGCCAGAAGTTGCTGGCTCATTCTTTCCCTTCCGTGTCCTACAACAGCATGGGTGATTTCGTGCCCTAAAACAATGGCCAATGCATTTTCATTCTGGGTAATGGGCAATATTCCTGTATACACTACTACTTTGCCGCCAGGCATACACCAAGCGTTTACTTCTTTCGATTCAACTACATTAAATTCCCAGTTATAGCCTTTCAAGGCATCGGGCATTCCCAGGTCTGAATAATATTTCGTAATGGCCGAAGCAATTCTGTTACCCACACGCTTTACCATTTCGGCATCTTTATTTGCACCGGCCACTACTTTATTGGCCGTTAAAAAATCTTTATACTGGGTTAACGCCAGCGATTGCATTTCGTTTTCAGAAACCAGTGTTAGCTGGCTACGCCCCGTAATGGCATTACGGTGGCAACCGCCACATAAAGCACATAGGATAATCAATAATACTATTCCCAGTTTTTGCATAGAATAAAATTTAGCAATAAAAGAATCTTAGAGAACAAATAATAAGAATGTAATGTGTTTAACTACGCCTTCTCTGACGGCGCCTGTCGCGGTATTTTAAGATGGGCACTTTACTTTCTGTGCCTTTAAGAATTCTGCCTATATTTTTCTGATGGGTTAATACTACCATTAACGCTACCAATACAGCAAAAATACGGTATAAGGTTTCCTGTTCGTTAAAGATGAAGAGAATAAATACCATGAAAGCAATGCCGGCCAGCATTGAACTTAACGAAACAAATCTTGTAAGGTATAATACCAATAAAAACACAGCAATACAACAAGCGGCAACAATTGGTTGAATGGCTAAAGCCATTCCTAAAAGAGTAGCCACGCCTTTACCGCCCCTGAAGCCTGCCCATATTGGAAAAATATGGCCCACTACAGCAGCCAGTCCAAGGCCAATCATAAAATTGGTTCTGTGTAATTCGTTGGCCAGGTAATGTGGTATGATAACGTATAAAGAAGTAGCAATAAATCCTTTCAAAAGATCAACAGCCATTACAATAGTGCCCCACTTTTTACCTAAAACACGGTAAGTATTGGTTGCACCGGCATTTCCACTGCCGTAATCTCTGATGTCTATTCCAAAAAAAGCTTTGCTTATCCATACCGCCGTTGGAATAGAACCAATTAAATATGCAGTAACAATTAAGATTACTTCATTCATTGGGGTTCAGTTAAAGTTGGGAAGGTCAAAGATAGCCAAATAGCACTAAATTCATAATTTCTTAACGTTAAATTACTGCTGTTTATTTAGCCAAATAGCAATCCATTGCTTAGAGTAAAGCGTTTTTATATGGTTGAAATTATGTTGTTTAAAAATATTAAGTATCTCATTTTCATCTTCTTGCAATAATCCACTCAACAATAAAATTCCATTATTTTTTGTATTCTCTATAAGATATAGAGAGTTATCAAGAATAATGTTCTTGTTAATATTGGCAAGTACCACATCAAATTTTATCCTCTCATTAAAATCAGTTACTTTTTTCACCTGGATATTCTTGCAGGCATTTATTGTACCGTTCTCCGTAGCATTTTCAATACACCAGTCGTCGTTATCGGTAGCGAGAACGGATGCCGCGCCTAATTTCTCAGACAATATTGCTAAAAGGCCGGTTCCCGTACCAAAATCTGCCACGGCTTTGCCTGAAAAATCAATATTGTTCATCAATTGCATCATCATATAAGTGGTGGCATGATGTCCTGTTCCAAAACTCATTTTAGGAGTGATGACAATCTCATGCTCTACATTCAGAATAGGTTCATGAAAATTAGCCCTCACCCCCACAAAATCGTCTACAGTTATCGGCTGAAAATTAGATTCCCAAACTGCATTCCAATTCTGTTCTTCAATAATATTTTGGGTAGATGAAAGTTGATATTGCTGAATAAATGTGCTGAATGCCGATTCATTAAAATTATCTTTTTGAATGAAGGCGGCAATTTCATTTTCCAATTCTTCGAAACCATCAAAACCCATATCCGATAAATAAGCGATCAATTCATCAGATGAAATATTATTTGTAGAAATATTTATTTGAATGTATTGCATAAAAAAGAAGCCCCCTTTACAGGAGGCTTTATTTTGATTTTTAATTATTCTGTTGGAGCAGCTCCTTCAGCAGGTCTTTCGGTTGGCTGAGACTGTGGTTTTTCCGGTCTTGGCATCAACGCTTTCCTGCTTAATTTAAACTTACCGGTTTTATGATCTATACCAATCAGTTTCACTTTCACTTTATCTCCTTCTTTAAAAACGCCATCCATTGTTTCCAAACGTTTCCAGCTGATTTCACTAATATGTAATAAGCCTTCTTTCTTTGGCAGGAATTCAACAAAAGCACCAAACTCTTTAATTCCTTTTACAGTTGCCTCATAAACGGCACCCACTTCCGGAACGGCAACCAATCCTTTCACCCATGCCAATGCTTTTTCCAATCCTTCTTTTGCAGGAGAGAAAATGCTTACTTCTCCGTAATTGCCTACTTCTTCAATATTAATAGTGGTTCCTGTTTCTCTTTGAATTTCCTGTATCACTTTTCCTTGTGGCCCGATAACAGCACCGATGAATTCTTTATCGATGATCAATTTCTCCATTCTTGGTGTATGTGGTTTCACTTCAGGTCTTGCAGCAGGAACACATTCATACATTGCATCCAAAATATGCAAACGTCCTTTTCTTGCTTGTTCCAGTGCTTCACGCATCACTTCCATGCTTAAGCCATCAATTTTAATATCCATTTGCACACCGCAGATACCTTCTTTTGTTCCGGTAACTTTAAAATCCATATCACCTAAATGATCTTCATCTCCCAAAATATCTGTAAGAATTGCGTATTTGTTATCTGAAGAACGGGTAATTAATCCCATAGCCACACCACTTACGTGTTTTGGAAAAGGAACCCCGGCATCCATTAACGCTAAGGAACCGGCACAAACCGTTGCCATTGAAGAAGAACCGTTCGATTCCAAAATATCACTCACGATACGTACCGTATACGCATAATCGTTTCCGGGCATCATTTGTTTTAAGGAACGCATGGCCAAATTACCATGGCCAACTTCTCTTCTACCCGGACCTCTCATCGGCTTAACTTCACCCGTTGAGAAGGGAGGAAAATTATAATGAAGGATGAATTTGCTGTAATCCGATGAAGCTGCGCTTTCAATCAACAATTCATCTAATGGTGTTCCAAGGGTAACAGTCGTTAATGATTGGGTTTCGCCTCTTGTGAATAGTGCAGAGCCATGTGGGGTTGGAAGAATATCTGTTTCCATTGCTAAAGGACGAACCTGATCTAATTGCCTTCCATCCAATCTTGTACGATCGTCCAAAATCATGTTACGAACAACTTCCCATTGCAGATCATCAAAATATTTCTTTGCAAGAGATTTTGTTTTGTCTTCTACTTCTTCACCAAGGCTTGTAATCAATTCATCTTTTAAAATGCCGAATGCCTCTCCGCGTTGATCTTTACTGCTGGCACTTTTTGAGATCTGATACATTTTATCTTTGCAGAAATCCTCTACTTTCTTCTTCAATTCTTCATCCTGTGCAGGTTTTGTATAATCTCTTTTAGCGGTAATGCCTTTTTTATCCCTTAATTCTTGTTGTGCTTTAATTTGAACGCGAATTGCATCGTGAGCAACCTGTAAAGCCTGAACCAAATCTTCTTCACTGCACTCCTGGCTTTCACCTTCCACCATCATCAGGTTCTTTTCAGTTGCACCGATAATGAAATCCATATCGGCATTGGCTAATTGAGTACGTGAGGGATTCACAACTAAATTGCCATCAACACGTGCTACACGAACTTCTGAAATGATTTCTTTAACAGGAATATCGGAAACAGCTAAAGCTGCAGATGCAGCCAAACAGGCCAGGGCATCTGGCATGACTTCTTTATCTGAAGAAATAAGTGTAACCAATACCTGAACATCGCATAAATAATCTTCCGGGAATAATGGACGAAGGGCTCTGTCGATTAAACGACTGATCAATACTTCATAATCACTCAATCTGCCTTCTCTTTTGAAGAAAGATCCCGGTATACGGCCGGCGGAAGCAAATTTTTCCTGATAATCCACTGTTAATGGAAAGAAATACTGGCCGTCTTTTGGTTCTTTATTGGCAACAACCGTGGCCAAAATAATAGTATTTCCCTGGCGAACAGTTACAGCTCCATCTGCCTGCCGGGCCAACTTTCCCGTTTCTATAAATATTTCTTCTCCGTTAGGGAGCTTAAAACTAACTTGTATAGGTTGTGATAACATAATTCAATTGATTAATGGGTTAAAGCACGTTTACAAATAAAATATTCCCAACATCTTTCAGGAAGTTGGGAATAAGCTATGTAAGTTGCTTTGAATTGTTCAAAATCAACTATCAGTTCAATTCCTTTCTCCCCAAGTATCTTGACGGGGAAAAACAAATCCTTATTTTCTGATACCTAATTTTTCAATCAAAGCACGGTAACCGTTTAAGTTGTGCTTTTGCAAATAGGTTAATAAACGCTTACGCTGACCTACTAATTGCATTAACCCTCTGTGTGTAGAAAAGTCTTTCTTATTGCTTTGTAAGTGATTGCTAATGTGTGCAATACGTTCAGTTAACAAAGCAATTTGGCCTTCAATTGAACCAGTGTTGGTGGTTTTACCACCAAATTCTGCAAAAATGCTCGCTTTTTTTTCTTTTGTTATTGGCATCTCAATTTCTTTTTAAAACCATCCAAAAATTTCTTCTTCTAAATGTGGCGGCAAAGGTAAGGGGAAAAGCTGATTTTACTGTAAAAAAATTCAAATTAAATTTTTAAGCCTTCCTGTTTGCGGAAGCATAAAATAAAAAGGAGGCTCACAGGGTATTGTTCAAAAAACGTTTTTGTTTGAGCAATGACATAATAGAGGTATTTTGGCCTAATGCCTGTAGGCCGTCTAGATGATTTTGGTGATGTATGTCTGTTCCCAAAAAACTGATCATATCCTCTCTTAATAGTTTTTCTGCTATTTTTTTAATCTGAGGGCCATAATAACCTGTAATTGACAATAGGTTGAGTTGTAAAAGGCAGCCCCTGTCTAAATAATTTACATAATGGTTAAAACTATGGTGAAGGTAACCGTAACGTTCCGGATGAGCGAGTACCGGTTGCAAGCCTTTAAGCTTTAGTTGAAAAATTGCAGTGTCAATAAAACTGGATGGGGCTACCTAAGACTTTTCAATCAACACATAGTTTCCACCAAAGGTTAATAAAGGCCTGTTTTCTTTTAGCAGTTGTTCAAAATCGTGATCGGCCATATATTCGGCAGCAGCCTTTACCTGCACTTCTATACCCTCGTATTTTACCCGCTCATTTACTAATTGCAGGGTGTTATTAATATTTTCCGGCGTATTAGGGTACATCCCTTCAATAATATGGGGTGTACAATAAAACTGATGGTACCCCATTGCTTTCATTTTTTTAAAGAAGGTTAACGTTTCTTCCATTGTTTTAACACCATCATCTAAACCCGGCAAAAAGTGGTTGTGCATATCGGTGCCTAAAAAAGAGAAATCGGGTGTTATTTTTTTTGACCTGATAAAGGGAAACATATAATAAACATACGAAGTTTAATTCCGATGAATGTAAAAGTGTTGAAATTAGATTATACAAGCATTTTATATTGTTTATGATACATATCTGCACTGTTTTTCATGGCAAAATGTTGCACTGCTTTTTTTCTGCCCGCTATGCCAATATTTTTGCGAAGCTCACTATTTTCAATTAACAACAACATTTTTTCTACAACACCTTCAATATTGTAGGAAGGCACAATCAATCCGTCTACTTGATCTGTAACAATACCATCAATCGCAAAATAATCTGATACAATTACCGGTACTTCTTTACTCATAGCTTCCAATACAAAACCAGAGGATATCTTCACCAATCCTGTATGAATGTGCAATAAACAATCTGCCTTATTCAGCAGTGCATTTATTTCAACAAAATTTCTTGGACCTATCAGGATAACATGATCTTTCAAATTAAGATTGGCAATATGTGCTTTCAATTCTTTATAATAAGAGCCCTCTCCTACAATAGTCCATTTAACCTGTATGCCTTTTTGCAATAATTTCTGTACTGCCAAAAGCCCTATTAAATACCCTTTTTCGGGCGATAAGCGGCCCACAGAAAGTACTTTAAAAAATATTTCAGTGGATGTTTCCGGTTTTGGAGTGAAAAAATCTGTATCAACGGCAGGTGGGTGAATAAAGTAGCTATACTGCTGATTGGTAAGATTTGATAAAGAATTGCGAATAGGTGTTGCGAGGCAATGCACCATATCTACCTTCTTTAATAATTGCTGAAGTGTTTTGATAGCCTGCTCATCTGATGTTATATCAATCGTGTCCTGGTGGCTTTTACAGCCAAGTACCTTATATGCTTTTATTTTATCGAGGCACGGCAAAAAATAGGTGCCAACTGCCAGGGAATCTAAGTATATAATTTTGGCACGAAGGCTGTTAAAAAAACTGGCCTGAACCTTATATTGAAATTTCTTTTT
>OFTX01001008.1_pt1 | contig 11419 bp, 9 predicted proteins | sample 1775051 | NCBI WGS metagenome assembly OFTX01 (sample SAMN08195772, study PRJEB24354) | sludge metagenome | isolation source: sludge from phenol fed wastewater aerobic bioreactor A | place: India: Nagpur | collected 2016-09-15
GCCAGATTGATGAAGTTCATGATGCCGAACACCAGCGTCAGCCCCGACGCCATCAGAAACAGCGTCACCCCGAACTGAACCCCGTTGAGAAGCTGCTCCGCAAAGAGCTCGATGGTCATGGGCGGATGTCTCCGATCGAATGAACCCACGCGCGACGGCGAGACGACGACGAGCCGCCGTCGGCCGAGGCGGCTCGCGCCACACGAGAAGGTCGAATGCGGGAGGGGTCGGCCGCCGCCGCGCGTCGGCGGCGACGTGAGCCCGCCTCAGCGCGCCATCTTGCAGATGTCGGCGTAATTGTCCTTCAGATCGTGGACGATCCGCTCGCCGAGCTTGTTGACCACCCGCCCCTTCGCGTCCTTCTCGACCGTCGTCAGATAGTAGTCGAGAATGGGGAAGTGATTGGTGTTGAACCGGAAGTTGCCACGGATCGAGTCGAACTTCACCGTCTCCAGGGCGCGCGCCAGGGCGGCCTTGTCGTCGACGCGTCCGCCGTTGGCGCGAACGGCGGCGTCGAGCATGAGGACGAGGTCGTAGGCGTCGGCGGCATAGGGCGAGGGAATGCGGCCGTGGGCCTTCTCGAACGCGGCGGCGAACTCACGGCTGGCGGCGTTGTCGAAATCCTCGCTCCACAGCGTCGCGGTCTTGATGCCGAGGGCGGCGTCGCCCATCGCCGGCAGGATCGACTGATCGACGACGAAGGCGCCGGTATAGAGCGGGATCTGCGCCTTCAGGCCGGCCTGATCGTACTGCTTGACGAAGTTGATGCCCATGCCGCCCGGATAGAAGAAATAGACCGCGCTCGGTTTCGCCGCGCGCAACTGGGCGATCTCGGCGGCATAGTCGAGCTGGCCGAAGGCGGTGTAGACCTCGCCGAGAACGGCGCCCTTGTAGTAGCGCTTGAAGCCGGCGACCATGTCGCGGCCGGCCGGATAGTTGGGGGCGAGGATATAGACGTCCTTGATACCCTTTTCCTGCATGTAGATGCCGATCGCCTCACTGGTGGTGTCGTTCTGGAACGACGCCGCGAAGAAGCGCGGATGGCATTGACGACCGGCGTATTGCGAGGGGCCGGCGTTGGCACTGACGTAGAGGACGCCGGCGTCGAGCGCGGGCTTGGCCGCCGCCAGGAGCACGTTGGAGAAGTTGATGCCGGTCAGGATGTCGACCTTGTCGCTCTCGACCATCTTCTCGGCGTGCTGACGGCCGATGTCGGGCTTGGCCTGATCGTCGGCGTAGAAGGCCTCGACCAGACGGCCGCCGAGGCGCCCCTTCGTCTTCTCCAGGCCGAGCTTGAAGCCGTCGACCAGTTCCTGGCCGATGCTGGCGGCGGGGCCGGAGAGCGTGGTGACGAAGCCGATCTTGATCGGCGCCTCCTCGGCCGTCGCCGCCGTGACGGCGAAGAGGCCGACGGCCGAGAGCAGTCCGGTGAACCAACGTGACATGTTCTTCCTCCCGAGTTTCCTGAATGTGGCCTTGAACGGCTTCTGATCGGTGCGCGGCGCGACGAGGCGCGAGGCATCCGCATCGCCGAGATCTCCCTTCTCGACGGGACGACGCGGATGGCCGGGGGCGAAAGCGGTCCGCCGGGGATCCCTCCCCCGGACCCGTCCGACCCTCACGGGGTCGATCGAACGCGGGTCTCGAGGGTTCCGATCCCTTCGATCGTCGCGGTGATCACGTCGCCGGCGAGAACCTCGCCGACGCCCTCCGGCGTTCCCGTCAGGACGACGTCGCCGGGATGGAGCGTGAAATAGGCCGAGGCCAGGGAAATCAGCTGCGGAATGCCGAGAATGAGATCGCGCGTGTTGGTGTGCTGGCGCACCTCGCCGTTCACCGCGAGCGTCATCTCGAGGGCGGAGGGATCGCCGATCTCGTCGGGCGTCACCAGCCAGGGGCCGAGAACCGTGTAGCCGTCCGGCGACTTGCGGAAGCTGCGCTCCTCGGCGCCACGGATGGTCATGTCGAGGCCGATGCAATAGCCGGCCACCACCGACAGCGCCTCCGATTCCGAGACGAAGCCGCATTCCTTGCCGATGACGACGGCGAGTTCCACCTCGTGGTCGGTGCGCCGGTCGGCGAAGCGCAGCGGAACGCCCTGCCCCGCCCCCACGACCGAACTCGTCGCCTTCAGAAAGAGGCCCGATTCCCGGATGCTGCGGACATGGACCTTGGGAAAGGTCACCGGATCGGCCGCCGCCTCGTCGAAATGCTTGGTGTAGTTGACGGGCGCGGCGACGATCTTGCCGGGGTTCGCGACCGGCGCGTCCAGCCGGACCGCGCCGACCGGAACGCCGGCGCCGGAGGACGCGGCCGCCTCCATCTCCTCACGGAGATCGTCGAGCCCGGCGATCAGCAGATCGTGGCGGGGGAGCGGATAGCCGTGAAGGCCGAGCCGATCCGACAGGTGGGAGACGTCGTGAACCACCCCGTCCTTCACGATTCCGATCTTCGTCTCGTCGTATCGGCACATGCGCATCGAAGCGGCTCCCTGAGATGAGTTCGTCGCGGGAGAGCCCCACGGCCGCAACCGCGCGACGGACCCTCCCCTGCTCTTTCCCCCTTCATACGGGTCACCCCTTACTCTGTCAATCGATCCATTGTTGGATCATTTTCGATCGCCGTCAGATCGTGACGGATGAGCGCGACGACATACGGCGAAATCTCGGATTTTCAGCATTTATTCATGCGATACTGGGCTCGCAACATCGGCATCGAACCATCTCATCCGTATGTGCGATCCATCGATCGATTTTCAAAAAATCTACACACTGTTTATTTGCGCATTCAATCTGACGATGTCTCATATGACGCCGATTCTCTCGATTATTTATTCTGATTTCGTAACTTTCATCGCTCCTATAGGTCTGCACCCGAGTCGACACGTGCGCTTGACACCTCACAAAAGATCAGTGTACGGATCAAAAAAGGCCGAGGACGAACGATCGCCCACGCAAAGCGCCGATAACGATCAAAAAGGCACGGCCCATAGGTCTATCGAACCGATTTTATATGGGATTTGAGGCATTTCTCGCCGCATCGACCAAGCTCGCGTGTTCGTCGCGGAGGAGCGACGGCGGGGGCCCCGGTGACGGTCGTGCCTCGGACAATTTCGCGAGCGGGGACGACTCCCGACGGTGGTTTCCACCCCGGCGCGGAGGCGGCGCGCGACGCGCCGACGGAAACCAGAATGCGACTCACAGGAGAGGTTCGGATGTCCAGAGCGAAGCAGAGCGTGGTGGTGGCGGGTGGCGGCATCGGCGGGCTTTCCGCCGCCCTGGCCCTGGCCAAGAAGGGTTATGCGGTGACCGTCCTCGAGCAGGCGCCGCAGTTCGGCGAGATCGGCGCCGGCATCCAGATCGGCCCCAACGCCTTTCACGCCATGGATTGGCTCGGCATCGGCGACGCCGGCCGCGCCAAGGCGGTCTATGTCGACAAGCTGATCATCATGGACGGCATGTCCGGCGAGGAGATCTCGAATCTCCCGATCGATCAGCCCTTCCGCGATCGCTTCAAGAACCCCTATGCGGTGATCCATCGCGCCGATCTGCACGGCGTGCTCTACGACGGCTGCCGCGCCCATCCCGACGTCACCCTCGTCAACAACGAGCGCGTCGTCGCCTATGAGACCACCGCGACCGGCGCCAAGGTCGTCACCGAGGCCGGCAACACCTATGCCGGCGACGCGGTCGTCGGCGCCGACGGCGTCCGTTCCAAGATCCGCGAGCAGATGACCGGCGGGGATGCGTTGAAGCTCTCCGGTCACGTCGCCTATCGCGCCGTGCTGCCGATCGAGGACATGCCGGAAGATCTGCGCTGGAACGCGGTCGCCTTGTGGGCGGGCCCGAAGTGCCACATGGTCCACTACCCGCTCCAGGGCTGGAAGACCTTCAACCTCGTCGCCACCTTCGTCACCGACATCGAGAACGTCGGGTCGAACGAGCCGGGCACGCCCGAGGAGGTGCTCTCGCGCTTCGGCAACGTCGTGCCGCGGGCGCGCAATCTGCTCGAGGTGCCGAAGGCGTGGCGGCGTTGGGTGCTCGCCGATCGCGACCCGATCGAGAACTGGACCGACGGCAACGTCGTCCTGCTCGGCGACGCGGCCCATCCGACCCACCAGTATTTCGCGCAAGGGGCGTGCATGGCGCTCGAGGACGCGGTCTGTCTCGGCCATGAGCTCGAGCGTCACGACGGCGACTTCAACGCCGCCTTCCTCGCCTATCAGACCGCTCGGATCCCCCGCGCCTATCGCGTGGTGCTGTCGAGCCGCGAACTCGGCCGGGTCTACCATGCCCAGGGGGTCGAGCGTCTCGTCCGCAATCAGTGGCTCGGCTCGAAGAGCCCGACCCAGTTCTACGACGGCCTCGAGTGGCTCTACGGCGGCAACGGCCTCACCGTCTGATCGGCTTCCGACGACGAAATCGAAGCTCCGGCGCGTTTCGCGCCGGACCCTTCGCAATTCAAGAAGACGGGAGGACCCCCATGTCCCAGCTCGGCACGCTCGAAGATCTGCCGCTCGACTATCGCCAGGGCCTGACCGCCCGTAATCTGGTGCCGCTGTGGCCGGCGCTGCGCGCCGCCCTGCCCTACGGCATCCCCTCGCGCAAGACCAAGCCCATCCTCTGGCGTTACGAGGAGATCCGGCCGCAGCTGCTCGAGGCCGGTCGGCTCACCCCGATCGAGAAGGCCGAGCGGCGCGTGCTGGTGCTCGCCAACCCCGGTCTCGGTCTCGACAACATGCAGGCGACGCCGTCGATCTACATCGGCATGCAGCTGATCCTGCCCGGCGAGACCGCCCCCAACCATCGCCACTCCCCCTCCGCCGTGCGCTTCGTCGTCGAGGGCGAGGGCGGATTCACCATCGTCGAGGGCGAGAAGTGCCCGATGCAGCCGGGCGACCTGATCCTGACGCCGTCGGGGCTCTGGCACGAGCACGGTCATTCCGGTTCCGGCCCGGTCATCTGGATGGACGCGCTCGATCTGCCGATGGTCTATGCCCTCGAGGCGTCCTATGGGATCGAAGGACAACCCCAGACGGTGCGCAACGAAGCGGACGGATCGCAGACGCGCTACCGCCGCTCCGGTCTCGTGCCCTATGCGGCGGTGACGCGGCCGCGCGCGAATTATCCGCTGGTTCGGTTCCCCTGGCGCGAGGTGAAGAGCGCGCTCGCCGACCTCGCCTCGGTGACGCCGCGTGGCGAGGCGGTGCGGCTCGCCTATGTGAACCCGGAGACGGGCATGGAATGCATGCCGATCCTCGGTTTCTCGGCGGTTCTGCTGCGGCCGGGCGAATCCTTGCGCCTGCCGCGTCACTCCGCATCGAGCGTGATCAACGTCGTCGACGGTTCGGGCACGGCGAAGATCGACGGGGTCGAGCTCGCCTTCGACCCATTCGACACGATGGCGGTGCCGACCCATGCGGAGGTGGAGATCGCCAACGCCTCGTCGACCCAACCTGCCCACCTCTTCGTCGTCGACGACGCGCCGATGCAGAGGAAGCTCGGCTTCTACGAGATCTTCGGCTGAGCCGGCCCCGGGGGTGAGCGGACGCGCGCCGCTCACACCCCCAATTGGCCGAGCGGCAGGGCGGTCTGATAGCGGACCTGCTTCAGAGCGAAGCTGGACTTGATGCTGGCGACGCCCGGCACCCGGGTCAGATACTGCTTGAGGAACCGCTCGTAGGACGACAGGTCCGGGACCACGACGCGCAGGAGATAATCGGCCTCGCCCGTCATGAGATAGCACTCGAGCACCTCGGGCCATTGCCGGACGGTCGCCTCGAAGACGTCGAGCCGATCCTCGACCTGCCGCTCGAGCGTGACGTTGACGAAGACGTTCACCGGCAGGTTCACGGCGTCGGGGTCGACCAGCGCCACATAGGTGCGGATCACGCCGGCGTCCTCCAGCGCCTTCACCCGGCGGAGACAGGGCGAGGGAGACAACCCGACCCGATCGGCCAGTTCATAATTCGTCATCCGACCATCCTGCTGAAGCAACGTCAGGATTCTGCAATCGATCCGATCGAGCTTGAATTTCGGCATCTCATACTCTCTGTCGCGTCAAATTGGCATATTCGGTCTCATATAACCCGGTTCGAGACCGACTTCGCAAGAAACTGTCCTCCTGGTCCTGCTAATTTTCGGGACCAGCGAGTCATGATCGGTGAAGAAGATGATCAAGCATCGAACCTCGAAGACCTCGAACGACACTTCCGCGAACACGCTTTCGCTCCTGACGGAGTTGGAGCGCAAAGTGCTCTGGCTGGCGTCGTGGACGGTCCACAATGCCAATCATCTTCGCCCCAACGCGGACGGATTGAAGGTCGGCGGGCATCAGGCGTCCTGCGCGTCGATGGCGACGATCATGACGGCGCTCTATTTCGCCGCGCTGCGGCCGCAGGACCGCGTCGCCGTCAAGCCGCATGCCGGCCCGGTCTTCCATGCCATTCAATATCTGCTCGGCAACCAGACCCGCGACAAGCTCGAGCGGTTTCGCGGCTACGGCGGCGCGCAGTCCTATCCGTCGCGGACCAAGGACGTCGACGACGTCGACTTCTCGACCGGCTCGGTCGGGTTGGGCGTGGCGCAGACGATCTTCGCCTCGCTGGTCCAGGACTATCTCGCGGCGAAGGACTGGAGCGCGGCGCGGCCCGAAGGGCGGATGATCGCCCTGGTCGGCGACGCCGAGATGGACGAGGGCAACATCTTCGAGGCGCTCGTCGAGGGGTGGAAGAACGGCCTGCGCAACACCTGGTGGGTGGTCGACTACAATCGCCAGAGCCTCGACGGGGTGATCCGCGAAGGCCTGTGGGAGCGTTTCGAGGGGATCTTCCGGACCTTCGGTTGGGACGTGGTGATCCTCAAGCACGGCGAGTTGATGAAGGCGGCGTTCCGCGAGCCGGGCGGCGACGCGCTGCGCGACTGGATCGATTCCTGCCCGAACCAGCTCTATTCCGCCCTCACCTTCCAGGGTGGCGCCGCCTGGCGCCGGCGACTCGAGCTCGACCTCGGCCATCTGCCGGAGACGCGCGCGCTGATCGCCTCCCACGACGACGAGCGTCTCGCCCGGCTGATGGGCAATCTCGCCGGCCACGATCTGCCGACCCTGCTCGACGCCTTCGCCGAAGCGGCGACCCACGATCGGCCGGTCTGCTTCATCGCCTATACGATCAAGGGGTTCGGGCTGCCGCTCGCCGGCCACAAGGACAATCATTCCGGGCTCCTCCTGCCCGATCAGATGGAGGCCCTGCGCGCCGCCCATGGGATCCGCCCCGGCCACGAATGGGATCGGTTCGAGGGTCTTCGCGCCGGCGAGCGCGAACTCCGGGCCTTCCTCGAGGCGGTGCCCTTCGCCGCACGCGCCAAGGAGCGCGGGCAGGCGGCGCCGGTTCCCGTGCCCGAGGCCCTGCCGGCGCCGGCGCAGAAGACGCTCTCCACGCAGGCCGGCTTCGGTCTGATCCTCAACGAGATCGGCCGCGGCGACACGGCGCTCGCCCAGCGCATCGTCACGACCTCGCCGGACGTGACGGTCTCGACCAATCTCGGGGCCTGGGTCAATCGGCGCGGTCTCTTCGGCGGCGAGGCGATCGCCGATCTCTTCAAGCGGGAGAAGATCCCCTCGACCTACACCTGGGACTTCTCGCCCAAGGGGCAGCACGTCGAATTGGGCATCGCCGAATCGAACCTCTTCACCCTCCTGTCGGCGCTCGGCCTCTCCCATTCCCTCTTCGGCGAACGGCTGCTGCCGATCGGCACGCTCTACGATCCCTTCATCTACCGAGGGGCCGACGCGCTCAACTACGCCTGCTACCAGGACGCCCGCTTCCTGCTGGTGGCGACGCCCTCCGGCATCACGCTGGCGCCGGAAGGCGGCGCGCATCAATCGATCGGGACGCCGCTGATCGGCATGGCGCAGGACGGGCTCGCCTATTTCGAGCCCGCCTTCGTCGACGAACTGGCCGTGGTGATGCGCTGGGCGTTCGAGCACATGCAGCGCGACGGCAAATCCGGCGGATCGGTCTATCTGCGCCTCTCCTCGCGGGCGATCGAGCAGCCCTCGCGCACGCTGAGCGAGGAGACGCGCGCCGACATCGTCGAGGGCGCCTATTGGATGCGGCGGCCGGGTCCGAACGCCGAGGCGGTCGTCGTCTACACGGGCGCGATGGCGCCGGAGGCGATCCGGGCGGTCGGCCTCCTCGGCGAGAGCCGCCGCGACGTCGGCCTGCTCGCCGTGACCTCCCCCGATCGGCTCCACGCATCGTGGACGGCGGCCCAGGCGGCGCGCGAGGATGGGCAGGCGACGGCCTCGGCCCACGTCGAGCGGCTGCTCGCCGGCCTGCCCGGCTCCTGCGCCCTGGTGACGGTGATCGACGGACATCCCGCCACCCTCGGCTGGCTCGGATCGGTCCACGGGCACCGGACGCGGGCGCTCGGGGTCGAGCGTTTCGGCCAGACCGGCACGCTCGCCGACCTCCATCGCCACTACGGCATCGACGCGGAAGGGATCATGCGCGCCGTGCAGGCGGCGACGCCCGGCCGGCCGCTGCGCCACCTCCACAGCTTCGCCCCCTGACCCCGCGCGGCGGCGGCGTCGCCCGCTCCCCCGCCCCTTCGGAGAGAGACGACCCATGAAGTCCAACGCAGGCGGTCCCCTGACCGGATTGAGGGTGTTGGAGATCGGCCATTTCGTCGCCGCGCCGTTCTGCACCCGCCTCCTCGGCGATCTCGGCGCCGACGTCATCAAGATCGAGCCGCCGGGCGGGGATCCGGTCCGCCAATGGGGCGCGCAGGTCGACGGACGGTCTCTCTGGTGGTCGATCCACGCCCGCAACAAGCGTTCGGTGGTCATGAATCTGAAGGCGCGGCGGGCGCCCGAGATCATCCTCGGCCTCGCCGCCGGATGCGACGTGGTGGTCGAGAATTTCCGTCCCGGCGGCCTCGAGCGGCTCGGCCTCGGCGACGATGCCCTACGCGCGGCGCGGCCGGACCTGATCCTCGCCCACATCTCGGGCTTCGGCCAGGACGGCCCCTATCGCGATCGCGCCGCCTTCGGCGTGATCGGCGAGGCGATGGGCGGGATCCGCCATCTGACCGACCATCCGCCCGGCACCTCGGACCTGCCGCCGGTGCGGGTCGGCGTCTCGATCGGCGACAGTCTCGCCGGGCTCTATGCCGCCTTCGGCATCGTCTCCGCCTTGTGGCAGCGCGACCGTCACGGCGGCGACGGCAAGGGGCGCAGCCTCGACGTGGCGCTGACCGATTCGATCCTCAGCCTGATGGAGGGCATGCTGGCGGAATACGGCCGTCTCGGCACGGTGCGCCAGCCGACCGGCTCGGCGATCCCGACCGCCGCCCCGTCCAACGCCTATCCGTCCGCCGACGGCACCTGGATCCTGATCGCCGCCAATTCCGAGCCGCTCTTCGCCCGCCTCTCGCGTCTGATCGGCCGCCCGGACCTGACCGAGGATCCCCGTTTCGCCGGCAATCGCGCGCGCGTCGCCCATGCCGAAGCGCTCGACGCGATCATCGCGGCGTGGACCCGGCGTCTTCCGGCGGAGGAGGTGACCCGGCGCCTGAACGCGGCGGACATTCCCAACACGCGGGTCTATACCGCCGCCGACTGCGCCGCCGACGTGCAGTTCCGCCATCGCGGCATGGTGCGCGAGGTCGAGGACCCGTTGCTCGGCCGCCTGCTCCACCCGGGCATCGTGCCGCACGTGCCGGAAGGGCCGGGGTCGATCCGCTGGACGGGCCCGGCCGTCGGCGCCCACACCGACGAGGTGCTCCACGAGCTCCTCGGCCTGACGGCGGCGGAGATTTCGAGCCTCAGAGACGAAGGAGCGATCGGATGAGCGCGGCGAAGAGCAGGTCCGTGACCCTCGTCGAAGTCGGGCCGAGGGACGGGTTCCAGGGCATCGGCCCCTTCATCCCGACCGCGACCAAGATCGACTTCCTGAAGCGTCTGGCGGCGGCGGGCCTCGAGCGCATCGAGGCCGGCTCCTTCGTCAGCCCGACGGCGCTGCCGCAACTGCGCGACGTCGGCGCCATCGTCGCCGCCTGCCGAGAGATCCCCGGTCTCCGGCCGCAGTTCCTGGTTCCGAACGCGCGCTACGGCGCGACCGCGATCGAGGCGGGGGCCGAGGCGCTCGTCTTCGTCGTCTCGGTGTCGGAGGCGCACAATCGCTCCAACGTGCGGCGGCATCCGTCCGAGTCGGTCGACGAATGCGCCCGTCTGATCGCCGCCCGCCCGGCCGGCGTCGAGATCCGCGTCGACGTGGCGACGGCCTTCGACTGCCCCTTCACCGGGCGCGTCGCCGAGAGCGACGTTCTCGATCTCCTCGACCGCCTCGTCGCCGTCGCGCCCGACGCCGAACTCTGCCTCTGCGACACCACCGGAAAGGCGACGCCCGATCACGTCGCCGCGCTCTTCACGGCCGCCCGGGAACGGTTCCCCGCGACAGATCGATGGGCCTTCCATGCCCACGACACCTACGGCCTCGGCCTCGCCGACGTCCACGCGGCCTGGAGCGCCGGCGTCACCATCTTCGACGCCGCCTTCGCCGGGCTCGGCGGCTGTCCCTTCGCGCCGGGCGCCACCGGCAACGTCGCGACCGAGGACGTCGTCTGGATGTTCCGGCAGATGGGCGTCGAGACCGGCGTCGACCTCGACGCGCTGCTGAGCGTCGCCCGCGACGGCGCCCTCCTCCCCGGTGGGACGCCCGGCGGGCGCATCCGCGACGCGCTCGGCCGGCGCGGATCTCCGACCTGCGGCGCGTGACGGAGCCCCGATCGGACGCGGCGGCGAGCCTCAGGTGAAGAGGTTCATCCGCTCCAGGACGTCGTCGCGGCGCAGCATCCTGCGGATCACGCGGTCGCGCGACTGCTTGATGTGCTCGATGACCGCCCGCCGCGCCGCCGCGCCGTCGCGCTTGGCGAGCGCCTCGATGATCTCGTCGTGATCATGGGTGAGATTGCCGTCCTCCGCTTCGGTCAGGTCGGTGAAGAGGACGCGCTGGATCTCGTCGAAGGTCTGTTTCGTCGCCTTGACGATGCGGCCGTTCTCGGAGGCCGAGGCGATCAGTTCGTGGAACGACTGATTGGACTGCATGAACACGCGATAGCTGGTCTTGTCGCCGACGACGAGCGTGGCGGAGGAGAGGCGGCGCATCTCCAGAACGTGCTCGTCGCGGATGTGCGGGGCCGCCAATTCGGCGGCGGCCCCCTCGACGATCATCCGCATCTAAACGAGTTCGTGGAAGTCGCGCAGGGTGAGCTCGGTGACGGAATAGCCCCGTCGCGGAATGACCTCGACGGCGTTCGACGTCGTGAACCGTGGCGGTCGTCGGGGTGACGTCCCCGGGAGTGGTGTAGGAGCGGTCGCCGGGAGGCGGCCATCGTCGATCTTCGCGTAGGGTTCGGTT
>OFTX01001010.1_pt1 | contig 11417 bp, 10 predicted proteins | sample 1775051 | NCBI WGS metagenome assembly OFTX01 (sample SAMN08195772, study PRJEB24354) | sludge metagenome | isolation source: sludge from phenol fed wastewater aerobic bioreactor A | place: India: Nagpur | collected 2016-09-15
CCGGCGGCGGCGCAAAGTCTCGCCACCTCGGCCGTTTCGGGGGTGGAGCCGGGGCGCACGGCGGCCAGGGCGGCGCCGCGGTAAAGCCCCCTCTCCTCCGCCAGATAGGGAGCGAGGCCGGCCGGGTCGGCGATGGTCGGGTTCGCGATCGGCGGACGGTCGACGCCGGCGATGGTGCCGCCGCCGAGAATGCGGGCCTGACCGGCGCCGGCGTCGTAGAACACCGCCGCCTGGCCCGGCGCCACGCCCTGCTCGCCCTCGGCGAGTTCGACGCCGATCTCGCCGTCCTCGACGACGAGCAGCGCCTCCACCGGCGCGGTCATGGCGCGACCACCGGCGGTCTGGCGGATCCGGGAGGCTCGGCGTCATACGGGCCGCTGCGCGATCGGAGCCGTCTTCGCACCCGTTCGACCGCTCGGTGCGGCCACAGGCCCTGCGGCCGGAAGATCATCACGACGATGAGCAGCACGCCGAAGATCACATACCGCCACGCGCCGGCGCCGGTCAACAGGTCCGGTAGTGCGCTGATGACGATCGCGCCGAGGATCACGCCCGGGATCGAGCCCATGCCGCCGAGCACCACCGCCATCAGGATCAGCGCCGAGTACAGGAACTGGAAATCGGTCGGGGACACGGCGGTTTGCTTGGCCGCCCACAGGATGCCGGCCACGCCGCCGAACATGGCGCCGGCGATGTATGCGGCGAGCTTGACCGTATAGGTGTGGATACCCATCGCCTCGGCTGCGTCCTCGTCCTCACGGATGAAACGCCATGCGCGACCGAGCTTTCCGCGCCCGAGTCGCGAGGCGATGAGCACGCCGATGGCGACGATCAGCAGCGTCGCGAAGTAGCTGCCCAGGGGATTGCTCACCGGACCCAGGTCCAGACCACCGAAGGACAGCGACGGGATGCCGTAGATGCCGGACGGCCCGCTGATGATCGGCATCTGGGTCGGCGAGGTGACCGTGATGTTGTTCGCGGTGATGCGGATGATCTCGCCGAAGCCGAGGGTGACGATGGCGAGATAGTCGCTGCGCAGCCGCAGCGTCGGGCCGCCGATCACCACTCCGGCGACGATGGCCGCCGCGAGGACGAGCGGGATCGTGGCCAGGATCGGCCATTCGAGCAGCTTCGCGACAGAGCCGCTGACGTACGCCCCGATCGCGTAGAAGGCGGCGAAGCCGAGGTCGAGCAGGCCGCAGTAGCCCACCACGATATTGAGGCCGACCGCGAGCATGACGAAGATCAGCGCATTCGTCATGACGCCGATCGCGAACGAACTGCCATCGACGAACGGCGCGATGATCGCGATTCCGAGGGCGGCCCAGCCCAGGTACCTGTTCTGTAGCGCCTTGGTGAGGAAATTGTCGCCGGTCGCGGCGGGTTTCGGCCGCAACCGGTCAACGGCGGTCTCGGTACCGGCGACCCACGCGGAGGCGGGCGGCTGCGGCGCGCCGGGGTCCGAGTCCGGCGGCTGCTCGGTCGGGACGCCGGGGAATGGGCTCATCACACACGCTCCGTGACACGCTCGCCGAGCAGGCCCGTCGGCCGGACCGTGAGCAGCAGGATCAGCACAACGAAGGTGAACACGTCGCGCCACTGGCCGCCGAGCCACGCCGTACCGAAGGATTCGAGGAGCCCGAGCAGGATCCCGCCGAGGACGGCGCCCGGGATGTTGCCGATACCGCCGATGACGGCCGCGGTGAACGCCTTGAGCCCGATGATGAACCCCATCAGGAAGTTGACGGTGCCGAAGTAGGCGCCGGCCATCACCCCGGCCGCGCCGGCCAGCGCCGAGCCGATGAAGAACGCCCAAGATATGACGCCGTCCACGTTCACACCCATGTACAGGCATGCCTTGGGGTCCTGGGAGATCGCCCGCATCGCACGCCCGGACCTGGTGCGCAGCACCCACAGGTTCATGGCGATCATGAGGGCGACGGCGATGCCCACGAGGACGATCTGCTGGATGTTGATATGTGCGTCGAGGACGTGCAGGGCCGATCCAGAGAGCTGCACAGGGTAGACCTCGGGGTTCGGGCCGGCGACAAGGCTGGTGCCGTACTCGATGGTGAAGGACGCGCCGACGGCCGTGATCAGCGCGTTGAGCCGCGGCGCCGTTCGCACTGGGCGGTAGGCCACCCGCTCCAGGACAACGCCGAACATTCCGGTGCCGAGCATGGACAACACCAGGACGATGAGAAGCGCGACGATCGAGCCGCCGGCAACCGAGCCGCCGAATGCAGTGAGCATGGCGAAACCGCCGAAGGCGCCGAGCATGTAGATATCGCCATGCGCGAAGTTCAACAGTTTGATGATGCCGTACACCATGCTGTAACCGAGGGCCACGAGCGCATAGAACGCGCCGATGAAGATGCCGTTCCAGATCAGCTGCGTCATCGGGGAATCCTTCCCGGCGATGCCGTCCCGCTTCGCGGATCGCGTGTCGTGCTAAGCGGGACGGCACCATCATCCGTATGGAGATCAGCCCTGCAACTGGTCCTGGACATCGAAGGCGTCGCCCTTGACGACCAGGATGAGGAATCCGCCGGAGGACAGCGTGTGCTCCGGCGTGAACTTCAGCGGGCCGGAGAACAGTTGGAACCCGTCGATCTTCATCAGCGCGTCCGCGATGGCCTTGCCGTCGGTGGAGTTCGCGTTCTTCATGGCCTCGGCGGCCACGCGAACGGCGTCATAGGCCTGCGTCGAGTACGGGCCCGGATCGGCATGGAACGCCTTCTTGTACTTGTCGATCCACGCCTGGCCGTTCGGGATGGTCTGCGGCGTCTGCGTCATCGTCGCGAAGACCCCCTGCGCGTTGTTCTGGCCGGCGATCTGGATGAGCTTCTGGTCGACGCTGCCGTCGGCCACCATGATCTTCCCGGTGTACCCGGCCTGGCGGAGCTGCTTGATGATCAACCCGCCCTCCTGGTAATAGCCCGTCCAGTAGACGAAGTCCGGATTCGCCTTCATCACGGCGTTGACGTTCGCGCTGTAATCACTCTCGCCGGCCGTCACGGACTCGTGGATCGCCTGCTGCGGACCATCCGGTGCCTTCGCCATCAGACCCGCGACGTTCTTGGTGATGTTGGTGGAGTAGCTGGTGTTGTCGTCCATCAGGGCGACCTTCTTCGCACCCTCCTTCGTCATGAACTTGAGCGCCGCCTGCGCCTGCTGCGTGCCGGTGCCGTTGATCAGGAATACGAGCGGCAGCTTCTGGTTCACCAGGTCGTCCGAGTTGGCCGCAGGGATGATCATGGGGATTCCGGCACCGTTGAAGATCGGCAGCGTCGGCAGCGTAGCGCCGGAGCAGTAGCCGCCGACCGAGACGGTCACCTTGTCGGAGACGAGCTTGTTCGCGGCGGTCGCGGCGGATTTCGCGTCGCACGCGCCGTCTTGCACATCGAGCTTGAGCTGCTTACCGAGAACGCCTCCTGCTGCGTTGATCTCGTTGACTGCGAGCTGCGCACCGTTCTGCATGTACGGGCCGATCGCGGCGCTGCTACCGGTCAACGGCACCACCATGCCCAGCGTGATGGTCCCTCCGGAGGCGCCGCCGGATCCGCCGCCGGAGGAGGACCCGGAGCTGCTCGACGAGCCGGCGCCGCCGGATCCGCTGCTGCTCGCGCAGCCGGCGAGCGCCGCCACCACCAGACCGACCGCTGCGACGGCCGACCCCAGTTTGATACCCAGATTCATGCTGTCCTCGCCTTCCGCGGAGATCGTCCGCTCTCTCGGTACTGATGCGCGCTGGTGCTACCACCTTCATTCGTTGCAATATGTGACGTTGTACTCCGCTCGTCTGTGAATGCGGGGCTTCGGCCGGAGTTGTTGCGGAATTGTGACCGTTGGCGGCAGCGGCCCAGCGCTACACCGGGCCATGAGCGGCCCCAATCCGGTTGCTGGGGGCGCCGCGAACCGGTCCGACCGCGTGCGGCGCGAACAACGTCATACTCGCTGCCGCCGCCTACCGGCACGGCACCGATCGGGCGGATGGCGCCGACGCCGGATGCCCGCGCCTAGCGCGCTGTCCAGCCGCCGTCGATAGGGACCGACGCGCCGTTGATGAAGGACGCGGCGGGAGAACACAAATACGTGACGAGCTCGGCGATCTCGTCGGGTTCGACGAGGCGTTTGATCGCCGTTTCGGTGAGCATGACCTTCTCGACGACGTCGGCCTCGCTGATCCCGTGCACCCGGGCCTGGTCAGCGATCTGCCTTTCGACAAGCGGTGTGCGCACATACGCGGGGTTCACGCAGTTCGACGTCACACCGCGAGGGCCGCCCTCCAACGCGATCACCTTCGACAGGCCCTCGAGGCCGTGTTTCGCAGCGACGTAGGCGGATTTGAACGGTGAGGCGACCAGTCCGTGCGCGGAGGAGATGTTCACGATCCGGCCGAAGCCCTGCTCGTACATGTGCGGTAACGCGGCCCGGGCGAGCAGGAACGGGGCCGTGAGCATGAGCCGGATGATCCGGTCGAACTGCTGCGGCGGGAAGGTCTCGACAGGCGAGACGTATTGCACGCCAGCGTTGTTCACCAGGATGTCGACGCTCAGTGCGAGCGATTCCAGCGCCGCAGTGTCGGTCAGGTCGACCATCCACGCCTCGCCGCCGATACGCTGCGCGAGCGCGTCAGCGGCTGCGCTATCGACATCCGCAACGACGACCGTCGCGCCCGCGTCGGCCAGCCGGAGACTACACGCGCGGCCGATGCCGCTCGCCGCGCCCGTCACGAGGGCGCGCCGGCCATGCAGGTCCACGCCGTTCGTCATCGCGGAATCCTTTCTGGCCCTTAGTGTTTCGACGCTACCCGGCGGCGCTACTCGGCCGCCCTATTCGGCCGCCCGGCAGATCTGCCGCGCCCGGCCGATGCCCTCGATGTCCATCTCGATCACGTCTCCGGGCTTGAGGTACGGGAAGCGGCCGGACAGGGCCACGCCCTGCGGGGTGCCCGTGTTGATGACGTCGCCCGGTTCGAGCACCGACACCTGCGACAGGTGCCACACCAGGTAGTTCACGTCGAAGATCATGTCCGCGGTATTCGAATCCTGACGCGGCTCACCGTTGACGAACGACCGCAGCCGCACCGCGTTCGCGTTGATCTCATCGGCAGGGACCAGGACCGGCCCGAGCGGGTTGAACGTCGCACCGCACTTGCCCTTCGACCACTGACCACCGGAGCGGTCCAACTGCCACTCCCGCTCCGAGACGTCATTCGACATGCTGTATCCGGCAATGTATTTCGGCGCGTCATCGGGTGAGGCAAGGTACTGGGCACGCTGCCCGATGACGACGGCCAGCTCGACCTCCCAATCCGTCTTCACGGAGCCGCGCGGGATCACGACGTCGTCGTTGGGCCCGACGACCGTGTTCGGCGTCTTGAAGAACAGCACGGGCACATCCGGCGGCTCAGCACCGGACTCGGCCGCGTGCGCCGCGTAGTTCATGCCGATGCACCACACCGCTTGCGGCCGCGCCACCGGCGCACCGACGCGCTGCCCGGCAACGTCCACGCGGGGAAGCGTGCCCGCCGCCAGGGCCTGGCGCACCCGCTCGATACCGCCGGACGCGAGAAACGCGCCATCGATATCGGCGGTGAGACCGGCGATGTCGAACGCGACATCGTCCGCGACGGCAACGGGCCGTTCCGAGCCGGGCTCGCCGATACGTTGCAGATACATGATCTTCCTCTGCGGTCGAGACTGCGTGGCGGCAGTCGATGTCGAAAAGCGGTAGAAATCGCCGGATCAGTCGAAGATCGACTCGACCTGGCGGATGGCCGCGTCGGTCAACCGCCGAAGCCCACCCGGCGCCAGAACAGTCTGCCATGCCTGATACGCGCCGCGCCGATAGGCATCATCTGTGGGGAGGTACACGAATCCGGGACCGTTGGCCAGGTTGACCGCGACGACCGCGCGATCCGGAAACCGGTCCCGCAGCCGGATCTGGAACTCGGAGTACGCCTCGCCGGGATGCGCCACGACGACGGCGTCGCCCAGCCGGATGGTCCACAGTGGGTGCCGTACCGTCGGGCCGTCGATATAGCCGTCGCGCACGTCGCGTGCGCGGCGCAGTCGCTCGTCACGGCTCTTCGGGTCGATGTCGGCCCACTCGGCGGCGAGATCCGCCAACGTCGGCAATGGCCGCACGTCGAGCTCGACGTCCGCACGCGCGGCGGCGACCCGATGCGAGCGCGGCGACGGTGTGGCTGTCCATATCCCCAGCGGCGCACCTGATTCCACCACGTCGACGAGCTGCAGCGCTGCCCCGGCGGGCGGCATCGACGCGAGCGCCGACAGCGCCGCATGGCCGAGCGTCCGGCCGTGCCGATCGGCGATGGACGTGTCGCCGACGTACTGCTCGCGCGGCGCGAGGTCGCCGGAGGCGCCCTGCAGGAATAGACACGGCGCACCCGTCGCATCCTCGACGAGCTCCCGCATGGCGCCCACATAGTCGGGTGACAGCAGGGAGTTCTGCCACGCCAAGGTCGTCGGGTGGCAGGCGTAGTTGACGACGGTGCCTATCGGTCTCCCGTCCGCGGCGGTGATCCGCCCGACGAGCACCGTGTCGTCGGCAGGTCGTGTCGGATTGAATCCGACGACGGCACGCTCGCCGACCTGCGATTCGCGATCCGCAGCCAGATTGCATCGCCCCGTCGCCCAGTCGATGGCGGCCGGTTGTCTGGCGGCGATCGCCTCCCGACCGGCGGCCACCGCGGCCTCGCGCAACGAGCGTAGGTACGGCTCGATGAACTCACCGCCCGGCAGGTGCGCGTCACCCGCCCCGAGCACGGCGCCGGCATGGGTGTGCGACAGACAGAATGCGAACCGGTCGGCGTCGATACCGAGCCCGGCGACCAACGCGGCCTCGAGTTCGGCATAGTCCGCGACGCGCCGCCACCAGGTCGCGTCCACCCCGAATATGACGACCGGAGCGTCATCGGCGGTTTCGGACACGGCGAGCGCGGTGAGCTGGAACGGTCGATGCACCCCGGTGGCGATATCCGTCGTCGCCGGTCCCCAGTTACGATTGCGGATACCGATCGGCGGCGTGATGTCTCGTGCGGCGACGCCCGCGAAGCCCGCGAATCCGGGTGCGCGGTGCCTATCCCCGATGCTGGAGGTGTTGGGGATGTCGGCTGTCCGGTTGCTCTCGTCCATGGGTCTATCCGATCTGCTGCATGTCGGTCGGCATGTGGGCCTGCGCATAGGGTTGCGTGTCGGCAGCGTTCTGCCTGTGCCGGCGCCGCTCGACGGCGGGATCCGCGATGGGCACGGCCGCCAGCAGCGAACGTGTGTACTCCTGTTGCGGATTGGCGAAAAGCTCTGCGCGGGAACCCTGTTCGACGATCCGCCCGGATTGCATCACGGCGATGTCCGAGCACATGTATCGGACCACGCCGAGATCGTGGCTCACGAACAGGTAGGTCAGGCCAAGCCGCAGCTGAAGGTCGCGCAGCAGATTCAGCACCTGCGCCTGCAGGGAGACGTCGAGGGCGGAGACCGCTTCGTCCAGGATCAGGAACTCTGGTTCGAGCACCAGCGCCCGCGCGATGGCCACCCGCTGACATTGCCCGCCGGAGAGTTCCCGAGGGAGCCGGTGGTGGAACTCCGGGCCAAGGCCGACCAGAGCGAGTGTGCGCACGGCGATCTCGTGACGCTCATTCCGAGTTCCGATGTGGTGGGCGGCCAACGGTGCGGTTACGAGTTGCAGCACCGAGTGCCGCCGATTCAGCGCCGCGAACGGGTCCTGGAAGACCATCTGCATCCGTCGGCGCAGCGGCCGCATCCGGGCGCGGTGCAAGTTGTGTAGATCAATCGAGTCGAATCGCATGTGTCCGGAATCCACCGGTGTTAGGCCCAGCAGACATCGCGACACCGTTGATTTCCCCGACCCGGACTCTCCGACGAGCCCGAACGTCTGGCCCTTTTTGATCGTGAAGCTCACGTCGTCGACGGCGCGGATCGTGTCCCGGCCCAGGGTGAACGATTTGACCAGGGACTCGACGCGGATCAGATCGGTGGCGTCCGGCGCAGGCTCCCCTGCGATGCGGTCCGTCACGATCGCAGGTGACCGATCGGCGCTGGCATCCGCAGTGTCGTCGCCCTCCGGCATAGTGGGAATCGGCTTGGTGAAATCGGTCTCGAGATCCACGACAGCGCCGAGCAAGCCTTTGGTGTACGGGTGCGTCGGCTGTCGGTACAGTTCGTCGACCGGCGCGCTTTCGACGATCACGCCGCGCTGCATGACGTGGATCTTTTCGCAGAACCCCGCAGCCACGCCGAGGTCGTGGGTGATCAGCAGCACCGCTGTCCCGTGCTCGCCGGAAATCGTTTCGAGCAACTCCATGATCCTGGCCTGCGTCGTCACGTCCAACGCAGTGGTGGGCTCGTCGGCGACGAGCACGTCCGGATTCCCGGCCAGCGCCATGGCGATCACGACCCGCTGCCGCATGCCGCCGGAGAACTGGTGGGGGTAGGCGTCCAATCGCTCGACAGGGCGCTTGACCCCGACCTCGGTGAGTAACGCCACTGCGCGATCGCGAGCCTCCCTACGACCGACCCTCTGATGAATCGTGATGGCCTCGACGATCTGCCGACCGATGGTGTGCACGGGATTCAGCGAGGACATCGGGTCCTGGTACACCATCGCGATCCGGGCACCCCGGACCGCGCGCATCCGGCGCTCCGAGAGCTTCAGCAGGTCGGTTCCACCCAGCGTGATCCGCCCCAAGGTCGTCGCACGCTCGGTCAGCCGCATCATCGACAGCGCCGTCACTGATTTGCCGGAACCGGATTCACCCACCAAGCCCACCCGTTCACCGGCTCGCAGGGAGAACGAGATGCCGCGCACGGCATCGATATGTCCGAACCGTACGACTAGGTCTTTCACTTCAAGCACTGCGTCGGCCCCCGCCGACGGCAATCGTTGCGTTGTCACGACTGCCGCCTGGTGTCGGTGCGGCCGAGCTGGTCAGCCAACAGGTTCAGCATGAGGATGGTGACGAGAATCGCCAGAGCGGGGAAGGACACGTAACCGAGTGACTGGCTGAGGTTCTGATACCCCCATTGCACCAGCAACCCCCAGGAGATGTCCGGATCCTGGATACCCAACCCTATGAAGCTCAACGATGCCTCGAGAATCACTGCATTCGCCACGTTGATGGCTGCCTGCACGCCGACCGAAGCCCAAACGTTCGGCAGGATTTCGGTGAGTACGAGGCGGATGCTGCCCATCCCGCTGGCGACGGCCGACATGTAGTAGTCGCTCGCCTTCTCCGCGAGGACCGCCGATCGAATCATGCGGGCGGTCACGGGCGTCAGCAGCACACCGACGATCACCGATAGCTTCACCGGCGTCGCGCCGAAGCCCGCCACGAAGACCAGCGCCAACAGCATTTGCGGCACGGCCATCGTCACATCGGCCAGACGCATGAGGATGTCGTCCACCAGCCCCCGGGCGAATGCCGCACCCAACCCCCACACGAGCCCAAGAAGCATCGCCACAAGCGCCGCGCCCCCGGCGATGCCGATGGTGGTCCGACCAGCAAACATAATGCGGGAAAGCAAATCTCGGCCCAATTCGTCGGTGCCTAACAGGTGCGCCCAGCCGGGACCGGCAAACCTGGCGGAAGACAGCACCGTCGGGTCGTACGGGGCGAGCCACGGTGCGAGCATGCATCCCGCGATAATCACCGCGAGCACGACGACTGCGCCCACCGCCACGAGATCCCGCCGCCGGCGTGCCGGCGCGACGGCCAGAGTCTGTACAGCAATATCAGCCATGTCGCCGACCTGTTCGCAATCGCGGATCCAGCACGCCGGTGACGATATCCACCAGAAGCGTCGTCAGGATGAACATCGCGCTGATCAGTAGCACGCAGGACTGCAAGACCGCGTAATCACGTTTCGACACGGAATCCACCGCGAGAGCACCCAATCCGGGTAGCCCGAACACGTTCTCGATGATCACGGTTCCGCCCAACGTGTAACCGATGATGAGGCCGAGCATCGTCACCGCCGGCGTCAAGGAGTTACGCAGAGCGTGGGCAAGTAGCACTCGTGGCCCCGACGCTCCCTTGCCGCGGGCGGTGCGGATGAACGGAGCGGCCAAGACTTCCAGCAGCGACGCGCGTAGGAATCGAAGCAGGAGCGGCGCCGCCGCGATTGCCAAAGTCAGCGACGGAAGGATCATCGTCTTCAGGTTTCCACCTAGTGATTGTCCGAGCGGAACGAACCCGGTAGACGGCAGCACGCCCCACTTGACTGCGAAGATCACAATGAGTAGCACGCCGACAATAAAGCTCGGGAGCGCCATGCCCGCGCTGGAGATCGTTGTCAACAACCGGTCGACTACCCCACCTGGCCTGCGAACCGCAAGCAATGCTCCCGGAACCGCCAATACAACTGCAAGAAGCATCGATAGGAATGTCAGTTCGATTGTGGTTGGAAGCCGCTGACCGATCAACTGCGTCACTGAATACTGGTTGAAATACGATCGCCCGAAATCGCCGTGCAACATTCCGCCGACCCAGCGGGCGTACTGCACCCAGATCGGGTCGTCAAGTCCGGCATCTTTTCGCAACTCCGCAATTGCCGCCGGGCTGATTCCCGGGGTCGCGCCGAGACGCGTGATCACGGGGTCCCCCGGCAGCAGGCGGAGCACCACGAAGATGAGTGCGGAGACCGCGGCCAGCATGGCGATGCTGACCGCAAGCCTCCGCAAGATCATCCGAACCATATCGTTACTTGTTGGTGAGGGACGCGGATTCCAGATGCAATTGCCCGCCGCCTTCAACCCACACACCGGTGATCTTCTTGGACACCGCCGTTGCCACATTGGATTGTAGAGGCACAATCACCGGAACTTGCTCGTTGACGATCTTCTGCACATCCGCCCAGTCGGACTTGCGTTTGTCGGCGTCTGGCTCAGCCAGTGCTTTGTTGTAGGCCGCGGCGAAGTTGGCATCATCCCAGTTGCACTCGCAGCGCCCCTTGAGCAAGAAGTTGATGGAGAACGCGGGCTCCACCGGTGTCGACTGGAAGTTGGGGACAATCAGCCCTGGATAGGACTTGCCAGCAGGGTAGAACTTGGCGACCCAGGTTGCGATGTCATTGTTCTCGATCTTCAGGTTGATGCCGATCTTCTTCAGGCTGGCCTGCAGGATCTGGCCGGCCGTGTTCCACTCCGGATTCTGTCCGGCGATGCCCCACCAGGTGAGCGTGTCACCCTGCTTGACACCGAGATCTTCGAGAATCTCTTCCGGGATGCTCCATGATCCGTCCGGAGCGGCTTGCAGTGTGAATGTGGTTATCGTGCGCGTGACCATCGCGTGCTTCTCCTATCGCGAGGATCGGTCCTCCGTCTCATTGTAGCGATTGGCCGCCATCACGCGAAGCGAACCGATTGCGGCC
>OFTX01001014.1_pt1 | contig 11380 bp, 4 predicted proteins | sample 1775051 | NCBI WGS metagenome assembly OFTX01 (sample SAMN08195772, study PRJEB24354) | sludge metagenome | isolation source: sludge from phenol fed wastewater aerobic bioreactor A | place: India: Nagpur | collected 2016-09-15
AAGCTCCTGTAACACCTCCAATTATTTGCGTACTGCCCTGCAACACATTATTGAATTGTCCGCTTTGCAATAACCTGCCTGAATTGTCTATCAGTTGCCACTGTAATTGACTGTATGCCTTTTTACAATACAACATGATTGTATTTGCTGAAACAGGATTGTTTAATAACGATACAGGATAATTATTATTGATCACTACATTATTCTCGGCCTGGTAATTAAGTATAATAGAAAAACGTTTTTGATCCTGAGAAGACGGCTCTGCCGTTACAAGGAATATATAATTATGGTTGCCATCTATTAAAATATACTGATTGGTATACTTATCGTGTAAGTAAGCCATGTTGCCATAATTTAATGCCGATAATAACTGCATATTAACCTGATATACTCCTTCCGTTATATTCTTCATGCCTAATTGCAATACTCTTTTTTCATCATTGTTGTTTTTTAATTCGCTACCGTGATAAATAGAATATGCAATTGCGTCTTTACCAATTACCGATAAGTCTGGACCAGTATTCCTACCAAGATCGTAAGCATCGTATTTCGTATCGAACGAATCTGTGGCCATAAATCCACCACCCCATCTAACTATTACCTCATCTGCATAAGCATCTCCCTGTTTAGACAAAGACAGTTTAATGATGCTTTTCATTTCAGGTGCACTGCTGTTGCCTGCACCGTCTTCTTTTATATTGCCATTACCCTGCACACCCATCATAGAAATACTGGCAGCACTGTTCGTTTTATCACTCTCTCGTATTGATAGTGTACCTGCATTTAATGCCTGTACAAAAAAGCCTGCACCATTCTCTATCACTTTGTTTTGATTGCCCGACTGAGAAGTGGTAAGCGCATTGTACGATGCATAAGCTGTTGTATTAGGATCATACCGGTAAACAGTAGCAGCAACAGTTGTATTATTGGCTGCATAAATGGTAGACCAGTCTATGTTGCTGGCAAAGGGGTTGGAAATAAAATTCCAGCCGCTTTTATTTTTTGATAACCCGATAGATTGCATGCCTGCATTTAACGGCCCCGTAAAACTGATGGTGCTGGCAGGCGCTCCTCCTTTAAGCAATATAGCGTTGCCGGAAGTAGTAGCACTACCACCTGTGAACTGCACCCATCCGGCATTAGCAGATCCGCTATTGCCATAATTTACCTGATCGTCTCTCGATTCATCATATACATATGCATTGTATCCTGCACCAAACTGGCTGCTCAGATCAGATGCTCTGATTGAAGTAGCATTCGTGAACGGGAAACCAATCATTCTCCAGGTATTGCTATTACCTATAAACCTTTGTACCGTGGCATTACCATTTAAATAATTACCACTGCCCTGCCCTATTGCTGCGCTACCGTTTGCAGTTGAGGCAAGTAATAAATTGCCATTCGTATTTAAAACACCATTTACAGGACTGATGGTTCCCGTAACCGTTAGAGGGTTTACAAGAGTAACACCTGCCCCATTATTAATTACAAGATTTTGCAAAGTATTGGTAACAGCAGGCAGGGTTTGAGCCGAGCTTCCCTGAAGAATTAGTGTACCTTTTGAAAGATCTAAAGTTCCATTATTGGCAATAGCACCTGTTACAGTTAATGTGCCTCCATTTAATTTAAAAGAAGCTCCCGCAGGCACTGTTAAATTATTCACTACCAGCGATTCGCCTGCTTGCAACACAGGCATTGTTGCAGCAGATGCATTTATAATCATATTACTACCCGAAGGCGGAACTGTACCACTACACCAGTTGTTAGCATTACCTGTTCCGGTGCCCGTTCCTCCTACCCATGTAACCATTGGGTTGTTTGCATCAACTGCACAACTGTTTAAGCTATACCATACAGGTGCACTGATGGTTCTTTTACCGTTAATAGTAATATCTGCATAATAGTATGCGGAAGAGCCGTTTACCAAATTATTATCTATATAAGAAAAGTTGTTGCCCGAAAAAGAAGCCACCTGTGTAGCTGCAATACCAGAACCGGGAACCCCTTTCATTAATTTTATTAAAGGCACTGCGCCGGGGCTTGTAGGGTCGTTTGCAGAAATATTGATACTGGGCAAAGAAGAGCCTGAAAAAATGCTACCCATTACCTGGTTATTCAATGTAAAAGATATTCTTGTATCCATATCTTCTGTGGCATAAAACCTTCTTGCTTTTAGTGCAGCAAAAAGATCTGCCTTGGTAAGAGAAGAGGCCAGTACAACCAACCTGTTTTGGTTAGCTCTGCCAAAATTGGTATAATGTGTATCATGATCCATAAATGGGCCCAGGTGATACCCTTTTGCCAGCATCTTGGTATAATAAGATAAGAACCCCATTGAAGAAGGAGGATCTGAATAAGTTGTATTTGTGGAAAAAGCCAGGCCGCTCTCTACTGCACAACCAATAACAACACTATCTACCATGGCATTATAACTTTGGCTGGCTATATTATTATAATCGGTACTGTTAGGATGCGCATACGATGCAAATGCATTACCCTGTTGGCGCAGATAAGCAAACAAACCTACTGTTCCCGTAGTAGCAAGGGTACCTGTATAATCACTCTTCGCAACAAACACTTTATAGTTATTAGGCTCCCATCCAATTAAAGAATCTATTCCGTATACCAATACATGCCCTCCATTGCTGATAACACCCCACTCCTGGCCATATAATGCAAGGAAGTTAGATGTTGTGGCAGCATTAGCCTGTGCAACGCCTAAAGCATAACTGCTTAAACTCATTCCGGCACCGGAATGATTGTGTTCCGAGATACCTAAAAAATCTAGGTTAAGCGAGCTTTTAGCATAAGCATAATCATCTGCCGGAGTATAGGTGGCATTATCTTTATTCCCATCAGAATAATGAGAGTGTGCATGCAGGTTACCAAAATAATAGTTATAGTTTGCTGAAGCATTAGTGGTAATGCTGGCCGTTAGAGGGTTATTAAGGTTGTATTTTGTTCCACCGGAACAGGCACTATTCTTTGCAAAAACGTACACATAATAAGTAGTGGATGCATTTAAACCATTAAGATAAAAATTGGTATTGTTGATAACAGCACCTACCGTAGCATTCCCCAAATTATTTCCTACGGTATAATCTGTGTTATTCTGGGGCAACTGGCTAAGTGAAGAAGCAGTACTGTATAATACAATATATCCATCTGCATCAACTGCATTACTGAAGCTTCCGGAGATGCTTGTATTATCTTTAGATACAACAAAATTTCCCGGTTGATAAGACGGTGCCGAACAAGGTGCTCCGCCATTAGTAGTGGTAACAGATGCAGTTAATGGAGATACCGTATTATAAAGAGGCCCTCCTGTACAACTCTGCGAGTTGATAGAAAAAATAAAATAGTAATACGTTGTAGATGCATTAAGCGAGCTGTTAACAAAAGAAGTATTCGCTCCCCTGCTTACTACCACACCTCCGCCCAAAACATCGTTTTGGTTATAAATGTTTCCATTAACAGGCAAAGCTGATAAAGAAGAGTTTTGGCTTCTTACAACTAAATATTCATCTGCGGCAGTGCCGGTAAACCTTCCCTGCAAACTGGAAAAACCTATATTACTAAAGTTTAAAGACGTAGGCTGCGCAGCAGGTATGGCACAAGGCACAGCATCTGTTATAGTGGTTTGATTACCTGTTAAAGGAGGCAATGTTGTTTGATATAAAGGACCGCCATTACATTGCTGGTTAACAGAAAAAATAAAGAAATAATAAGTTGTCAGCGGGCTTAAAGAAGTTGCAGTAAAAGAAGTTGTATTACTAACGGCCACTACTGCTGCATCGCCAATATTATCTCCTACAGCATAAGCCACACCATTAACAGGCAAAGAACTTAAGCTCGTATTATTACCGGCTAAGATTAAATAGTGATCGGGTGCAGAGGCCGCAGCAGTAAAACTTGCAGCAATAGAAGCACTTGTAGTGGTATTAAAATTTAATGATGTAGGCTGATCGGACGGTGTTGTACAACTAACAGTAGAAATTGCTGTTACTTTAACATTGGTAATTGATATTTTAGGGCGGCTGCCGGTTGTACCGCCGGTACCATTGTAATAATAGAATCTTATTCTTGCAGAAGAAGAGCCGTTAAATGAACTGGGCAGATTAACACTAGTAATACTGCCGGAAGTAAGTACATTGTTTGTAAAATTCAATACCTGTGCAGCAGTTATTTCAGTAAAATTATTACCATCGGTAGAAGCATATACTCTTAAAGATCCTTTACGGTCTCCAGCGGAATTGTTAACGGAAGCCCAATCAAAACTTAATGTACCCGCATTCAGCCCGGTAAAATCAAGAAAAAAATCCATCGCCGCCGATGAAGAATTATCAGATGTTCCTGTAGAAAGCAGCATTAAAGCATTAGAGCCTTTTTGCACACCTCCGGTTGAAGCTGCAGTGAAGGAAGTTGTTGCGGTTGTTATTTTCACACCATCCGGAATGCTAACACCGGTAACTGTAGAACTGCCTCTCCATGCACTTGCACCAATACCATTGGTAAATGTTCCCCCGGAGGAAGCGAACGTCCAGTTATTAATATCTGAAAATGTTTCTGTATACGTAAAGTTAGACTGTACCGACATGTTCACCGGGGTTTGAGCACCCAGGTGTAGTACAGCCATAAAGGCCATAAAAGAAAAGAATTTCTTCAGCATATTTCTTATTTAATCCCGTTAAAACAGGAATGTGGTTAAATCATATTATCAAAAACAACATCACCATCAGCAACAACGCTTAAATGATAATATTGACTCTGCACCGTAACGCTTTTAATTAGGCATATACCATCATGTATGTAAGCCTTACGTTTATGAAGAGCAACGATTGCGCTTAACTAAGCGTAATCCTAATCCTGGTTATTTTCTCTTTGTTGTTTTTTGTGTTCTCTCATTTTTTTAATCCCATATCCTACACCACCGGCTACCAACAACGACAGCCCGCCATCTACAGGAGCATCAGACGGGGTTGTTGGTTGTGCCAATAAGGGTAGCGAAGAGGCCAGGAAACACAACAGAAGTATAGCCTGGTTCATGAACTTTGCTTTCATCTTAATTGGGGGTTTATTTTATTGTTTAGTTTTTATATTAGGTGCCTTATAGGCTTATTGCAGTTTAATTTTTCAATGCTTTTAATGTTGGCAACAAAATACCATCGGCTATTATTCTAATGAAGTAATGCCCCTTTGCTGCATTGGCTGCATTTATTTTATATACATTACTTTGCTGTATATTATTGAATTGCCCGGCAACCACTACTCTTCCCGAATGGTCAATTACCTGGTATTGTAATTGATCATAAGCGTTTTTACTGTATAGAGTGAATTGATTGTTTGTTGACGGATTGTTTAACAATATCACAGGCATATTGCTATTGTTAACATCTGCAGAGATATTTTTTGCATTCAATACAATTGCGAACCTGTTTTCCGAAGCTGATTTTGCATCAGCAGTTACAGAAAATGTATAACTATCGGCTGCATTGGTAATTTGTGTATACGTACCTGTATATTGATCGTACAAATAGGCTTTATTATTGTTTACCAATGATGCCAATAATTTTAATGTTAATTGGTATATGCCTTCTTCCATATTCTTTATTCCCAACTGTACACTTCTGTTTTCATCTTCGTTGTTCTTTAATTCACTACCATGAAAAATAGAATATACTGTAGCATCTTTACCAATTACAGATAAATCAGGTCCCACTTTCCTTCCAAGATCATAGGCATCATATTTACTGTCAAATACATCGGTAGCAGCATAACCACCACCCCATCTTACAACTACTTCATCACCATAATCATCTCCCTGTTTGGCCAAAGACAGTTTAATAATATTCGCAGCATCTGCGGATAAGCCAGTTGCAGTATTGGTACCCATTCCATCTTCTTTAACAGTACCTCTGTTCTGTATGCCCATTAAAGAAGTAGTAACAGCAGTACTTGTTTTATTACTTTCTACAAAATTTAAACTGGTAGCTCCTGTTGAATGAACAAAAAAGCTTGCACCATTTTCAATTATGTTTGTTTGGCTGCCTGCTGACACACCATTTACATAAGAAGCATAACCTGTAGTAGAAGGATCGTACCTGTAAATTGCATTGTCTAAATTGCCGGGGCTGCTATTAGTAGTGCCATAAACCAAGCTCCAGTCTATATTGCTTGGATAAGGATTAGCAATCAGGTTCCAGCCTTTATTGACATTACCACTGCTATAACTTAAAGCAACAGATACAGCGCCAATGTTTAATGCACCAGATGCATTAAGTGTTGAAGATGGTGTACCGCCCAATAACAATAACCCTTTATCTGATGTTGTAGTAGATGCGCCGGTGAAAGATACCCATCCTGCATTAGCAGATCCGCTGCCTCCATATTGGCCATTATCTGCCGATTCATTATAAGTATATGCTCTGTATCCAGAACCAAACTGTGTGCTCAAAGCAGTTGCCCCAATAGTGGTTGTATTGATAAATGGAAACCCAATCATTCTCCACTTGGCATTAGAGCCAACATAACGCTGAACAAGCACATTACCAGAAATGCTGCCTGCAGAATTTCCGATAGTGCCTGTTCCGGTAGCATCTGATAATAATACCAATGAGCCGCTGCCCACAGTAATAGTTGCAGAAGCAGGAATGGTTAATACACCACTTGGGTAAACACTGAGTGTTTTACCTGTAGCAATAGAAAAACCGGTGGTAGTAAGGCTTCCTTTTATATCTGCATCACCATTCAATGTTACAGTAGAAGTATTTGTATGCACAACGTTTGTTCCAATAGTTAGTTTTCCATTCACGGTAAATGATCCGCTTGTTGAAACGGTATAAGTTCCTGCAGTGCTTTCAAAAGAAAGGTTATAAAACGTTCTTCCGCTAACAGAGGGAGAACCTGGTGCATTGCGGTAAATAAATGTGCTACCATTATCAATTGTTAATGCAGCTACAAGGCTGGAAGTTGTTCCGGTACTGATGTTATGAATATAAGTTGATCCGTTTTGTATTTCCCAATTGGCATTAGTACCAAAATTCATAGATCCCTGGTTAAGTAAAACCCCACCGTTTCCAACAATCAAGTCACTCGATGCAGTTCCATGCATAACAGTTAGTGTATTACCCGATGATATTGTTAGGTTTCCGTTAATAGTTACCTGGCCAACTGAAACACTGGAATTAACCAATAGGGTATGCCCGTTTTGAATAGTTGTAGAAATATCGTTATTATTAGGTGTTGCAGTAGTAGCATTAACCCAGCTTGTACCATTATAATACTGCCAGGTGCTGGCATCTCCCCAATTACCGGATTGCCTTGATTGGTATGTTGCACTTGCATATCCGCTTACAGCAATGTTAAGTGAAGCGTAACCAGTACTTGATACCGTTAGATTAGTGCTGTTATTACCTGGATTTGTAGGCGCAAATACAGCATATATTGTAGTGGAAGCTACATTTCCGGCAGAAGGGGTTAAACTAACTGTGCTGGTGTAATTTGAACCGCTGGTAGTAGTTATTAAAAAGCCAGATGGTGCGGTAACAATTAAATTACCAGTAAGATTCGATCCCGAAACAGTAAAATTCTGTTCAGCAGAATTTGCATTAAGATTAGTATTTGCAAAAGCTAAACTGGTAGCTGAAGCCAACACCCCACCTGTTGATGTTGTTGCAGAAGTTATTACTGGTGTTGAATAATTGAATGCTTTATCAACTGTATAGATTGCATAATAATATTGTGTTCCCAGCGAAAGGCTGTTATCTGTAAAAGAAGTTGCTGTACCAATGTAAGCTACTGTTCCTGTACCGATAGTATTATTAACAGCATAAATACCGTTAACATTCGGGGCCGATGCCCCCGTGGGATCGGATGTATACCTTAATACTACATAACCTCCTCCATCAGTTCCCGTTGAAGGTGCAGCCCAATTTACCGTAATAGACGAGCTGGTTATGCCGGAAGTGGTTTGTGTAGTTACAGGATCAGGAGCCACATTATCTACAGCACTACCCGGATAAATGGTAAAATCATCTATATCAAAACTTCCATCCGCACTTCTTATAATTCCAATACCTGCCGATGTAACTGCAGTATTTTGGGTTGTTATGGTAAATGTTTTAATAGTCCAGCCGGCATTAGCATTTAATATTGCTGCTGAACTATAATTAGGATTGGTTGTACCATTTACACTTACGCCCCCCTGGAAACTGTTTACATTGGCACTGTTTCTAACATAAAACTGTACAATATACGATGTGTTGCTAGACGGCCCTGCAGAAGTAGTAGCGGTTTGGGGACTTTGTAACCCTCTGGATGCAGTTGTAACCCCGGTAACCGTAGCATACGCAGGCCCCGAACGGCCACCTGTTGCAACAATTGAAGAAGTTAAACCGCTCTGGTTTTGCCTTGTCCATGCAGAAGCTGATAAAGTTGTTCCTAAATTACCAGTCGATTGATTTTCGAACCCACCATCCATATACGGGAAACTGCCAATTATTTGCTTTTGCCCGTTTCCATACATTACAGTTAAACATAACATTAGCACATAAAGTGCCTGGAGATAAAGTTTTCTCATGACCTTTGGGGCGTTTAGTTTGAAAGCAAATATAATTGCTATCTTATTACTACCTTTAAGAATATGTTAACAAATTGTAAAGAATTGGCGTGGCATGTTATGTTACCCTGTTCATTAAAATTTGGCATCTATGTTTGCGTGATCAAAATTTGTTATGAGAAAACTAATCACTTCATCTATTTTATTAGGTTGTTCCCTATTTACGACAACCTTTGCACAAAAATCGCAATACAAGGTAGCAGTTGCCGCTTTTTATAATTGTGAAAATTTTTACGATACCGTTCATAACCCTTTAATTAACGATAACGAATTTCTTCCTACAGGCGAAAAAAAGTACGGAACGGCTATTTATACTGATAAGGTTACTAAACTGGCCACTGTTATTTCGCAAATAGGTACAGACATTAATCCTGCCGGCATTGCTTTTATGGGAGTAGCAGAAGTAGAAAACGTAGATGTTATTAACGATCTTGTGCACCACCCCCTATTGGCAAAAAGAAATTACAAAATAGTTCACTACGATAGCAGGGATGCAAGGGGTATTGATGTTGGCTTCATTTATAACCCTGCTTATTTTACAGTAATATATTCTAATCCCTTGTTTGTACAACTGCCTTCAGATTCTAAAAAAGCCTATTACACAAGAGATATCTTATATGTAAAAGGCAACCTGGATGGAGAAACAATACATATCCTGGTAAACCACTGGCCATCCAGGCTGGGAGGAGAAGAAAAAAGTGCGCCTGCAAGAGCTGCTGCTGCTTCGGTTTGTAAAAGAATTGTAGATAGCTTAAATAAAAAAGACGATCATCCAAAAATTGTTATTATGGGCGATTTGAATGATGATCCGGTAAGTCCAAGCATTACTAAAGTATTGGGCGCAAAAGATAAACTAACAAGCCTTTCAGATGGTGATATCTATAATCCCTGGACAGATTTATATAAAAAGGGAATTGGAACATTGGCTTATCAGGATTCATGGGGGTTGTTCGATCAGATAATGATCTCATCAAAATGGACCGACAAATCACAAAAAGGGTTTTTCTATTATCAGAGGAATATTTTTAATAAAGAGTTCCTGGTAGAAAACCTTGGCCATTTCAAAGGATATCCTATGCGAACATGGGATGGCAATAACTATCGCGGTGGCTATAGTGATCACTTCCCTGTTTATATCAGTTTCCTAAAAAAAGTAGATTAAACATACTCAATAATCGGTTTTAACTATTACCGGCTGTGTACAACAAATACACTGCATTGTATTGTATGAAATATTAAATATCATGATTAATTAAAAAAAAATTAATCGCTTCATAATGTTTCAAACGTTCCTTGCACTAAAACAATAGCTATGCGCATTATTATCATTACAATCCTGGTATGCTTGTCTTCTTGTATAATGGCACAGGAAAAAAATGTTTTTCTAGTAAACCCTTATTTACAATTAGGTTATTCGCCTACAGAAAATAGTTTACAATTATTGTGGCAAACAAATGAGGCAGATGCAGACTGGCAGGTAGAGTATCAAAACATTTCAGGGCAACTTGTTAAATCAGGCAACATTAGTTATAAAAAAGTTTCTGTTAGCGGTGTTACCGATCACAGAATATACCAGGTTTCGCTTGTTTCATTAAAGCCCGGCGAACTTTTTCATTACGTAGTGAAAAAAAATAATACCACTGTTTTTGCTGCAAATGCTCATGCACCCAAAGCCTTTAACCAACCTTTTAATTTCGTGGTTTTTGGAGATGTTGGTGCCGGAACCAAAGAAGCAAGAGAAATTGCCGAAGGCGTATATAAAGCCAACGCAGACATGGTACTTATTCCCGGTGATATTGTATACGATAACGGATTGATAAGGGAATATCAAAAAAGATTCTGGCCAATTTATAATGCTACACCAAAAGACACATTTGGTTTTCCTATCATGAGCCAGGCTCTCTTTGTTGCTTCTACCGGAAACCATGATGCAGACACCAGGGACCTTGATAAATATCCTGATGCACTGGCTTATTATTATTATTGGCAACAACCTTTAAATGGCCCTGGTTTAAAAGAAGGCACCAACCTTGTTCCTGTTTTAAAAGCAAATGATAATAACAGGAAAGCATTTACAGATGCCGCAGGCAACGCTTATCCGAAAATGACTAACTTTTCTTATAACTACGGCAACAGTCATTGGTTGATTCTGGATGCAGACAATTATGTTGATGTTACCGACACCACATTAACCAATTGGATCAGCCGGGATTTAGAAGCAGCAAAGAATTATGAATGGAAATTTGTAATGTTTCATCATCCGGGTTTTAATTCCTCAATAGATCATTATGAACAACAACAGGCAAGATTATTAGCTCCTTTTTTTGAGAAAGGAAAAGTAGATATTGTGTTTACAGGGCATGTGCATAATTATCAGAGATCTTATCCACTCACTTTTAAACCCAAAGGGAAGGGGGTGCAATTAATAGGTGGAAAAGATGGTAAAACATTTCGTGGTAAAATTGTAAATGGTGCCTGGACATTGGACAAATCTTTCGATGGACAGCAGAATACAAAACCAAAAGGTGTTATATATGTTATAACAGGCGCAGGCGGGCAAGAACTGTATAATCCCGAACAGCAGAATGACAAAGATTCCTGGCAAAATTTTACCCATAAATTCATATCGCAGGTTCATACATTCACTTCTGCCAGCATTAATGGAAAAACACTCACTGTTCATCAATTTACTGCCGATGGAAAAGAAGTAGACAGGTTTATAATTACTCATTAACAGTAAACATATCTATTCCTTTACAACAA
>OFTX01001015.1_pt1 | contig 11378 bp, 5 predicted proteins | sample 1775051 | NCBI WGS metagenome assembly OFTX01 (sample SAMN08195772, study PRJEB24354) | sludge metagenome | isolation source: sludge from phenol fed wastewater aerobic bioreactor A | place: India: Nagpur | collected 2016-09-15
ATGCGGGCGATGCGCCGCAGGTTGTCCGCGTAGTCGGTGATCACCAGCGAGTTGTTGCCCGGGTTGACGTTGATGGTGTTGTTCGGGCTGATCAGGGGGCGCAGCACCGGCACCAGGTTGTTGGCGTTCTCGAAGTTGAGCTTGAAGATCTGCGTGACGATCTGCCCGCCCGCGGCCACGCCCTGGCCGCTGCCGGCCGAGACGCTGACGCTGTCGGTCTGCAGCTTGGCGTCGGCCTCGGGCACCACCTTGTACAGGCCCGCCGCCTCCACCACCGTGAAGCCCTGCAGCCGCAGCGCCGCGAGGAACTGCTCGAACGCCACCTTGGGCGAGACCGGGTTTTCCGTCGAGAGCGTGAGCTGGCCCTTGACGCGCGGATCGACCACCACGTTGCGCCCGGTGATCGTCGCCATGGTGCGCGCCACCGCGTCGATGTCGGCGCCGACGAAGTTCAGCGTCACCGGCTCGCTCGCCTGCACGCTGCCCGCGGGCTTCCCGTTTCTTGAATGATTTTGGCCGCTAGCGCCCGTCCATAAAGCGCAAGCAGCTATCACAACGAGAGTATTTCGGAACGAGAAAGGGGGCCTGGAGAACATGGGGGTCAACCGATCGTGATGGCGGAGCGCGCGCCGCTGCGCCGTCCAATGATATTGAGCAGGTTCGCGAGCACCGCCTCGCTGCCGGGCGCGGCCGTGGCCTCGCCGGTGAAGCGCAGGCGCTGGCCCACCCACTGGCCGCTGCCCGACAGCCGCAGCGCGCCGTCCAGCGTGGCGAGCGTCAGGTGCGTGCTCTCGCCCCCCTGAAGGCTCACGCGGTAGCTGCCGATGGGGTGCAGCGTGGACAGGCGCGAGGAGACGTCCAGCAGGTCCAGCTGCACCTGCCCGCCCACCTGCGTGCGCCCGCGCGCCCAGGCCAGGGTCAGGCCCGTGGTGGCGAGCGCGAGCTGCCCCTGCAGCTGCACCGTGTTCCACGGCGTGCCCAGGCCGGCGAGCAGCGCGGCGGGCCACTGGCTCTGGCTGTCTTCCACCTGGACCCGCGCGGAGCCCCAGCCCAGCGCCACCGCCAGCCGCACGGGTGCGCGGGTGCAGCAGTCGGCGTTCAGCTCGGCGCGGGCGCCCTGCCACGTGGGCCGCAGGCGCCAGCGCACGCGGCCGGGCAGGCTCAGCGCATCCTGGCTGCCGCTGCCGCCGGTGAGCTGCAGCTGCCCCGAGCCCTGCCAGAGGGTGCCCTGCGCGTCGGCGAGCACGGCCGCACGGACCGTCTCCTGAGTCAGCGACCCGTACTCCTCCGCAATGGACTCCGGCGTCACGGAGATCGGGAACAGGGTCTTGAGCGCCGTCCACAGCGTCTCGATGTCCCAGTCCTCGGCGTAGCCGGTCGCCGTCGCGTTGTCGACGTAGGCCGTCACGACATCGTCGATCATGTTGCCGGTCTGCTCGTGGAGGTCCTCACCGCCAAGCACGCGCCGCCGCTCGTCATAGATGACCATGCGCTGCTTGTTCATGACTTCGTCGTACTTGAGCACGTTCTTGCGGATCTCGAAGTTCTGCTGCTCGACCTGCGTCTGTGCGCTCTTGATGGCCTTGGACACGAACTTGTGCCCGATCGGCATGTCGTCCGGCATGCGCAGCCGGGTCATCATCATTTCGACGGTGGTGCCGCCGACCCGGCGCATCAGGTCGTCGCCGAGCGAGAGGTAGAAACGAGACTCCCCGGGGTCGCCCTGACGGCCGGACCGCCCGCGGAGCTGGTTGTCGATGCGGCGCGACTCATGCCGTTCCGTCCCCAGCACGTAGAGACCGCCGGCGGCGCGAACCTTGTCGGCCTCCTCGGCCGAGCGCTTCTTCGCCTTCTCCAGCGCCTCCGGCCAGGCGGCCTCGTACTCCTCCGGCGTGTCGGTGGGGCTCAGATCCCGCTCGCGCAGATCGGCGTCCGCGGTGAAGTCCGGATTCCCGCCGAGAACGATGTCGGTGCCGCGGCCGGCCATGTTGGTGGCCACCGTCACGGCACCCAGGCGCCCGGCCTGCGCGATGATCGCGGCCTCACGGGCATGGTTCTTGGCGTTCAGCACCTCATGCGGGACGCCCGCGCGGAGCAGCAGCTTGGAGAGTCGCTCGGAATGCTCGACGCTGGCCGTGCCCACCAGGATCGGCTGGCCCTTCTCGTGACGTTCGACGATGTCGTCGACCACCGCGTCGAACTTCACCTCTTCGGTCTTGTAGATGATGTCGTCCGCGTCGACGCGGATCACCGGCTTGTTCGGGGGCACCGACACCACACCGAGCTTGTACGTCTCGTGCAGCTCGGCTGCCTCGGTCTGCGCCGTGCCCGTCATCCCCGCGAGCTTCTCGTAGAGCCGGAAATAATTCTGCAGCGTGATCGTGGCCAGGGTCTGGTTCTCGGCCTTGATCTCGACGCCTTCCTTGGCCTCGATCGCCTGATGCATGCCCTCGTTGTAGCGGCGGCCGTGCAGCACGCGGCCGGTGAACTCGTCGACGATCAGCACCTCGCCGCCGACCACGATGTAGTCCTTGTCCTTCTTGTAGAGCTCCTTCGCCTTGATCGCGTTGTTCAGGAACCCGACAAGCGGGGTGTTCACCTCCTCGTACAGGTTCTCCAGGCCGAATGCCTTCTCGACCTTCTGCACACCCTCTTCGGTGACGCCGACCGTGCGCTTGGACAGATCGACCTCGTAGTCGATGTCCTTCTTCAGCCGCGGCACCAGCCGGGCGAACTCCGTGTACCACTTCGACGACTGGTCGGCGGGACCGGAGATGATCAGCGGAGTACGCGCCTCGTCGATCAGAATGGAGTCGACCTCGTCGACGATCGCGTAGTGGTGGCCGCGCTGGACGAGATCGGCACTCGACCACGCCATGTTGTCCCGCAGGTAGTCGAAGCCGAACTCGTTGTTCGTGCCGTACGTGATGTCGGCCGCGTAGGCGGCACGACGCTGATCCGACGGCATCTGCGCGAGGATGACGCCGACCTCGAGGCCGAGGAACCGGTGCACCCGGCCCATCCACTCGGAATCGCGCTGCGCCAGATAATCGTTGGTCGTGACGATGTGCACGCCGTTTCCGGCCAGCGCGTTCAGATAGGCCGGCAGCGTCGAGACGAGAGTCTTGCCCTCGCCAGTCTTCATCTCGGCGATGTTCCCTAGGTGCAGGGCTGCCCCGCCCATCAGCTGCACCTTGTAGTGCCGCTGGCCCAAGGTCCGCTTGGCCGCCTCTCGGACGACGGCGAACGCCTCGGGAAGCAGATCGTCGAGCGTCTCGCCATTGTCGAGCCGGGTGCGGAACTCGTCGGTCTTCGCGCGCAACTCGTCATCGGTCAGTCCGACGTAGTCGTCCTCGAGCCCGTCGATGTGGTCGGCGATAGCGGCCAGGCGCTTCAGCGTTTTCGCCTCACCGGCACGCAGCAGTCGGGACAGCAGGGACACGTTGACACCTCAGTCGTTCGTCATGCACTCGTTGGCGCACCCCATGGTAGGCGCACTCACCACGTTGACCGTGCACGCGACCGCGCGGCGAAGCCGCTCAGCCCAGCCGCAACAGCCCGTAATCGAAACCCTTCCGGCGATAGACGACGCTCGCCAGCCCGGACTCGGCATCGTTGAAGAGATAGAAGTCGTGGCCCACGAGCTCCATCTGCCACAGTGCCTGGTCCACCGTGATCGGGTCGGCCGGGTGGCTCTTGATGCGCACCACACGACCCGGGCCGCCCTCGTCGGGCGCCGCTCCCGCATCATCGCGCTCGGCCGCACCGTCGACCGCAGCGATCGCTTCCGCTTCGGCGGCGACCTCGCCCAGCGGGCTGCGTGACGTCACGCGATCGAGTCGACGCCCGCGCGCCTTCCGCAGTCGCCCCTCCAGCTTTTCGACGGCGAGATCGAGTGCGGCGTAAAATGTTTCGGCAGACGCCTCCGCCCGCACGGCCGGACCTCGTCCGGTGACGGTGAGCTGCACGCGCTGCTTGGTCTTGGCCTGCCGTGGGTTCGCCTCATGCGCGAGCTCGACCTCGACGCGCGACATCTTCGGGTCGTACCGCTCCGCCCGGGCCAGCTTGTCGGACGCATGCACCTTGAAATGTTCAGGCACCTCGACGTTCCGCCCCGTCACGACGATATCCACGTGTCCTCCCAGGTCCGGCGGGTCCATGCGACCCGTACTGATCCCAATCCCTGACCGGGGTGGCGTGGCCGGTGCGAACCCCGGTACTTCCTATGAATCTACCGTGCATGACGAGCCGTCGCGTACACGCTGCACGGGCCGGTCGACGATCACGGCCCGCCCGGACGACGGTGCGCGGATACCGGGAGCAGCGGCTTTTGCGGCGACGGCACCGCGGCAAGAACCAGCACACCGCCGAGTGTGACGCTGCTTGCAGCAAGCACCTCGCACGATCCGCCAACGGTCGCGCCGGAGGTGAGCACATCGTCGAGCAGAACGGTGAACGCGCCCGGCGGGGGTGCTGCCCGTGCGTCGAACCGGATGGCGCCGGCAAGGTTCGCTGCACGCGCGGCGGCGTCGAGGCCGACCGAATCACGGGCTTTCCCGGACAGGTGAAGGCACGGGGCGACGCCCGCCGGTCGCCCGTGTGCGGCGAGCACCGTCGCGGCCATGCGAGCCATGACGGCGACCGGGTCACCGCCGCGTGCCCGCGCCGAGGCGCGCCGGGTCGGCGCCGGAACGAGCCACAGCTCCGTCGGCAGAACCGCCGTGTCCTGCAGCGCCAGGAGCCCTGCCCCGAGCGCGGCGCCGAGCCGCGGCGGCAGGTCTCGCCGGCCACGCTCCTTGCCGGCGATGATCGCTGCTCGCACCGGCCCCGCATAGCGGGCGAGCGCGCGCACCGTCGGCAGGGTAAGCCCGGCCGCCGCCAGCCGGTCGAGGGCCGCCTCGGGCAGCGCCACGGCTCGCGGCCGCCGTTGCAGGGTGGCCGCGCACACCTCACACCAGGGCACGGGCGCGTGGCAACCGGGGCAGGTGCGCGGCAGCACCAGGTCGATCGCGACGCGCAAGGTCTCGATGACGGCGCCGAGCAGCGACCGGGCCACGCCCGTGTGGCGCGGCTGCACCACGTCCCCGCTACGCGCCCTCGAGGACGACGAGGACGACCCCCGCCGACCGGATGCCGGCTCCGAATCCATGGCCATGCGACAGAGGCTCGCACGAGAACGTCGTCATACTCGGAAACCCGGCAAGAATGTGGACAACTGTGCGAAGAGATTCAACTTCCTGTGGATAACCCGAGCGTTGTCGGTCAGTTGGGGTAGAACGGCATGGTCCCCGTCATCCAGTTGCGGCCGTCCGGCGGCACCCACTGCCCGGTGAGCCGGCCGCCCTGCAACTGCCAGATACGGCCCCCGAAGGAGATGAGCAATGGGAGATCAGAATTGGAGCTCGCGATCGCCTCCACATCGCCGAAGACATCGCCGAACACCTGCGAGGTAGTGACGGCGTCCTCGCTCTGACCGTCCACCGACACCTCGAACACGGTGCGGTGCGTGCTGCCGGTGATCTTCGCGCCCACCAGCAGGGTGGTGGAATCCTCCCAGGTCACCGGGCCGACGTCCGTGAGGTCGGGGCGCAGCATGGTCAGCCCGGTGATCTGCACGCCGTGATGATCCGCGTTCGCCGCACCGCCGCTGCCGCTCGCACCGCCGCTGCCGCTGGAACCGCCGGCAGCGCCACGGCCGCCGGAAGCGCCCGCCGTATCCGTGGTGCTGCCGGAAGTGCTCGCCGGACCGCCCGATGCTCCGGATGCGGGCGCCGATGACGGGCCGGAACCCGGATCCTGCCCGGTGTCCGGTGCCGGCGAGATGACGCCGAGATACAGTGCCCCGCCGGCGACCACGGCGACTCGCACCCCGTCCGGTGAGAGCTCCAGCGCCGTCACCGGCCCCAGGCCTGCGAGCCCCGGCGCCGGGACCCGCGACCACGTCGGGGCGCCCGAGGTGATCGTCACCTGGTACACCTCCGGCTGGGTGGCGCCGTTCTGCACGGTCCACGCGGCGAAGCCCCAGCGGGTGAAGCTCGGCTGCGTCAGCGTCGTCGCCTTGAGCGCCGTGACGGCGGGCTGGTGGTCGAACGGTCGGCCGACGAGCAGCTCCTGGCTGCCGTCCTGATCGCGTGTCACGGCCGCCAGCGCGCCGGAGGCTGCAGACAGTGCTGCGGACAGCACGTGCACCGAGCCGGTGCCCACGCTGCCCCACATCGGCGTGCCGTCGGACAGCCGTAGGATCACGCCGCTGTCGATGTAATAGGCATCGGACACCGCTTGCGCGGATCCGGGCACGGCATCGGGGCTGAAGTTCTCTACGGTGCCGCTGGCCAGGCTGTACACGTTGTCCGGGTTGTCGGGGTTGCTGGCGGATGCCGTGGGCCCGGTGGTCGATCCGCCCGCCGCGCCCGCCGTGTTGAGCGGCAGTCCGTTGACGGTGATCGCAATCTGCTGCACGTCCGGGTCGAGCGTCCAGACCACCTGCGCGGCCAGCGCCTGGCGCGCGGCCGGGGTCGTGACGTCGACGCCGCCGAGGTCGACATGGGCGATTCCCGCGGAGTCGATGTGCACGTTCGACTGCAGCTCGGCGCCCGGTCCGAGTTGGGTGCGGGCCGCGCCGGTGAGCTGTTTGCTCGGGCCGCGCAGCAGCAGGTCCATCAGCCGGTTCGCGGACAGTTCGGGGTTGTGCGAGTTGGGGATGTACCGGATATCCGGCACCACCACGCGCCCGGTGGCGTCCAGGAAGTAGACCGTGCGGGACCGCAGCGCGGTGGAGAAATCGCCCCGGGTGATGAGCACGCTGCCCGGGGGGTCGGCAATGCGCCATTGTCCGTCCGTCTTATCCAGATGCATGGTGATCTGGTAGTCGCGCGAATCGACCGGCTTGTAGGAGCGGTCGGGCTCGACCTCGCCGACCTGTCGCCCGGACACGGTGACGACGCCGGGGCTGTCGGGGTTGGGGGTCGCCGAGAAATCGTCCGACAGCACGACGATCGGAGTCGAACTCGAGTCCGCGTGCCAGGACTTCTGCGCCGCCGGCGTGAGGTATTCGCGCGCGACCACGAACGACTCACCGGCGGTGTCGTACTCTGTCAGGGCCGAGGCGTGGATGAACTCCCGGACGATCTGCTCGGGCTGCTGCCCGGGGTCCGGGCCCTGCGGGGCGGCCGGGATCGACTGGTCGGCGACCTTCCGCACGACCTGCGGCGGGCTGGACGTGGGCAGCCCGGCGCAGCCGGCCACCAGCGCCACCGCGAGCGTTGCCGCGAACACGGCCACCAGCGTCGCGATCGGCGAGCGGGCGCGGCGAGCGGGCGCCGGGCGGCGACACGGGCGAGCCATCCATCGCCGAACGCCCGGCCGAGCGCTGGCGTGATCGTTCGATCGTTGCTCGCACATCAGCCGTGCTCACCGTCCCGTTCCGTATCCGGTCTGGCGCCCGGTCCGGTGCGCACTCCGGCGCCCTGGCCGGCGGGCGTCTCCATCGGCGGCTGCGCGGGTGTCGCCGGAGCGACCGCCCCCGGAGCCCCGGTCGCCGACACCCCGGTCGCAGATATCCCAGCCGCAGACACCCCAGCCGCAGACACCCCCAGCACGGGGCGGACCACGAACGACCCGCCGGCACGGATGGCGTCATAGGCGCTGCGACCGACGACCACATGGGCGGCCGGATCGCCACCCCCGGGCGTGTCGCCGTCCCGGTCACCGGCCTCGTCGTCGGACGGGCGGAGCGGCAGCGGCGATGCCGACAGCACGAACCCGGGCACGCGGGGCAGCGTGAGCCGGAACCGGGCGCCGTGCCCCGGATTGCCCCACGCCTGCAACCAGCCACCGTGCAGCCGGGCGTCCTCCAGCGCGATCGCCAGGCCCAACCCGGTTCCCCCGGTGCGCCGCTGCCGCGACGGATCGGCTCGCCAGAACCGGTTGAACACGAGCCCCGCCTCGCCCGGTTTCAGGCCGACCCCGTAATCGGTGACCGCGATCGCGAGCGCGTCCTCGTCAGCGGCCAACTCGACGTCGATCGACCCGCCCTCCGCGTGGTCCACGGCGTTGTTGAGTAGGTTGCGCACGATCCGCTCGACGCGTCGGACGTCCACCTCGGCACTCACCTCGACGTCCGGAAGATGCGTGATGATCCGCACACCGGTGGTCGCGGCCACCGGCCCGGCCGCCGCCACGCAGTCCATGACGCTGGTGCGCACGTCCACCGTATCCGCCTGCAGCTCGGCCATTCCGGCGTCATACCGGGAGATCTCCAGCAGGTCGGTGAGCAGGTCCTCGAATCGGTCCAACTCGTCGACCATCAGCTCGGTCGCCCGTGCCAGGTGCGGCGGGAACTCGTCGCGGCCCGCGTGCAGGGTGTCCGCGGCCATGCGGACCGTGGTAAGCGGGGTCCGCAGTTCGTGCGACACGTCCGAGGTGAACCGGCGTTGCAGCGCCCCGAACTCCTCCAGTTGGCGGATCTGGACGCGGATCGCCTCCGCCATGCCGTTGAACGAGCTGGCCATGCTGGTGAGCTCCGCAGCGCCGCGCACCGGCATGCGTTCGGACAGATCCCCGGCGGCGACCCGGGCGGCTACCGCGGAGGCGCGGCGGATCGGCCGCAGCACGGCCGTCGCCACCAGGAACGCGATGAGCCCCAGCGCGAGCGCCAACGCCGCGGCACCCACCAGCAGCGTCTGCTGCACCACCGCCAGGGTCTTCTGTTCGGTGGTCAGCAGGAAGATCAAGTACACGCCGAATGCGTCGCCGCTACGCGGGATCACCACCGGTCCGCCGACCACGAGCGCCGGCACCGGCGCCAGCACCCCGGCCGCGTTCTTGCGCATCACCGTCGTGTACTGCCAGGTCTCGTTGCCGCCCTCCACCTCCGCGCGCAGCGGCGGCGGCACGTCGTCGATCGGGCCCACCGCGGAGGCGACCGCGGCACCCAGCCGCAGCGGCGTCACGACGACGCCGATCGCCGGCAGCAGCAGCCAGCCGCGGATGCCCTGCAAGGCCGGATCGACGGCGGCGGTAGGCGGGGCCGGGTCGTAGCGGTAGACGCCCGCGGCGATGCGCATCCACAGCAGCAGCAACAGCGTGCCGAGCATGGCGATCGTCCAGTTGAAGCGATCGATGCCGCTGGCCGCCGCGGCGGGATCGCTCCAGTAGAGCCGGTAGCCCATTTCGTCGCGGGCCAGCGCGAGGCTGTCCAGATAGCGCGGCATGTCCGCGCTGGCGACCTCGTCGGTGCGCGCCTGGTAGCGGTCCGCGAAGATGATGTGCTTGTCGTCGCCGCTGATGCTGCGTTCGAACGAGAACGCCGCATCATCCACGCGCACCGTATCCGGCGTGAACGGCCATTCCTCCGGCAGCAGCACCTCGGTCACCTGCGTGACCTCCAGCGGATGCAGCAGGCCCAGCGGCGCGCGCCGTATCGACGGCGTCGGATCGCGCAGCATCTCGTCCATGTCCGGCGTTTCGATCGCGACCTGATGGCGCTTGTCGCTCTCCGACCACGACGCGAACTCGGCGATGGCGTAGTGCTCGGTCGTCGTGATGCGATTGTTCGGCTCGTCCTCGGCCACCTGCAGCGGCTCCGCGATCGCGATCTTCGGGTAATAGCGCGCGTAGTAGTTCAGGTACTGCTGCTGCAGGTCACCGAGGTTGGAGGCGGCGAGCGTGCCGCGCAGGGCCTCGGCGCGGCCGCCTTCGACCGTCGTGGTGACGGTGTAACGCACGGTCTTGTCGAACCCTTCGCGCGCGTCGAATACCGCACGGATGCTGCGCCGGCTCAGCGCCGAGGAGGCGTTGGCCATCGGCGTCAGCGCGCGCGTGTCCGGATCGACGACCAGCGCATAGCCATAATCGGGCTGGAACAGGTGCTCGATGTCGCCCTTCTGCGGCGCACGGGTCGGATCGATCCAGAAGCGCCGGCCGTTGATGCGCGCTTCGACCAGCACGTGGTCGAACGCGCCCGGCATCGGCTGCAGTTCCTTGACGCCGCGCTGCACGTCCGTGTCGACCAGCGCGGCGCGCGCCTCGATGCCCAGGCCGCGCAGCAAGGCCAGCGTCAACAGCGCCTTGTCCTTGCAGTCGCCGAAGCGCCGTTCCAGCACGAGTGCGGGCGGACTGGGCGCATGCGAGCCGGCGCCGATCTCGACGCCGAGATAACGGATCTCACCCTGCACGAAGCGCAGCGCCGCCAGCATGCGGCCGGCCGGATCGGCTTCCTGGCGGGCGATCGCGTCGACCTGCGCCTGCACACCGGCGCCCGGCCGCGCCGGCAGCGCGTACAACGGGGCCGCCCAGCGCGCCACCGCGCCCCAGTCGGGATACTCGCTCCATTCGACGGCCGCGTAAGGCGCGTACCAGCCGGGCGCGCCCGCGTCGACGACCAGCGCCGTCGCGTTCGGCTGGTTCCATTCATACTCGCGGTAGCCGTCGCGCGTCGCGACGAGCGGCGCGGGTGGCGCGTTGCGCGGCTTGATCGCGACGTGACGCTCGAGCGGAACCAGCAGCCGAGCGTGCAGAAGCTGCGCCGGCTCGGCGTACTGCAGCCGGAACACCCCGGCCTCGCGGTTGCCGAACACCGGATTGCCGCCCTGCACGGTGTAGGCGTAGTCGACCGTGTCGCCGACGCGCACGTCGTCGAGGAACACGTGCACGGTCTTGCTGCCGTCGAGGATGCGGCGGTCGAGCGCGGTCTCGCGCTGCAGCACGTGCACCTTCGCGCCCGCCAGCTTGGGCAGGACACGGCCGTCGCGGACGATGTCGATCGAATGCAGGGTCAGCGTCTGGTACGACGGATCGAAGCCGATCTCGATGTTGGCGATCGCCTCCACGCCATTGCTGTTGACCGCCTTCGACGCGAACCGGCGATACGTCTCGCGTCCCTGCGGGGCGAGGCGGACCTGCGCATCGCTCAACAGGTAATAGGTGCCGTCGCTGATCCGGTCGAGCGGAACCTCGCCCGCCTCTGCCGCCGGCGGCGGCTTGACCCATGCCGGCGCCGGCCCGGTCCGGTATTCAGCCGCGTCCCCCGCAGCCGGCACGAACGGGCCGCAAACCAGCCAACCCAGGGCGAACAAGCACCGGGCAACGCGCCCGCGCCGCGATCCCCTCGCGGCCCATCGCTGTGCGTGATCCAACACGAGTCCCCATCGCGTGAAAGTCGTCGGTGCAACGTTGCAGCGCCGTCGATCTTGCCACAGGTGCTCGCCCTTGCGACGCGGGCGTCGCGCCGCCCGCGCGTCAGGCCTTGCGCAGGAAGCAGGTCTTGAGCACCAGGCCCTTGATCTTGTCCGAGTGGCCTTCGATGTGCTCGGCGTCATCCTCGACCAGGCGGATGTTCTTGATCACGGTGCCCTGCTTGAGCGGGATCGACGAACCCT
>OFTX01001019.1_pt1 | contig 11339 bp, 12 predicted proteins | sample 1775051 | NCBI WGS metagenome assembly OFTX01 (sample SAMN08195772, study PRJEB24354) | sludge metagenome | isolation source: sludge from phenol fed wastewater aerobic bioreactor A | place: India: Nagpur | collected 2016-09-15
ATTGTTTTGCGCCCAAAAGGCATTTTTACAAAAAAAATTATGGGACTATTTGATATTTTATTTGGTGCAAAACAGCCTGCTATCGGCTTTAAAGAATTAATAGCCAATGGAGCAATGATTGTTGATGTAAGAACACCACAGGAATTTGCTGACGGGCATATAAAAAATACTATAAACATACCGCTACAGGTTCTTTCGCAAAAAATAAATGAGTTGAAAAAAAAGAATACGATTATTATTACCGTATGCCAAAGTGGTGCCAGAAGCAGCATGGCCGTTTCGCAGTTAAAACAAGCAGGCATTGAAGCTTACAATGGTGGCGGATGGAGCAGTTTACATAAACAAATCAGTTAAAAGTATGTATATGAAATGGTTAAGAAAGATTGACTGGGTTTGGTTTGTACGCAGTGCAATGGGAGTAATGTTTATTGCAGTAGGCATTGACCATGCAGATTGGATGCCAATTGTTTTTGGTGTTGTTTTTATTGCAACGGCCTCTTATGCTGCCTATTTTAAAACAGGTTGTGGCTACGATAAAAATTGTTACCTGCCAACAAATAAATCGCCGCAAAAAAATAATATAGAATAATTTGAACACTAAGTAATTACTTTGCAAAAGAATTTAGTGTATGCCATTACAATATTTAAGGGCTGTATTAACCAATAAATGCCCAAGATGCAGAAAAGGATATTTATTCCAGACAAAAAACGCCTACGATTTAAAGAATAGTGTTAAGATGAACGATCATTGCCCTGTTTGCGGCCAGCCTACAGAAATTGAAGTTGGTTTCTATTATGGTACAGGGTATGTGAGCTATGCATTATCCATCGCATTTTTGGTATCTACTTTTATAGCATGGAAAGTACTGATTGGTGTAAGTTTTGATATTAACGACAATAGAATATTTTATTGGCTGGGTACAGCTATTGCTTTATTGCTCATTTGCCAGCCGCTTATAATGCGTTTATCGCGTAGTTTATGGTTAAGCTGGTTTGTTAAGTACGATAAAGATTGGCAGAAACACAAACCCCAACATGCAGAAAGAGTAGTACCTGAGCAAATGGGTAATTGGTAAATCCTGGCGGAGAGGAAGGGATTCGAACCCTTGATACGTGTTACCGTATACACACTTTCCAGGCGTGCCTCTTCAACCACTCGAGCACCTCTCCTGATTTTGTATTGGGCTGCAAAAATAAAGGCTATTGGCTCAACATCCGAATAATTTTTCAGCATTACCGGTAGTACCCTTTTGCACCTCTTCTATAGAAATATTTTTAACACTGGCCAGTTGCTCTGCTATTATTTTTAAATAGACACTTTCATTTCGTTTCCCCCTGTAAGGCACGGGAGTTAAATAGGGTGCGTCTGTTTCTAAAACAAGGTGCTTAAGATCAATATGTTTTAGTGTTTCCGCTAACCCGGATTTTTTATAGGTAAGTACCCCGCCTATGCCTAATAAAAAACCCATATCAATAATTTTATGGGCAGTTTCCACATCATCGCCAAAACAATGAAATATGCCTCTAAGCCCTTTTCGGGCAAACGGCTGCACAGCTTCTATTGTTTCTTGCATGGCATTTCTTGTATGCACCACAATCGGCAATTTTCTTTCCATAGCCCATTGCATTTGTATATTAAATGCCTCGTATTGCTGCACAGAGAAAGCTGTATCCCAATAAAAATCCAACCCTATTTCGCCTATGGCAATAAATTTCCTTTGCTGAAGGTATTTTTCAACTATAATCAGTTCTTCTTTCCAGTTATCTTTTACAGAGCATGGGTGTAGCCCCATCATTGCCATGCAAACAGCCGGGTAACGGCTTTCTAGGGCCAGCATTTGTTCATGTGTTTCTGCATCTATGGCCGGTAATAATATTTTTTGAACACCATTTTCAACAGCACGTACTAAAACATCGTTAATGTCGTTATTAAAGTCGCTCGTATATAAATGGCTGTGCGTGTCTATAAGATACATTTAAAAAAAATTATACCGTAAAGAAATAAAATTATTCGCCTTCCGTTTAAATAATGTTAACCATCAAAAAGAAAAATACAATACATCTATAGCACAGGAAATATTTAAAGATTGTTTTCATAGGGTACGGATTAAAAACGGGCTGAGGTTTTCACCTCGGCCTTCATTTTTATAAAGACAGCGCATCAAAAACAAATTCTTTTTCTGTGAAATATTGCAATACTTTAGGTAAAGTGTACTGCATTCTTTCAAATGCTTTTTCGCTGTCATGAAAAACAACAATAGAGCCCTTTCCTGTATTTTTCACTACGTTCTGATAGCATTTCTCTTTTGGCAGGCGCGTATCAAAATCGCCACTCAGTACAGACCACATTATGATTTTAAAATCTTTTTTAATGGCCTGTATCTGCAAATCGCTTATTCTTCCATACGGCGGGCGGAACAGTTTTGAAGGAATAAATTGTTCAGCCAACGTAATATCTTTTACGTAATTGTAATTGTTGTTTTTCCAGCCGTTCAAATGGTTGAAGGTATGGTTGCCAATGGCATGCCCTTGTGCTGATATCTTCTCCATCATATTCGGGTGCTTCATGGCGTTGTTACCAATGCAAAAGAAAGTGGCCTTAGCACGATATTTTTCTAACTCATTCAATACAAAGGAAGTGACCTCTGGGTGAGGGCCATCGTCAAACGTAAGAAAGATCTTTTTTTCATCCGTTTTAACCTGCCATATACAATCCTTATAAAAGCGTCTTATCCACCAGGGTGCAGTAACTAAATACATGCGGTAAAGTTACCTAATTACCATAAGCTATCAGGTGAAAAATCTTTCCCTGCCATTTATCTGCCTTGCCACTGCTTTGCAGCATTTTTTTCTGTGAGTCTTCGCTACCTAATAATTCATCGGCAAAATGCTCAATACTGTTTCTATGCAAAGAAGGTATGCCATCCTCTTCTTTAAGGGAATGTACAAACGAAAGAACCATGCCATCATAATTCTTTATGCAATACTCCGCCATACTGAATAATTCACAGGCAATAATTCTGTTCCCTGTAACGGCAATAAATCCGGAAAAAGTACTATCTGAATGTTTTAGTTTTTCAATAAAAAATGCTTTGTAAGCATCTTCTTCTTCCTGGTTCTTTTTTAATAAGCTTGCATAAGCAAAAGTTTCAGAAAGGGTTTTATTACCATTAAATTGTTCTGCTATTTCTTTCCATACTTCTGTTTGTCTATGCTCTATATCAATTTTTTTCTTTACTCCCATATCTGCAACAGAGTAGTAGTGAAAAGGTTTTTCTTTATTGTCCCATCTTCCTTTTTCAGCACAAAAAACAGAAAGGTATTGATCTTCTTTTTTGGGGGAAATAAATGTTGCTTCTCCGGTAATCCTGTCTTGCTTTCCGCCAGTTACTAGTTCTCCGGCATTGATAAAAATTGTTTTCCCTGTTTTATTTTTTAACACCAAAACACTTACATCAGAGCCTTTATTAATTTTTATTTCTTTAATGGCACATTTCCCTGAAAGAAGGGCTTCCTTAAAAGAGATTATGTTCTTTGGAAGATCAGCATCGTTTACATGCAGGCCATCTCCTTTAAATTTAACGGGGATAAGTGATAGTTTACGAAATGTCCATAAAGAATCGTATTGAACAAACAGGTTCTGATAAGAAAACTGTGCACTTGTTTTTGTGTAAGCCACAATCAGCACAAGCAATATCCCTATTTTAAAAGTGGTTTTGCACATGTGCCGAATGTAAGTATTAAATTGTTAGTGTACGGTTAGTTTTCATTGCTTACTTCTAATACAATTACCCTATCCTCATCTTGCATATCATCATTACCCAGTACAATAGATGCATTTTTATTTTGTATAGCCACCTGCACCGGTTTTCCATTCTTTAACCAATATGCTCTACTGATTCTCGCATAAGGGAACTGCGGTAATTGAACACTGGTACTACCGCTCTGCAATACGTGCACATACATTTTATTTTGCGTTTGTGTTATGCAGCCCCATGACTGTGGTTTAATGTAACCACCTGTGGTGCGATAGACAGATGTACCATATGTTTTTAACCAGTTACCGATATAATGCAGCCTGTTGATAAATTCCGGCTGAATAGCCCCATTAGGCATAGGGCCTATGTTCAATAGAAAATTGGCTCCATGGCCCGCAGCTTTCACCAAATAATCTATCAATTCTTTATTAGACTTATAAGTAGTATCTGTGATGTTGTACCCCCATGAATTATTAATGGTTTCACATGTTTCCAAGGGCAATGCAGATGGTTGCTGAAAACTAAGCCCGCCTTTATTTTCTCCCGGAAGGTCTTTTTCAAACATCTGGAAATCTTCACCGGCAAAAGGTTCTAAATGATGGTTATTGCCAATTAAACATTGTGGCTGCAGTTTATGTATTAAAGAATAAATTTCATCATACTTCCAATCGATCCTCGATGTTCTGTTTTGCTCCCCTTCCGGTGCAGTTTGGTCCCAATGGCCATCAAACCAAATGCCGGCAATGCTCCCATAATTTGTTAGCAGTTCTGTTAGCTGGTTTTTCATAAACTGCAAATAACTCGCATAATCTCCTTTCCCCTTTCTGCCTGATTTTTGTCCGGTTCTTCCTGTTTCAAAAGGATAATCGTCTCTTCTCCAATCCAACAGGGAATAATAAAGGAAAAGTTTTATGCCTTGTTGATGGCATTCATCTGCAATCATTTTTACCACATCTTTTTTATATGGCGTATTCATGATATTGAAAACTGAATATTTCGTTTCCCACATACTAAAACCATCGTGATGCCTTGTTATCAAAGTAATATATTGCATACCTGCATCTTTGGCCAGTTTCACCCATTCATGGGCATTAAAAGCAACAGGGTTAAAGAAATCCATCAGGTTGGTATAATTCTTCACAGTAATACCTCTGTTATTCATCACCCATTCTCCGGAACAGGGAATACTAAACACACCCCAATGAATAAACAATCCAAACCTGGCATCGGTAAACCATTGCCTCGCTTGCAGGTTTTCTTTTGTTGGCTGGTAATTAACTTGTGCCAATGAGAATAGGCTAATAATGAAACAGCTGGTAAAAGAGAGGATTATTTTTTTCATACAACAATGTTGTGTTTTAAAATTAAGTGAAGATTTCTATATACATGCATACAACACAATCAGTTATTTTTGCCGTATGAGTAGTAAAAAAGTGAGGGTTCGATTTGCACCATCTCCCACAGGCGGTTTGCATTTGGGTGGTGTAAGAACGGTTTTATACAATTATCTTTTCGCTAAACAGAATAATGGCGATTTTATTGTAAGAATTGAAGATACCGATCAAACAAGATTTGTGCCCGGTGCTGAAGAATACATTTTTAAATGTTTAGAGTGGTGCGGGTTAACTCCTGATGAAAGCCCTTTGCATGGCGGCTCTTACGGCCCTTACAGGCAAAGTGAACGCAAAGAGAATTACAGGAAATATGCAGAAGAATTGGTTGAAAAAGGTTTTGCTTATTATGCTTTTGATACTGCTGAAGAATTAGAAGCCAAAAGAAAAGAGATTGCAAATTTTCAATACAGCCAACATACGCGTAGCAGCATGAAAAATTCTTTAACATTAAGTGCTGCAGCAGTAGAAACCTTATTGAACAACCATACACCGCATGTGATTAGAATTAAAATGCCGGAAAACGAACATATTTCTTTTACTGATATGATTCGTGGTGAAGTAAGCTTTAATTCTTCGCAGGTGGATGATAAGGTTTTATTGAAGGCAGATGGTATGCCCACCTATCATCTGGCAGTTGTGGTAGATGATCATTTAATGCAGATTTCTCATGCATTCAGAGGCGAAGAATGGCTGCCAAGCGCTCCTGTTCATATTTTATTATGGCAATATTTATTTGGATTGGAAAACATGCCGCAATGGGCGCATTTGCCTTTGATATTAAAACCGGATGGTAACGGAAAATTAAGCAAAAGGGATGGCGACAGGCTAGGCTTTCCTGTATTTGCGATGGACTGGACCGATCCTAAAACCAATGAAACAACCACAGGATTTAAAGAGAAGGGTTTTTTGCCGGAAGCATTTGTAAACATGTTGGCCATGTTGGGCTGGAATGACGGGACTGATAAAGAGATTTTTACTTTACAGGAATTGGTTGAAAAATTTTCGTTAGACCGCGTTCATAAGGGCGGCGCCAAGTTTGATTATGAAAAAGCAAAATGGTTCAACCATGAATGGATAAAAAAATTGCCTACTGCAAACCTTCAGTGGCAAGTAGCAGGCCTGTTAAAAGCAGGCGGTATACAGGTTAGCGATGAGCATGCTTTTGAAAAGGTAATTGCTATTACAAAAGAGCGCTGTACATTTCTAAACGATTTTACAGAACAAGCTTCTTTCTTCTTCAAAAGGCCTGCAATAATTGATATTGATGCTGTGAGGACAAAATGGAATGAACAAAAAAATTTGTTCTTTACTGAGCTTATTAGAACTTACAGGCTCACACAATTTTGGCAGGCTGCAGACCTTGAAAAAGATTTTAAAGAAATCGCTGCCGTGAATACGATAAAACCCGGTGAATTAATGTTGCCTTTAAGAATAATGCTGGTAGGCGGTAAGTTTGGCCCCGGTGTTTTTGAGATAGCCGAAATATTGGGTAAAGAAGAAACCGTTAGCAGAATAGAACAAGTATTAAGCTTATTGGAGCATTAATTCTTAAACTACCTGTATAATACAAAAGCGGCTCAATCATTTTATAAACAGTTTTATAATTCGGCCACAGCATTTTATCTTTCGAAAAATTTTTTTTCATGAAACATAAAATGCTGCTGGTTTATATGCTGGCCATTGTAAAATTCATATTGCCTTTTATTTTACAAGAACCTTTCTACCAGCCGCATAGAGATGAGTTTTTATACCTGGCCCAGGGAAGTCATCTGGCTTGGGGCTTTTTAGAAGTACCTCCGTTGCTCAGTTTTTTTGCATGGCTTACACATTTGGCTGGAGATGGTTTTTTCTTCATCAAATTGTGGCCAAGCCTTTTCGGTGCATTTACATTTATTCTTACAGCCAGGCTCCTTATTAGTTTGGGCGGTAAAATGTTTGCCATTGTATTGGCATTTCTCCCGTTTATTTTTGGCGCTTACTTAAGAGTGCACTATTTATTTCAACCCAATTTTCTTGAAATATTTTTCTATACGTTAATTGCATTTAGCCTTGTAGAGTTTATTCAGACACAGCAAAACAAATGGCTATACCTGTTTGGCATAGCCTGCGGCCTGGGCATGATGAGTAAATATTCAGTGGCTTTCTTCATCATAGCAATAATAATTGGGCTTTTGGCTACGCCCGAAAGAAAAGTGTTTGGCAATAAACATTTCTGGTATGCATCGTTACTTGCATTTGTTATTTTTCTTCCTAACCTTATATGGCAGTTCCTGCATAATTTCCCGGTAGCCCATCATATGGAAGAATTAAAACGTACGCAGTTACAATACATTAATCCTGTTGAATTCCTGCAAGACCAGATACTCATGAACCTTCCCTGTTTTTATTTGTGGTTAACCGGCCTGGTGGGGTTACTGTTATTAAAAAAAACAAAACAATATCGCTTTATAGCCATCGCTTATATTATTGTTATTGCCCTTTTGTTGTTGTTTCAGGGAAAAAATTATTATGCGTTGGGATTATACCCTGTTTTGTTTGCGTTTGGTGGTTTCTTTTTAGAATTACTTACTGTTAAGAGAATACGTTTTATGCGGGTAGTGTTCATTATATTTTCTTTCTTTTCAGGTATATTCTTTATCCCGCTGGCTTTACCTGTATTCAAACCGGCAGAACTGGCCAATTTTTACAGGGATAAAAATTATGCAAAAACGGGTGCCTTAAAATGGGAAGACTTACAAAATCATTCGTTGCCACAGGATTTTGCCGATATGATTGGCTGGAAAGAAACTGCAAGGCAAACTACAGAAGTATACAACAGTTTATCTGATACTGAAAAAAGCAAGACCATTATTAAATCTGATAATTACGGGCTTTGCGGCGCACTTAATTTTTATGGGAAAAAAATGGGCCTGCCTGAAGTATACAGCTATAATGGCTCTTTTATTCTCTGGATGCCTACAACCTACGATGTGTCTAATGTAATTACCATTGGAGAAAATTTTCCTGATACCACCAGAGAAATCGTAAAGCAATTCAAGCATATTTCTATAGAAGGCCAATTGAAAGACTCGTTGGCAAGAGAAAATGGCATCAAAATTATTTTATGGAAAGGTTGCGATGCGGCTCTATTAAGCAGGTTTATTGAAGCCGAATTGGCCGATAGAAAAGCATTGTTTATAAGGAAATGATTTAACTATTTTTGTTCATTAAATACGATTGCATGAAGAACAGACCCGTTAGAGTACTGGTTGCCAAAGTTGGATTGGATGGGCACGACAGAGGAGCCAAAGTAATTGCAACTGCTTTACGCGATGCAGGCATGGAAGTAATCTATACCGGATTGAGGCAAACCCCTGAAATGGTTGTGAATGCAGCCCTGCAGGAAGATGTGGATGCAATAGGTATTAGCATTCTTAGTGGGGCACACATGACGGTATTTCCGAAAGTGATTGCCCTCATGAAAGAAAAGAATATGAACGATGTTTTACTTACCGGTGGTGGCATTATTCCGGACGATGATATGCAGCAACTTAATAACCTTGGTGTAGGGAAATTATTTGCACCCGGAACAGCTACAACAGATATTGCAAACTATATTAAAGATTGGGTAAAAGAGAGAAGGAGTTTTTAATATCTATTTCTTCTTCCCGGATTCTTTCGCATATTTCAAAATAGCATCAATAGATTTTTGAGAAGGAGATAATGTTTTTCCTTTCAATTCTTCCAGTTGTTTTTTAGAACGCTTCAGCATATTGACCTCTTTTTTAAGATCAATATCTTCTTTTAAAGCCTTGTCAATAGCAAGCTTTAATATAGGCGAAGCCTCTCCATACAGGTAAAGCATAATTTGATCATGGTTAAATTTCTGCATACTAAAATTTTGAAACTGCAATAGTAAATATACTGCTTTCGGAGGGTAAAAACGGTAGCTGCTTATTAAACGCAGCTGAATATACTTTATTGTGGCAAACCTTATTTTTTAATAACCAGCGAATCTTCTACCAGGTAAATATCCTCGCCATCTTTCTTCATTTTGTAATGTTCACGGGCAAATTTTTCCAATGCCGCAGGATTGTTTTGAAGGTCTGTTAATTCTTTTTGGGCTTTTTCTATTTCCTGTTGGTAATAATGCTTTGTATTTTCCAGTGCTTTTAATTTTTGTTTCTGCTCCCTTACATAAAAAAAATCACGTTGATCGAAAAAAAACATCCATACTACAAAAAGGGTTGTAGCAATGAAATATTTATTTGTAACAACTACAGCGATTTTTTTCATTACTCAAAAATAAAATGAACAGGCAATATATTTCCGATAAGGATTACTAACAGGTGTGAATATAAGCAATTGAACGACATACAATAAACAGGCCACAGCTGATAATTCGCCATGGCCCATATGTGTTAGAATACTATTGATATTATTTTGTAAACTTTAGTTTTTTGCCCGGGTAAATTCCTGTAGTGCCCAGTTGTTCTTCTATCCTGATCAATTGGTTGTATTTGGCAATACGGTCTGTACGGCTTGCAGAACCGGTTTTTATTTGCCCGCAATTCAATGCTACGGCTAAATCTGCAATGGTAACATCTTCTGTTTCCCCGCTTCTATGACTCATGATCGTATTGTACCCATGATGCTGTGCAAGTGTAACTGCATTAATGGTTTCGGTAACAGAGCCAATTTGGTTTACTTTAACCAGCAAAGCATTTCCTACTCCTTTATCAATTCCCTGTTGTAAGCGCTCTACATTGGTTACAAATAAATCGTCTCCAACCAATTGCACTTTCTCGCCAATTGTATCGGTTAAATTCTTCCAGCCTGTCCAGTCATCTTCAGCCATACCATCTTCAATAGAAACAATCGGATATTTCTTTGCCCAGCTTTCCCAGTATTTCACCAATTGGTCGCTGCTCATTTCTTTACCATTGCTTTTATGGAAAACATATTTCTTTTTCTTGGCATCCCATAATTCGCTATTGGCTGCATCCATTGCAATCACTATTTGTGAACCTGCTTTATAACCGGCAGCAGTTATTGCTTCCAATACGGTTTCTATAGCTTCTTCATTGCTTTGAATGTTTGGGGCAAAGCCGCCTTCGTCTCCCACGTTGGTGCTATAGCCTCTTTTCTTTAAAACAGATTTCAACGCATGAAAAATTTCAACACCCCAACGCAATCCATCACTAAATGTTGTAGCACCAACAGGCATAATCATAAATTCCTGGAAGTCTATTTTATTGTCGGCATGTGCTCCTCCATTTAAAATATTCATCATTGGCACAGGCAATGTTTTAGCATTGGTTCCGCCAACATACCTGTATAAAGGCAGTCCTGCTTCTTCTGCAGCGGCTTTGGCTACAGCCATACTTACAGCAAGAATAGCATTAGCGCCTAACTTGCCTTTGTTGGGTGTTCCGTCAAGATCAATCATTACCTGGTCTATTGCAGCCTGTTGGGCTATATCATAACCAACAATGGCATCTGCAATAATATCATTTACATTTTTTACAGCTTTTAAAACACCTTTTCCAACATATTTCTTTTTATCATTATCGCGTAATTCTACCGCTTCGTGAATACCGGTACTGGCTCCGCTGGGTACTGCAGCGCGGCCAATGGCCCCATCGTCTGTTAAAACATCTACTTCAACAGTTGGGTTGCCGCGGCTATCTAAAATCTGGCGGGCATGAACTTCTACAATGTAACTCATGGTTGCTTGTTATTTAGTTAAAGGTTTTATTAAACGAGGGTAAATGTAATTATTCTGTTTGAATTGATAGTTGACGGAAAAGCTATCTAATGTTAGTTAGTTAATTGTCTGAAAACAGTTTCAAGGCTATTACCGTTTTGCCGAAGGTTTTCTAAGTGGTCATCAGCCACTATATTTCCTTTATGAATAATGATTACCCGATCACAAATAGCTTCTACTTCCTGAAGAATGTGTGAAGAGAACAAAACAGTTTTATCTCTACCTTGTTCTTTAATTACATTTCTGATTTCAATGATCTGGTTGGGATCAAGACCACTTGTTGGTTCATCCAATATTAATACTTCGGGATGATGAATTAAAGCAGCGGCCAGCCCTACTCTTTGTTTATATCCCTTAGAAAGTTGCCCTATTTTTTTATGCTGTTCTACCTGCAGGCCTGTTAATTCAACCGAGCCCGAAATTTGGGCCCTTAGGTTGGGC
>OFTX01001022.1_pt1 | contig 11297 bp, 8 predicted proteins | sample 1775051 | NCBI WGS metagenome assembly OFTX01 (sample SAMN08195772, study PRJEB24354) | sludge metagenome | isolation source: sludge from phenol fed wastewater aerobic bioreactor A | place: India: Nagpur | collected 2016-09-15
TTGAACTCGTCGAACGCGCTGGCATCGACGATGCGGGCGATGATCTCGCGCACGTCGAAGGGCTTGCGCGTATCGGAAGGGATCACGCCATACAACTCGTCTGCTGCATATTTGGGAGCTGCTGGCGCAGCATCGCCGGGCTCTCGGGCCTTGTTCTTATTCAAATTGCCGACGATCTGGCGCGCCAGCGCCAGCGCGTGCGTGTCGTTCTGCGCCAGGTGGTCGGCCACGCCCGACAGGCGCGTGTGCACGTCGCCGCCGCCCAGGTCCTCGCTGCTCACCACCTCGCCGGTGGCGGCCTTCACCAGCGGCGGGCCGCCGAGGAAGATCGTGCCCTGGTTCTTGACGATGATGGATTCGTCGCTCATCGCCGGCACGTAGGCGCCGCCCGCCGTGCACGAGCCCATGACCACCGCGATCTGCGCGATGCCCTGCGCGCTCAGGTTGGCCTGGTTGAAGAAGATGCGGCCGAAGTGCTCGCGGTCGGGGAAGACCTCGTCCTGGTTGGGCAGGTTGGCGCCGCCCGAATCGACCAGGTAGATGCAGGGCAGGCGGTTCTGCCCGGCGATCTCCTGCGCGCGCAGGTGTTTCTTCACGGTGACGGGGTAGTAGGTGCCGCCCTTCACCGTCGCGTCGTTGCAGACGATCATGCAATCGACGCCCGAGACGCGCCCGATGCCGGCGATCAGCCCGGCGCAGGGCGCGGCGTTGCCGTACATGTTGAGCGCCGCCAGCGGGGCGATCTCCAGGAAGGGCGTGCCCGGATCGAGCAGCATCCGCACCCGGTCGCGCGGCAGCAGCTTGCCGCGCGACACATGCCGGGCGCGCGACGTTTCGCTGCCGCCCAGCGCCGTGCGCTCCAGGTGCGCGCGCAGGTCATCGACCAGCGCCCGCATGGCGGCGGCATTGGCCTGGAACTCGGCCGAGCGGGGATTGAGACGGGATTCGAGCATCATGCGATCTTCCAATGCAAACAACGATCAGGCCGTGCGGCTTTCTTCCAGCCCCAGCTCTTCCTTCATCTGATCGCGGATTCTGAACTTCTGGATCTTGCCGGTCACGGTCATCGGGAAGCTGGTGACGAAGCGGATGTAGCGCGGCACCTTGTAGTGCGCGATCTGCCCCCTGCAAAAGGCGCGGATGTCTTCCTCGGTCGGCCGGGCGCCGGGCTTGGCGATGATCCAGGCGCACAGCTCCTCGCCATACTTCTGGTCGGGCAGGCCGACCACCTGCACGTCCTGCACCAGGGGGTGGCGGTAGAGGAATTCCTCGATCTCGCGCGGGTAGATGTTCTCGCCGCCGCGGATCACCATGTCCTTGATGCGGCCGACGATGTTCACATAGCCCTCCTCGTCCATCGTGGCGAGGTCCCCGGTGTGCATCCAGCCGTCGGCGTCGATGGCCTCGCGGGTCTTCTCCTCGTCGCCCCAGTAGCCGTGCATCACCGAATATCCCTTGGTGCAGAACTCGCCGCGCTCGCCGATGCCCACCGTGGCGCCCGTGTCGGGATCGACGATCTTGACCTCCAGGTGCGGCTGCACCTGGCCGACGGTGGAGACGCGCTTGTCCAGCGGCGTATCGGTGCTGCTCTGGCAGCTCACCGGGCTGGTCTCGGTCATGCCGTAGGCGATGGTCATCTCGGTCAGGTGCATGTCGCGCTGCACGCGCTTCATCACCTCCACCGGGCAGGGCGAGCCGGCCATGATGCCGGTGCGCAGCGTGGAAAGATCGAACTCGGCGAAGCGCGGGTGGTCCAGCTCGGCGATGAACATCGTCGGCACGCCGTGCAGCCCGGTGCAGCGCTCGGCCTGCACGGCCTCCAGCACCGACAGCGGCTCGAAGGCGTCGTTCGGATAGACGATGGCCGCGCCATGCGTGAAGCAGGCGAGATTGCCCAGCACCATGCCGAAGCAGTGGTACAGCGGCACGGGAATGCACAGGCGGTCGGCCGGCGTGAGCTTCATGCAGTCGCCGATGAACAGGCCGTTGTTCAGGATGTTGCGGTGCGTCAGCGTCGCCCCCTTGGGGAACCCCGTGGTGCCGCTGGTGAACTGGATGTTGATCGGATCGGTGTTCCTGAGCGTCGCGGCGATGGCATCGATGCGCGCATCCTGCGGATCGCCCTGCGCCATCAGGCTGGAAAAGCGCATCGCGCCCGGCTGTTCCTGCCCCTGCCCCGCCACGTCGATCCACACCACGCTGCGCAGGGTGGGCAGGCGCGCCGCATGCAGCGCGCCGGGCGCGCTCCCGTTCATCTCGGGCGCCAGTTCGCGCAGCATGCCCAGGTAGTCGCTGGTCTTGAACTGCGCCATGGTGACCAGCGCCTTGCAATCCACCTTGTTGAGCGCGTACTCCACCTCGGCGGTGCGGTAGGCCGGGTTGATGTTCACCAGGATCAGCCCGACCTGCGCCGTCGCCAGCTGCATCAGCACCCATTCGGCGTTGTTGTGCGACCAGATGCCCACGCGGTCGCCCGGCGCCAGGCCCAGGCCGAGCAGCGCGCTGGCCAGGCGCCGCGCCTCGGCGTGCAGTTGCGCATAGCTGTAGCGCACATTCTGGTGGCGGCTGACGAGCGCGCTGCGCTCGGGCTGGCGCGCGGCCATGTCGCGGAAGAAATCGCCGATGGTCTGCTCGATCAGCGGCGTGGCTTCATTGCCACGGGCATGGCTCAGATGCGGGGACACGAGGGTCACGGCAGGTCTCCTGATTTGGAATGGCGGCATCCCGAGAATACGCCGCAGGCGCGCGCAGATGGGGACACCAAGGTTGCAATAATTGCCACACCTGCGCAAGCGCCCATGTACACCCCCACCCTGCTCACGCTCTCCGCCCACCGCGCCACGGGCGGGCGCGGCGCCGTGGCGGCCACGCCCATGGCGTTCGTGCAGGCCATCGTGCGCGCCTACGCGCTGCGCGGCATGAGCCCCGCGGCCGTGCTGCAGCGGGCACAAATTGCGCCAGAGCACGTGCAGCAGGACGGCGCCCGCATCACCGCCTGGCAGATGGAAGCCCTGTGCGACGGCGCGATGCGCGAGCTCGACGACGAGGCCCTGGGCTGGTTCGAGCGCCGCCTGCCCTGGGGCAGCTACGGGATGATCGCGCGCGCCAGCATCACCGCGCCACACCTGGGCCTGGCGCTGGCGCGCTGGTGCCGCCACCACGGCCTGCTGACGGACGCGATCCGCCTCAGCCTGACCCAGGAGGGCGACGCGGCCCGGATCGCCATCGAGGAACGCCATGCCCCGGGCGGCGACGGCAGCCTGCGCGAGTTCTGCCTGGTCTCCGTGCTGCGCAACATCCACGGCCTGGCGTGCTGGCTGATCGATTCGCGCCTGCCGCTGCGGGCGGTGGAATTTCCGTTCGAGGCGCCGCCGCACGCGGGCGTGTACGAGCTGCTCTTTCCCGGCGCCGTGCACTTCGGCCGCGCCCGCGCCGCGATCCACCTGGACGCGGGCTACCTCGCCCTGCCGCTGGCGCGCGACGAGGCGGCCCTGCGCCAGATGCTGCGGCACGCCCTGCCGCTGACCGTGCTGCAGTACCGGCGCGACCGCCTGCTGGTGGCCCGCGTGCGCCAGTGGCTCGCCAGCGAACCGGCCACGCTGCAAGGCGCCACGCTGCTGGCGGAGCGGCTGAACCTCTCGCCACGCACGCTGCACCGGCAGTTGCAGCAGGAGGGCGCCTCGCTGCAGCAGCTGAAGAACGAGGTGCGCCTGAGCCAGGCCATGCAGTTGCTGCGCCATGGCGAGCGCCCGATCAAGCAGGTGGCCCTGGCCACGGGCTTCGCCAGCGAGAAAAGCTTCATCCGCGCCTTCCGCGGCTGGACCGGCATGGCGCCCGCGCAGTGGCGCGCGCAGTCACGCGCGCCCCGGTGAATGCTCGCCATCGACGTAGAACCAGCGCCCGTCCTCGCGCACGAAGCGGCTGCGCTCATGCAGCCGCTCGGCCTGCCCGGCGGCGGAGCGAAAGCGCGCGACGAATTCCACCTGCGCCTGCCCCTCGCCCGTCTGGCGCGCGCCGCGCACCTCCAGCCCGAGCCATTTGCCGCCCGCCTCGAACGTGACCCGCGAGGGCCGGCGGCTGGCGTGCCAGGTGGCGCGCAGATAGCCCTCGTCCTCGCGCACGAAGGCGGTGTAGCGCGAGCGCATCAGGCTTTCGGCGTCCGGCGCGGGGCACGCGTCCCAATGGTCGATGTAGCGCCCGCAGCACCCGGCGTAGGCCAGCGGCCGGCCGCGCGCGTCCAGGCGCCCGCAGGGGCAGGCGCTCACGCCAGCGCCCGCTGGATCAGGATCTTCTGCACGTCGCTCGTGCCCTCGTAGATCTGGCACACGCGCACGTCGCGGTAGATGCGCTCCACCGGGAAGTCGCTCACGTAGCCGTAGCCGCCCAGGGTCTGGATGGCGGCGCTGCACACGCGCTCGGCCATCTCGCTGGCGAAGAGCTTGGCCATGGCCGCCTCCTTCAGGCAGGGCCGGCCCGCATCGCGCAGGCTGGCCGCGTGCCAGATGAGCTGGCGCGCCGCTTCCACCTGCGTGGCGCATTCGGCCAGGCGAAAGCCCACCGCCTGGTGGTTGAAGATGGGCGTGCCGAAGCTCTCGCGCTCCTTCGAATACTGCAGCGCGCATTCCAGCGCCGCGCGCGCCATGCCCACGCTCTGCGCGGCGATGCCGATGCGCCCGCCTTCCAATGCGGACAGGGCGATCCTGTAGCCCTCGCCCTCCGCGCCGATCAGGTGGGATGCCGGGATGCGGCAGCCGTCGAACTGGATCTGCGCCGTGTCGCTGCTGTGCTGGCCCAGCTTGTCCTCCAGCCGCGCCACCACGTACCCCGGCGTGGACGTGGGCACGATGAAGGCGCTCATGCCGCGCTTGCCCGCCGCCTTGTCGGTGACCGCGATGACGATGGCCACGTGCCCGTTCTTGCCGCTGGTGATGAACTGCTTGACGCCGTGGATCACGTACTCATCGCCATCGAGCACCGCCGTGGTGCGCAGCGCCGAGGCGTCCGAGCCGACGTGCGGCTCGGTCAGGCAGAACGCGCCCAGCATCTCGCCACGCGCGAGCGGCGCGAGCCACTGGCGCTTTTGCGCCTCGCTGCCGTAGCGCATCAGGATGGCGTTGACCGGGCAGTTGGTCACGCTGATGGCGGTGCTGGTGCCGCCGTCGCCGGCCGCGATCTCTTCCAGCACCAGTGCCAGCGTGAGGTAGTCGAGCCCCGCGCCGCCGTATTCCTCGGGCACGCAGATGCCGTAGGCGCCGAGCTGCGCCAGGCCCTGGTGCACCTCGCGCGGGAAGTGGTGCTCCTTGTCCCAGCGCGCGGCGTGGGGCGCGATCTGCTCGCGCACGAAGTCGCGCACCGCGTCGCGGATCATTTCCTGGTCCTGGCTCAAGAGCATGGCTCTCTCCTGCTAACGAATAAATTCAACAAAAAACACTTGGAACGCCCGTCGATCAAGCGCCTGCAGCTATCAACAGCGCAGCATTCGAGCGCCCTGCCGCGAATTCATGATACGGTAGCGCGCCACGGCCGCCCGAACACCGATGCACCCTCAAATCGTCGCCGATCTGCAATCGAACCCGCTGTTCGCCCAGTGCACGCCGGTGGAGCGCGCGCGGCTGCTGGCCGCGACCACGGCGCTCACGTTCAAGCCCGGCGAGGTGCTGTTCGAAGCCGGCGCGCAGGCCGAGCATTACTACTGGCTGCGGCACGGCAAGGCGGCGCTCGGCGGCCCGCCCGGGCGCATCGTCCAGGCCGGCGCGGGCCTGGGCGCCGAAGCCTTTGCCGACGGCCCGCGCGAGCAGACCCGCTACCTGACGGGCGCCCGCGCGCTCACCCGGCTGTCCGTGCTGCGCATCGACCGGGCCGCGCTGCGCGAACTGCTCGCGGGCAGCCCGCAGCTCAAGTCGCGCGCGCTGCTGCAATTGGCCGCGCGGCTGGGCGAGCTTCCGCCGCTGGCGCCGCCACGGCACGACACGGGCGCCCCCGCCGCCCCGCCGCGCAAGGCGCTGGCGGGGTGGCTCGCCACCCTCGTGCTCTCGCCGCTCGCCTGGTGGCTGGGCGAGCGCGCCGGCTTCTCGCCGCAGGCGGCCGTCTACCTCGGCCTGTTCACCATGACGGCGCTGATGTGGCTGTTCGCGCTGGTCGACGAATACGTGCCGCCGCTGATCGCCGTGGTGGCGATGCTCTTCATCGAGCTGGTGCCCTCGCGGGTGGCTCTGCACGGCTTTTCCTCGCGCACCTTCATCCTGCTGCTCGGGGTGTACGCGCTCTCGGCCGTGGTGGTGGCCTCGGGCCTGGCGTACCGCCTGATGCTCTGGACGCTGCTGCGCCTGCCGGACACGCCCTTCTGGCACCGCGGCGCACTCACCCTGTTCGGCATGGTGCTGTCCATCGTCATGCCGTCGTCCAACGCGCGCATGGCGCTCATGCTGCCGCTGTACCGGGAAATGGACGCCAGCCTGGCCGCGCCCGGCCACACGCCCGAAGCCAGCGCGCTGATGATCGCCACCTTCACCGGCGCGACGCTGTTCTCGCCCCTGCTGCTGACGGCCAAGACCTCCAACCTCGCCGCCTTCGCCATGCTGCCGCCCCAGGTGCGGCTGAACTTCCAGGGCATGGCGTGGCTCGCGGGCGCGGCCGTGGTGGCGCTGGGCTTCGTGCTGCTGCACTTCGCCGTGATGCACCGGGCATGGCGCCCGGCGCAGCCGCGCCCGCTGCCGGCCGACCGCATGCGCCAGCAGCTCGCGCTGCTCGGCCCCCTGCGCGCGCCGGAGTGGGTGGCGGCGCTGGCCTTCGTCATGTTCATCCTGGGCTCGGCGCTGCCGCAGTGGCACCAGTCGCAGGCGGCGTGGCTCGCGGGCCTGGTGCTGGCCAGCCTGCTGGTGCTCGGCCTGCTGGACAAGGCCGCGTTCCAGGGCAGGATCGACTGGCCCACCATCTTCTTCCTGCTGAGCCTGGACGGCTTCACCGAAGCCATCGCCTACCTGGGTCTGGACAAGGCCATGCTCGCCACGCTGGCGCCGGCGCTCTCCTGGGTCGGCGGCAGCCTCGCGTGGTTCACGCTGCTGGCGCTCGTCGTCACGGTGGTGCTGCGCCTGGCACTGCCCACCACCGCGGGCATGGTGCTCGCCGCCACGCTGCTGCTGCCGATCGGCATGGCGCAGGGCATCCACCCGTGGATCGTGGTCTTCCTCACCTCGCTGTTTTCCGACATCTGGTTCATGCCGCACCAGAACTCGTCGTTCGCCCAGCTGGTGGGGGCCGGCATGCACCAGCGCTGCGACGCGCGGCTGTTCTTCCACTACGCCTGGTGGCTCAACGGCGCGCGCGTGCTGCTGGCGTTCGCCAGCATTCCCTACTGGCGCTGGCTCGGGCTGGACGCATGAAGCCGCGCCGCATCCTCCTTGCCTGCGCAGCGGCGTTCGTGCTGCTGATGTTCACGCTGCTCATCGCCTTCAACCACGCCAAGCCGCGCCTGCTGGTGCTGCACAGTTTTTCCGAGAACGGCCACTGGGAGCAGCTGTTCAACGCCGGCGTGGAGCGCGCGCTCGCGCGCAACCGCCAGCCGATCGCGGTGCGCTGGCACTACATGGCGTTTTCCGATACCGACGTCCAGACCAACGCCGAATGGGCCGCCGCCAGCGCGCGCTCGCGCGCCGCGATCGATGCGTGGAAGCCCGACGTGGTGCTCATCGTCGGCGAGGAAGGGCAGCAATGGGTCGGGCACCGCTACGCCACGCAGGACGAACAAGGCCCGCGCCTGGTCTACGCCACGGGCGAAGACCCCGCACGCTTCGGCTACCCCGGCGCGGCCAACGTCACCGGCGTGCGCGAGCTGCTGCCGCTGTCGCAGACGCTGGAGGTACTGACCCAGCTCGAAAGCAAGCGCCTGCGCATCCAGGCGCTGGGCGTGGCCGATCCGACCGGCGAGGCCGAACGCGCGCAGGTGCAGGCCTTCGACTGGCGGGCGCACACGCTGCTGCCCGTGGTGCTGGCCAAGGACTACGCCGCCTGGCAGCAGGCGGTGAACGGCGCCGCCGGCAAGGCGGACGTGCTGCTCGTGCTGAGCTTCGCCGGCTTGCCGCGCTCCGGCGCCTCCCCGGCCGCGGTCGACCCATCGGAAGTTGCCCGGTGGACGGCACAGCACGCCGAGCCCCTGACGCTCAGCGTGCGCGAACGCTACGTGCAAAGCGGCGGCGCGCTGGCGATCGCCCCCTCGGCCGAGGCGCTGGGCGAGCAGGCCGCGCGCCTGGCCCTGCAAGCCCTGCCGGGCAAGCCGCTGCCCGCGCCGCAGGAGACCGAGAACTTCGTCATCGGCCTGCGCCCCGACCGGCTGTCCAGCCACGGCTACCAGCTGCCCGACATCTACACCCAGGCGGCGCGCGCCGCGCACCTGCTGTACCAGGACGACTAGCTACCAGCTGGCGAGCCGGCTGCCGTCCACGTCGAAGAACGCCCCATTGTCGGCCTCGCCCGCGCTCTCCAGCGTCACGCGCAGCCGGGTCACGCTGTCCGTCACGCGCACCGGCGCCTGCGCGCCGCCCATGTCGGTCCTGACCCAGCCCGGGTGAAACAGCGCGAACAGCGCCTTCGGGTAGCTGTGGCGCGCCGAGGCCACGGCCATGTTGAGCGCCGCCTTGCTCGTGCGGTACAGCCAGGCGTTGCTGCCGCCGGCGGTGCCGATCTGCCCCATGGTGCTGGTGAGAAAGCCGAAACGCCCCCGCGCCGCCTCCACCAGCGGCGCCACCTGCGGGATGAGCTGCATCGCACCCAGCACGTTGGCGTGCATCACGCGGTCGAAATCCTCGCGGCTGGGCGCATGGCGCGCGTCGCGCCGGCTGCACATCACGCCCGCCACGTACCAGGCCACGTCGATTTTCGTGGCGCCCAGGCGCTGCGCCAGGCGCTGCACGCTGGCCGCGTCGGTCACGTCCAGCGCCAGCGGCTCCAGGCCCAGATCGCGCAGCGCCGCCATCCCCGCCTCGCTGTGCGCCGTGGCGATCACCTGGTGGCGCGCCATCGCGTATTGCCGCGCCAGCTCCAGGCCGATGCCGCGGGAGGCGCCCATGATCAGAACCGTGCTCATCGTTCGTACTTTCAAATGAAAAGTGGCGCCAGCCCTTGCGGGACAAGCGCCACCAGCTATCAAACCGATATCAGACGATTTCCAGCGCCACCGCCGTCGCCTCGCCGCCGCCGATGCACAGGGTCGCCAGGCCCTTCTTGAGGCCGCGCGCCTTGAGCGCGTAGATCAGCGTGACCATGATGCGCGCGCCACTGGCGCCGATGGGGTGGCCCAGCGCGCAGGCGCCGCCGTTGACGTTGACCTTCTCGTGCGGCACCTTGAGGTCGTGCATCAGCGCCATGGGCACGACGGCGAAGGCCTCGTTCACCTCCCACAGATCGACGTCGGCCACGCTCCAGCCAGCCTTCTTCAGCGCCTTCTCGGTCGCGCCGATGGGCGCGGTGGTGAACCAGTTGGGCTCCTGCGCGTGCGTGGCGTGCGCCGCGATGCGCGCCAGCGGCTTGCAGCCCAGTTCCTTCGCCGTGGACTCGCGCATCAGCACCAGAGCGGCCGCGCCGTCGTTGATGCTGGAGCTCGATGCCGCGGTGATCGTGCCGTCCTTCTTGAACGCGGGCTTGAGGCTGGCGATCTTGTCGAGCCTGGCCTTGGCCGGGCCTTCGTCCACCGACACCGTCACCTCGCCCTTGCGCGTGGCGAAGGTCACCGGCGTGATCTCGTCGCCGAACGCGCCGCTTTGCGCCGCCCGCTGCGCGCGCTGCACGCTCTCCACCGCGAAGGCGTCCTGCTGCTCGCGCGTGAAGTGGTACTTGGCCGCGCAGTCCTCGCCGAAGGTGCCCATGGCGCGGCCGGGCTCGTAGGCGTCTTCCAGACCGTCGAGCATCATGTGGTCGTAGACCTTGTCGTGGCCCATGCGGTAGCCGGCGCGGCCCTTTTGCAGCAGGTAGGGCGCGGCCGTCATGCTCTCCATGCCGCCGGCCACCATCACCGTGCGGCTGCCCGCCACGATCTGGTCGTGCGCCAGCATGGTCGCTTCCATGCCCGAGCCGCACATCTTGGAGAGCGTCACCGCCCCCACGCTGCGCGGCAGGCCGCCCTTGTGCGCCGCCTGGCGCGCGGGCGCCTGGCCCTGGCCGGCCATCAGGCAGTTGCCGAACAGCACTTCATCGACCTTCTCGGGCGCGATGCCCGCGCGCTGCACGGCCGCCCGGATGGCCGCACCGCCGAGGTCGTGCGCGGCGAGAGAGGCGAAGTCGCCCATGAACGCGCCCATGGGGGTGCGGGCGGCGCCGACGATGACGATGGGGTCTTGCATTTCAAACTCCTTGAACAGATTGAACAGACGAAGGGAAACATCACACCGCGCTGCGGTGCGCACTGAATCGGCGCTCTACGCCATAGGGGAAAACATCATAGAGATGGCCTTGCCGGATGCGCTCCTGGTGCGCCTGCCAATACTCGGGCGTGAGCAGATCCGCATGGTGGCGCAAAAAGATATCCCGCACGGCGGGATGGCCCAGCAGGAAGGGCGCGAAGGTCTCGGGGAAGACGTCCCTGGGCCCCACGGGATACCACACCTCGCCCGAAAGCTCATCCTCCTCGCTGCGCGGCGCGGGCACGGCGCGGAAATGGCAATCGGTGACGTACTCGATCTCGTCGTAGTCGTAGAACACCACCCTGCCGCCGCGCGTCACGCCGAAATTCTTCCACAGCATGTCGCCCGGAAAGATGTTGGCCGCCACCATGTCCTTGATCGCGTTGCCGTATTCGATCACGGCGTGCTCCACCTGCGCGCGCGCCGCGGGCTGGTCCAGCCCGGCATCGAGCGCCTCCTGCAGGTAGAGGTTGAGCGGCACCATGCGCCGCTCGATGTAAAGGTGGCGGATGATGACCTCCTGGCGCCCATCGCCGTCGCGCTCGCTGATCTCGATCTGGCTCGGCGCCTCCTTGAGCAGCTCGGCCAGCAGCTCGTCGGAAAAGCGCTCGCGCGGCAGCGCCACCAGGCTGTATTCGAGCGTGTCGGCCATGCGGCCCACGCGGTCGTGGTGCTTGACCAGCAAATACTTGGACTGCACCTGCTCGCGCGTGGTCTCCTTCTGCGGCGCAAATCGGTCCTTGATGAGCTTGAAGACGTAGGGAAAGCTCGGCAGGTCGAACACCAGCATCACCATGCCCTTGATGCCCGGGGCGATGCGCAGCGTGTCGCTGGAGTGTTTCAGGTGCGACAGGAACTGCCGGTAGAACAGCGTCGTGGCGTGCTTGGGCAGGCCTATGGCGG
>OFTX01001023.1_pt1 | contig 11253 bp, 8 predicted proteins | sample 1775051 | NCBI WGS metagenome assembly OFTX01 (sample SAMN08195772, study PRJEB24354) | sludge metagenome | isolation source: sludge from phenol fed wastewater aerobic bioreactor A | place: India: Nagpur | collected 2016-09-15
GAGCGCCCCCAGTGCCGCGAGAGTGTCGGGGACGCGGAGGGTCTCGTCCGCCCGGCCGTGGACCATCTGCAGGAGTTGCACGGCGAACTCGACATCTCGCAGACCGCCGGAGCTGAGCTTCAGCTCTCGATCACGCTCGGGCATCGGGACGGCGTCACGGACGCGGCGGCGCATCGCCTGCACGTCCGCAACGAAATCGGCCCGCCCGGCAGCGGCCCATACCTCCGGCCGCGCCACGGCCAGGAACTCATCACCCAGGTCCTTGTCGCCGGCAGCGGGCCGCGCCTTGAGCAGCGCCTGGAACTCCCAAGTCTTCGCCCAGCGCTGGTAATAGCCGCGGTAGCCGGCGATGGTCCGGACCAACGGCCCGGCGCCACCTTCGGGCCGCAGCGCGGCGTCGACGTCCCAGGCGACCTGGCGGCAGATGCTCATCAATTCGGTCGCCCACCGGGTCGCCGTCCGTAACGCCGCCGACTCATCGGCCGGGCTGGTGTCGGGGCCGGGGGCGGGCGGGTCAGGGTTGCCGTCAGTGTCGCCGGTGTCGTTCGTGCTGTCGGCGTTGCTGTCGGTGCCATCTCCGGTGTTGCCGTCGACGGACCGCCCGGAGGCGACGAACAGAACGTCGACGTCGGAGACGTAGTTCAGCTCGCGTGCACCGCACTTGCCCATGGCGACGACGGCGAACCGCACCGGCACGCGGTTCGGATGGGCGTCCCGTGCGACGGCGAGCGCGGTCTCGAGCAGCGCGTCGGCCAAGGCGGATAGGGCCTGCCCGACCTCGGCGACCGTGGGGCCTGGCCGGGCGGGTTCGATCGCCGGAGCCACATCGGCGGCCGCAATGACCGCGAGCCTGGTCCGATACGCGATGCGCAGGGGGGCGATCACCTGCCGGGCCGGCAGCCGGGTGCCGGCCCGCCCCCGCGTTGCGGTGTCGAGCGCGCCCAGGCATCGCGCGTATGACGTCGCGTCCGTGAACGGCTCGTCGGCGGCGATCGCCCGCCATTCGCGCGGATGCGCGACGAGGTGTTCACCGAGCGGCTCGCTCGCGCCGAGCACGCCGATCAGGCGGGCACGGAAGGCGGCATCGGCGCGCAGCGCATGGAGAAAGTCGGCTGCCGGATCGGCTGACGCGGCGGTTCCCGGGTCGGCCGGGACCTCGGTCGGCGTTTCGGCCGGTGCACTGCCCGCTCCCTCTCCCGTGCGCAGCGCGGTGACCATGTCCGCGAGCCGGCGCACCGCGAGCTGCGGGCGGCCCGCGCGGCCGAGGGCGATGAGCGTGGCCTGCGAGGAGGCGTCGGTGGCCGGGACCGCGTTCGAGACATCCGCGGTCTGAGCATCCGCCAATAGGCCCAGCAAACGAAGTTCTTCACGGACCGCGTCGGTATCCAGCAGGCCGTAGCGCGCCAGCGTGCGAGCGCCGCGCACCATCTCAGCCGCCGAGTTCGTCGGCCACGATCGGCAGGCGCGGCGCGTGCCGACCGGTCGGGGTCTGCGGTATCCCTTCCCGCACCAGATCTACGAAGCGGTGCGCGACCGCCGGCCAGGTGCCGGTCATCATCTCTTCGGCCTCGTCGAGCGCCGGACCGAATCTGGCCGCGGATCGCTCGCGGTCCTCGTCGCTGATTCCACGGGCGGGGTCGTCGAGCCAACCGCGCACGTCGCCGGCGCCGGTCTCGACATGGAATTGCAGTCCCCAGGCGGTCGAACCCACCCGGAACGCCTCCACGGGGTCCGCAACCGATGCGAGCAGCAACACTGATCCGCCGGGCAGCGCCACGATCGAATCGCGGTGGAACTGCATCACGTCCGGAGTGATCGGCACCGATCCGAGCAGCAGATCCCGCTCGGTGATATCCCGCTTGGCGGCGAGCGCAGCGCCCAGTCGATACCCGTCACCAGCGCGCTCGACCCGGCCGCCGGCGGCAACTGCGAGGATCTGCGCTCCGAGCCCGATCGCGAGAAGCGGTGTGGCATCGACAATCACGCGCGAGACGAATGCGCGGACGGCGGCGAGCCACGGAGCGCGGTCGTCGTCATAGACGCCGTGGGCTCCGCCGAGAACGAGCACCGCGTCGTACCCGGCGGCCCTGTTGCTGGCCCTGTCGTTGACGCTGCCGGCGGGAACGTCCACGGCGCCGCCGGCGGGATATCCGGGAACCTCGTCACCGGCATGCATGCGGCGCACCTCGATCGACGCGCCCGCGTCGGTCAGCCACTGGCCCAACCGGAGCGGAGGGTTCGCCGGATCGAGTTCGAGCGCGAGGATCCGAACCGGCTGATCGCCCGATCCGGCGGCTGCGTGAACCGCGGCTGCGCTGTCTGCTGTGCGGCCCGCGTCGCCGCTCACCACCTCGCCTGCCGCGCCCCCCTCGGAACCCGTCACCACAGCTGCACATCACCTTCGCCAGGGCCGGCCGATCCGGCCGGTTCCACGACCGCCGCCCCCGGCGGCACGGCGACGATCGGTGCCGGTCGGTCGACGTCGACGACGACAGGTGCGTGGTCGGAGGCACCCTTGCCTTTGCGCTCCTCGCGGTCGATGTGTGCTCCGACGGTCGCGGCCTGCAACGCCGCCGAGCCCAGCAGGAAGTCGATCCGCATGCCCTCCTTCTTGGGGAACCGCAGTTGCTGGTAATCCCAGAACGTGTACACGCCCGGTCCCGGCGCGTAAGGGCGCACCAAGTCCGCGAATCCGGCGTCGACCAGGGCCTGAAACGCATCACGCTCCGGCCCTGTGACGTGCGTCAGGCCCTCGAACGCTGCCATGTCCCACACGTCGTCGTCCTGCGGCGCAACGTTGAAATCACCGCACAGCGCGATAGGCGCGGTCGGGTCGGCGGCGAGCTTCGCGACGCCCATGTCGCGCAGGGCAGCGAGCCATTCGAGTTTGTAGGCGTAGTGCGGGTGGTCGATCTCGCGGCCGTTGGGGATGTACAGGCTCCACACCGTGACGTCGCCGCAGCGCGCGCCGATCGCCCGCGCCTCGACGACGGGCGGGTCGCCGAACGGCGGGCAGTGCGGCAGGCCGATCTCGACATCAGAAAGGCCGACCCGGGAGACGAGCGCAACGCCGTTCCATTGCGAGATCCCGTGCCGCGCAACCTGATACCCCGCCTGGGTGAAGGGCTCAACCGGAAACTTCGCGTTTGTCGCCTTCGTCTCCTGGATCGCCAGCACATCGGTGCCGGTGCGCTCGAGCCAGGCGATCACCCGGTCGATCCGGGTGCGCAACGAGTTCACGTTCCAGGTAGCGATGCGCATCGTGCTCAACCCAGGACCGGTCCAGACGGCGGCGCAGCGACGAAGAATCGCAGCGACCACTCGGCTCGGCTTTCCCCATCAATCCGGGTCCGCCACACCAACACGCGACCGGCGGGCAGCGGCAGGCCGGCATTGAAATACAGCACCATCTGGGTGCGCGGCGGAAGCGCATGCCGCGGCACCACCACGCCGCGAAAGTTCGGCTCCTCCACCTGAAGCGTCTGCCCGAACCGCATCACACCGCCGGTACCCGGCCCGCCCGGGCCGTCCAACTGCGCAGGCGTCCCGTCCGGATCCTCCAGCACCACCTCGAACGCATACTGCTCGTTGATCACCGTCGGTTCGAAAGACATGGTGACAACGAGCGCGAACGCCGAGGTCACGCCCTTGCTGTGATCCCGGCCGACCACCTGGAGGCCGCCCCCGATCACCTGCAGTTTGTTCAGCGGATCGGTGACGGCGAAGTCGCTCATCATCAGGGTGACGGACGCGGCGTCGAAGACATCACTCATGGCGACTCATGGGGGCGCTCGGGGAAACGTTCGGCGCGGCACTCGGGGGGCCCGCCGGCGCAGAGTGCGTCCGGTCGGTGTGGCGAGGTGTCATGCCTCGATCCTGCCGCATCGCGGGCGGCGGCGCGGCGTCGGCCGGGCCCGGTGGTTCGAGTCCGTGTGGTTCCGAATAGCGTCATAGGCGGTCGGTTCTCACCGGAAATCCCGCGACGGCAGCGCGCCGACTATGTCGATGGCGGCGATCCGGTCGGCGAGCAGCGACAACGCCCCACGGTCCCGCTCGATCACCCCGCGCACCAGCAGCGACCGTGAGGTGCGGGCGACCCGTTGGTAGCGGTTCCACAGGCCGGGCTGGCAGATCACGTTGACCATGCCGGTCTCGTCCTCGAGGTTGAGGAACGTCACGCCGCCCGCGGTGGAGGGGCGTTGCCGGTGGGTGACGATCCCGGCGACCAGCACCCGCGTCCCCGGCTCGATCTCGTACAGCCCGGCGACGGTAGCGACATCCATCGCGGTGAGCCGCTCACGAGAGAACTCCGTCGGGTAGGTGTCCGGGGAGATACCGGTGGCCCAGATGTCGGCGAGGGTCAGTTCGATATCGCTCATGCCCGGCAGGGTGGGTGCTGCACCGCCCATGACGCTGTTCGGGAACATGCCCGATCGAACCGCCGCTGCCGCCCCGGCCGACCACAGCGCCCGGCGACGCGCCGATCCGGGCGAGACGGGCTCACGGGTGCGACCGGGTTGATCGGTTTGGCCGGGCCGGCCGGAGTGGCCGAGCTCGTCGAACGCCCCGGCGGTGGCCAGCGCTTCCGCCTGGGCCGCGGAGATCTGGTGCTCCTCTTGCGCCGAGGGAGCGGATTGCACCGCGAGCATCACCTCGGTGATGTCGCGATACCCGCCGGGCGGGCGGGCCGCCACGATGGCCTCGGCGAGGTCGGTTCCTATGCCGCGGATCCCGGCGAGCCCCAGTCGTACAGCGGGCCTGCCGCCCGGCCCGGGTTCCAGCCCGGCCCGCGCTCCGGAGCGGTTCACGTGGGCGCGGCGGACGGTGACCCCGTGTCGGCGCGCGTCGGCGACCAGGGATTGCGGCGAGTAGAAGCCCATCGGCTGCGCCCGCAGCAGACCGGCCAGGAATGCTGCCGGGTGATGCAGTTTCAGGTAGGCGGAGTAGAAGACAAGCGAGGCGAAGCTGAGCGCATGGGATTCGGCGAAGCCGAAGTTCGCGAACGCTTGCAGTCGCGCGAAAATGGAATCGGCGAGGTCCCCGATGATGCCGTTCTTCTCGCGCATGCCGTCGTACAGCGCCTGCCGCAGCTCCAGCATCTTTTCGGTGGAGCGCTTCGATCCCATCGCCCGGCGCAGCTGGTCGGCCTTGCCGGCGTCGAACCCGGCGACGTCGATCGCTAGTTCCATGAGCTGCTCCTGGAACAGTGGTATTCCCAGCGTCTTGTCCAGTGACCGCTCCATGGCCGGGTGTTCGACGAAGGAACCGCGCCACGTACCGGCCCGCACCGCGTCGCGCCGGGCGAGATAGGGGTGCACCGATCCGCCCTGGATGGGGCCGGGGCGGATCAGCGCGATCTCGACGACGAGGTCGTAGAACCGCTCGGGTTTGAGCCTGGGCAGGGTGGCCATCTGTGCCCGGGATTCGACCTGGAACACGCCGATCGAGTCGGCGCGACGCAGCATTTCGTAGACGGCGGGCTCTTCGAAATCCAATGCGGCGAGGTCGATCTCAATACCTTCATGCTCGCGGACGAGGTCGGTCGCCTCATGCAGGGCGGAGAGCATGCCCAGGCCGAGTAGATCGAACTTGACGAGCCCGATGGCGGCACAGTCGTCCTTGTCCCACTGCAGCACGGTGCGCCTGGGCATGCGAGCCCATTCCACCGGGCATACCTCGGCGACCGGCCGGTCGCAGATCACCATGCCGCCGGAATGGATCCCCAGGTGCCGCGGGAAGTTCTGCACCTGCTCTGCGAGCCCGACGACGTCGTCGGGGATGAGGATGTCCTGGTCGTGCTGCTCCCCGAGTTGCTTCCGGAGACTGTCCCACTGACCAAGCTGCTTGGAGTAGGCGTCCTGCTGGCCGGGCGAGTAGCCGAGCGCCTTGGCCATGTCACGCACCGCCATCTTCGACCGGAAGGTCGCCACATTGGCCACCTGGGCAGCCTTGTCCCGGCCGTATGTGTCGTAGACGTGCTGGATCACCTCCTCCCGGCGTCGGGCCTCGATATCGACGTCGATGTCCGGCGCCCCCTCCCGCACCGGGGAGAGGAACCGCTCGAAGAGCAGCCCATATTTGACAGGGTCGATGGCGGTGATGCCGAGCGCGTAGCAGACCGCCGAGTTGGCCGCCGAGCCCCGGCCCTGATACATGATGTTCGCACCGCGGCAGAACTGGACTATCTCGTAGACCACCAGGAAGTAGCCCGGAAACCTCAGCTTCTCGATGATCGCCAGCTCCCGCTCAATCTGCGCGTACGCCTTCGGGTTCCGCTCCGGCGGGCCGTAGCGACGCAGAGCCCCGGCCATCGTCAACGCCCGCAGGTGGGTCGCCTCGTTTTCACCGGGGGGAACGTCGTAGGGCGGCAGGTTCGGGGCGACCAGGTGCAGGTCGAACGCGCATTCCGCGCCGAGCGCGGCCGCCGTGGCTACCGCCTGCGGGTAGCGGGCGAAGAGTTGCGCCATTTCGGCGCCGGACCGCAGATGCGCCCCCGGCCCGGCGGGCAGATACCCGTCGGCTTCGTCGAGGCTGCGGCGAGCGCGGACGGCGGCCATGGCCGCGCCGAGCCGCGAGGCCTGCGGGGTCGCGTAGTGCGCCGCCGTGGTCGCCACTACCGGCAGGCCGAGCTCCGCGGCGAGGTGGGCGAGCGCATCGTTGTCGTCGTCATCGGTCGGGACCAGGTGCCGGGTCAGTTCGACGGCCACGTTGTCCGCGCCGAAAAGATCGACGAGGCGGCGGATCTCGCGTCTCGCCCCGACGATTCCGCCGTCCCGGCCGGCGCTGTGCCCCCCTTTGTGCTCCCCGCTGTGCAGGGCACGCCGCACCGCCCCTTTGCGACACCCGGTGAGGATCAACCAGTGTCCGCCGGCTGCGTCCGCGAGCGCGTCGAGATCGTAGATGGGTCGGCCTTTTTCACCACCGGCCAGGTGCGCATCGGTGAGCTGCCGCGACAGCCGCCGGTAGCCTTCCTGGCCGCGGGCCAGCACGAGCAGGTGTTCCCCGACCGGGTCGGGTTCGCCGAGCTGCGGAGCCGGCAGATCCAGCGAGAGTTCCGCCCCATACAGGGTTTTCAGGCCGGTGCCCCGGGCCGCCTCGGCGAATCGGACCACGCCGTAGAAACCGTCATGGTCGGTGATGGCGAGCGCATCCAGGTGCAACCGCAGCGCCTCGGAGACGAGTTGCTCCGGAGTCGACGCGCCGTCCAAGAAGCTGTAAGCCGAATGGCAGTGTAGTTCGGCATAGGGAACAGGCACGGGCGACGTCATATTCGGCACCATCGCGGGTGGCGCCGTGGGCGGCGGGTATGACGCTGTTCCGGGCGGCGGCCCGTCCGGCCCGCCAGGCTCGTCGGCGGGCCGTGCCTCGTGCGCCAGGACCGTCCGGGCCACCCCGTGCGGCCAGCCGCCCGGCGGTGGTCTGCCCTCCATCACCCGGGAGAGCTGTTCCCAGGGAATCGGCGGATTGGAGAAGGGCATCAGGTAGCACCCATCAGTCGTACACCGCCTCGAGAAGCCAACCGTGGTCGCCGAATTCAAGCAGCACGGGCGGGCCCGACTCGAGGATCACCTGCATCCGAGCGGTCCGCCGGGGCGCGGCGGGGTCGGTGCCGGTCCACCAGCGCTCGTCCAGCAGCCAGGGCCCCGCCCACGACATCACCCGCCTGCCCTCGACGACGGCCGGCGGCTCGGTCAGCATGCCTCGTTCGGTGACGGCGACGCGACACCCGCCCTTGCCGTAGACGGGAACACCTCTCGGCATTCCCCGCCGGGCCGGAACAGCGTTCGCCCGTGCCGCCCCTGCGACTCGCGCGGGCGACGGCGACGGGAGCGCGCCCGGCCAGGGCGCCGCAGGGTCCCGTTTCGCGGCGTTCTCCTCCCCCCATGCGGCCACCGCGATGCGGTCGGCTGCACCCCGACCGCCGGCCAGCGCCACACCTAGCACGGCGTCCGGCCCCAGCAGGCCCTGCACGCGGGCGAAGGCCGACCTGGCCCGGTGCTCGCTCACCCCGTCCGAGCCCCACAGTCCGTACTGGATCCGGCCGGCATCGACCGCCTCGATCGCCTCCAGTCGGAGCGCGGTGATCGCCCCGGCTCGCGGGCCGGCCCGCGGGCCGGATCGAGAAGCGGATCGAGGGCCAGCCCTGCCGATCCCGCCGACCCCCTGGCCGGTCCCGTCGGTACGGCGGGCCAACCCGGTCAACCACCCGTCGAGCTGCCAGCGCAGCCGGTCCGCGGTGGCAGCGGCGGTCAGCGGGCGTGTGCACCGCCAAATGCGGCTCACCATCGCGCCGTGTTCGGTGGTGGCGCTGATGGCAAGTCGGATACAGGCCAAACCGGCTGCGGCCAAGCGGGTGTGGAACCTCTCCGCAAGGGCCCGGGCGATGAACGCCGCGGTATCCACCCGCACCAGCGGCGGATCACAGGTCTCGACCACCGCCACCTCGGTGTCGATGCGGCGGCGCGACAGTCCCCGCTCGGCAAGGCCCGATGCCAGCCGGTGCATGGCCACCCCGTCTCCGCCGAATCGGGTAGCGACCTTGTCCAGCGGCAGCGCGGCCAGGGCGCCGGCGGTAGTGATGCCGAGCCGCTGTAGCAGACTCGCTAGGTCACCCCATGCCGGCGGGGCGATCGCCGGATCGCGCGCCAACTCGGCGACCGGCAGCCCGGCGCAGAACGCAGCATCACCCCCGGGCGGCACGATCACCGACCGGTGCGCAGCCAATACCGCCACCGACACCCCACCGGCGATGCCGATACGGCACTCGACATCCAGCGCCTCCACAGCGTCGACAAACCGTTCCGCAGCCGCGATCTCGGAGCCGAAGTACCGGGCCGGGCCGCGCACCCGGCAGGCGAGCAGACCCGGGCGGAGCACCTCGATGCCGGGGATGAGCGCTTCCACAGCGGCGGCGACCGGCTCGAACATCCGAGCATCGCGATCTGCGTCGGCGCGGAGCACGACCACCCCGGGACAACGGGATTGCGCGTCCCGTCGGCGCATCCCCACGCGGATCCCCCCGGCCCGAGCCACCGCCGTGGCCACCTGCACCCGGCCGGCGGACAGCACCACGGCAGGCGCCGACCCAGGCCGGCCCTCCTGTTGCAGAGCGGCGACCGCCGGCCAATCCGGACACCACAGCACCAGGGTGCGGGACCGTTCCACCGATCCTGCCGGCACCTCCGAAGCCGCCGAGACTGCCTCTGACATCAGGCTGCACCCCGGCAAGCACCGTTCCGGACATGAGCCAGCGCGCTCTGCCACGTCACCGCCCAGCACTCGGGAACCTGGCTGTTCATGACCCTCCCAGCATCATCGAACCTCTGTTCGAGATACTAGAACAAAGGCACGACAATGCTGTTTTTACCGGCCCCTACGCGTCGCCACTGTGACGACCGTGCACTCCTGCCCGAATTTCCCGCACCGAAAGGCCCGAAACCTCGCAACACGGGGCGCCGGGCTTCCGTCGAGTCGGAGCCCACCGGGGCCTCACGGCCCGGGACCTGGCCCGGGCCTGGAACTTCGTCATACCCGGAACCCCAGCGCCTGGCGAGTATGACGTCATTCGCAGCCGCGCACCGTCTTGACACAGTGCCATAGTCGGCGGGTAGCAATGGGTGATGAGCGATGTCGACTCGATCGTGCGCTCGCTGCTGCGAGACCGCGGGACGACCTACTGCGAGCAGGCCGGGATCACCCTTCGGGACAAGCCGAGCCCGCTGTTCGACCTACTGGTGCTTGCGATTCTTCTCGCCAAGCCCATTTCCGCGGACATGGCGGTCGCGGCGAGCGCCGAGCTGCGACGTATCGGTGTGCGGACGGCGCGCGGAACGCTGGGCACCACCTGGCAACAACGCGTCGACGCGCTGGGCCGCGCGCACTACCGGCGGTACGACGAGAGCACGGCGACCCGGCTGGAAGAAGCGGCGCAGCTCGTCCTGAGCCGATGGAAGGGCGATCTCCGCCGGCTCGCCGTAGAGGCCGGCGGACGGCCGCACGAGGCCGCCCGCCTGCTGACGGAGATCCCGGGTATCGGACCGGCCGGCGCCGACATCTTCCTGCGCGAGGCGCAACGCGTCTGGCCGTGGTTGCGGCCGTACGTGGACAAGCGCGTCCTGGACGGCGCACGCCGCGCAGGCCTACCGGGGTCATGTGAAGAGCTGGTCGATGTGTTCCAGGGCCGCGACCCTGCGGCCCTCGGCGCCGCCCTCGTCCGCCTCACCACCCGCGGCGGACGCTGATTCCGCGCCGCTACCAAGGCGCACCGAACTCGACTCAGGCGGCGTCCGTGCCGGTGGCACGCAGCACGTAGTGGTCGTCACCGAAGACTGCTGCGATCTGCAGCTGCCCGCCAATGGCCTGCACGTAGCGGGCAATGACGTCGACGGTGGATACCTCGCCACGCTCGATCTGCGACACCCGACCCTTGGTCACACCCATCCGCTCGGCAATCTCGGCCTGGGTCAGCCCAAGAGCGCTGCGACGCTCGGCGAGACGATAGGCGTCGATGTATGCCTGCTGACGGTGCCTGGCGGCGGCGACCACTTCCTCGCCACCGAGCTCGGCGACCACCTGCGGGCGAACGTCGCTCCACTTCGCGTTCCTGGCCATGCTCACACCTCCTCACTCCGTCGTTCTTCGAGGTACTGCTCATACAGCCGCTCCGCCTCCGGGATCGTGCGCCGGTACCAGCCCTGCCAGTCCCCCGACTTGTCCCCGCCAACCAGCAGGATCGCCGATCGCCACGGATCGAAGACGAACAGAATCCGGATCTCCGAGCGGCCGCTCGATCCCGGCCGCAACTCCTTCATGTTGTGCACGCCCGCACCCTTGACGCGATCGACGAGCGGACGACCCAAGTTCGGGCCCGCCTCAGCGAGCCGGTCTACCGCATCGACGATCAGCGCCTGGGAATCGTGGTCGACGGTCTGGAACCAGACGAGCCACTCGTCGGTGACCCGAACCTCCCACTCCTCCACACCCTAAGTTTAGCATATCCTCTACCGACATTGGTTGGCGCCGGGCAGCGACGAACACGGTGAGCGGCATCGTGCCCACATGCCACGGCTCAACAACTCCATAAGACCAGCGCACGCCGAGCGGGCTTGCCTGGATCGCGTGAGGAGTTGGTCAAGGTGTTCCAGGGCCACGACCCTGCGGCCCTAGGAGACTGCTGAAAGAAGGGCGCGCCTACCGCGGTAGGCGGGCTGACCTGAAATTCTGCGGGGATGGAGGGAGAGACCGATCAGCAGC
>OFTX01001024.1_pt1 | contig 11253 bp, 8 predicted proteins | sample 1775051 | NCBI WGS metagenome assembly OFTX01 (sample SAMN08195772, study PRJEB24354) | sludge metagenome | isolation source: sludge from phenol fed wastewater aerobic bioreactor A | place: India: Nagpur | collected 2016-09-15
TTCGCTCTGCGTGGTGAGGTCGCTCTGCGAGAGCGCGCGCAGCCCGCCCGTTACCTGCTCGACGCTGGAGCCGATGGCGGCCAGCAGGCCGTTGAGCTGTTCGGACAGCTGCAGCAGGAAGCCGCTCTTGTCCTCCAGCCGGATGCGGCCGGAGAGATCGCCGTGCGACGCAGCCACGATGATGTCGCTGACCTCCTTCTCGGTCTGCACTTCGATGGTGCGGTCGTCCCATTCCACCACGTAGCCGATGCGCCGCCCCTCGGCGTCGGTCACCGGGTTGATGATCTGGCGCATGACATGCCCGCCGACCGTGATCTGCGCGCGGTGGGTGCCGGGGATCACGCGCATGCAGCCGCTCTCCGGCGTGCTCGGCGTCAGCGCGATCCAGGCGGTGACGACATCGGGCGAGGACAGGCCCCAGTAGGTCGCGTCCTGATGCCAGGACACGATGGCCCCGTCGCCGGGCCGCTTGGCGAAGAAGCCGCCCGCCCAGCACAGGATGTCCGGCCCCAGCACCGCCAAGGAAGAACCGATCAGCGGACGCAGCCAGCTCGTCGACTATGTCGCCGCCGGTGGGAAGCCCGCGAGCGCCTGGCGCATCGGCACCGAGCACGAGAAGTTCGGCTTCCGCCTCGACGACCTGCGCCCGCCGTCGTGGGAGGGCGAGCGCGGCATCGGCGCGCTGCTGGAGGGCATGACGCGCTTCGGCTGGCAGCGCGTGGAGGAGCACGGCAAGCTGATCGCGCTGGCGCGCGGCGGCGCCTCGGTCACGCTCGAGCCGGCCGGCCAGCTCGAACTGTCCGGCGCGCAGCTGGAGACGATCCACGAGACCTGCTGCGAGGTCGCCGTGCACCTCAAGGAGGTCAAGGAGGTCGGCGATGACCTCGGCATCGGCTTCCTCGGCATGGGCTTCCAGCCGAAATGGCGGCGCGAGGACATGCCGTGGATGCCCAAGGGCCGCTACAAGATCATGCGCGAGTACATGCCCAAGGTCGGCTCGCTCGGCCTGGACATGATGACGCGCACCTGCACGGTGCAGGTCAACCTGGACTTCGGCAGCCAGGCGGACATGGTCAAGAAGTTCCGCGTAGGTCTGGCCCTGCAACCCGTGGCCACGGCGCTGTTTGCCGACTCGCCGTTCACCGAGGGACGTCCAAACGGCTATCAGTCCTATCGATCGCATATCTGGACCGACACCGACGCGGCACGCACCGGCATGCTCGACTTCGTGTTCGAGGACGGCTTCGGCTACGAGCGTTATGTCGACTACCTGCTCGACGTGCCGATGTACTTCAGCCTGCAGCATGGCCGCTATGTCGACCTGGCCGGCCAGGACTTCAAGCGCTTCATGGCCGGGGAACTGCCGATGCTGCCCGGCATCCGCGCCAACATGACCGACTTTGCCGACCACCTCACCACCGCATTTCCCGAAGTGCGGCTCAAGCAGTACCTGGAGATGCGCGGCGCCGATGGCGGGCCATGGAACCGCCTGTGTGCGCTGCCCGCGTTCTGGGTCGGCCTGCTCTACGACGACGAGGCGCTGGACGCGGCCTGGGACCTGGTCAAGGATTTCACCCGCGACGAGCGCCACGCCTTGCGCGATGGCGTGCCCAGGCACGCGCTCAGGCTGCCGTTCCGCAAGGCCAGCGTCCGCGAGCTGGCCGCGCAGGCGCTGGAAATCGCCAAGCACGGCCTGCGTCGGCGCGCCCGGCTCAACGCCCTGGGCAACGACGAGGCCATCTTCCTCGATCCGCTGCAGAGAATCGTCGAGTCCAACCAGACCCCGGCCGAGCAGAAGCTCGAGCTGTTCCACGGGCCCTGGCAGGGGAACGTGGACCCGGTCTTCACCGAGTTCGCCTACTGACCCCGGTTGGCCTGCCGCACGCGCAGGCGATCGAACAACAGTTCCCGCGCCACCGCCGTGTCGAACATCGACTGGCGTGGATGGCGCCGTCCAAGGGCATCGCGGCCACTTCGGCAAAGCAGAGCGTCCCGGGCATGAGGTGCACGGTGCGCTCGTCCACGACCTGCCCGGCTTTGCTGCCGGGAAGCGGTGGGCACCGGCGTACTGCTCCCGATCGCCCGGGTTGAAGCCGAGGACCCTGCCGCCAGCCTGCACCACGCCCGCGGCATCCCGGCCAAACACACGCGGCGGGCCTGCCGGCGGCGTCCCGCGGCCCCGGATTTTTACGTCCGCCGGATTGACGGGCACGCCCCCGACCTCGATCAGCAGGTCATGATCGGCCGGGCCTTGACCGCTATCGGATTTTCCGCTGTATAATTGACAAGGCCACTGTCGATTATTTGTCTTTCCGCACCTTGCGGGAAGCTGGGCAAGCCATGAACGCCACGACGGATTCCTTCTACGCACTCACCAACGCGTTGCAGCCTGTGAAACGTGCCTGGACCCAGGCCGCCGGCTCGGCATTGGCCGTTTCCGGGATATCCGTGTCCCTGGCCACGCCGATCCTGCTGGTCTCGCGGCTGGGCGATGGCGTGCAGCAGAACGTGCTCGCCGAGGAGGTGGGCGTGCATCCGGCGGCGATGGTGCGCGTGCTCGACCAGGCGCAGGAGGCCAGGCTGCTGGAGCGGCGCGCGATGCCAGGCAATCGCCGGATCAAGGGCATCTACCTGTTGCCGGCTGGCCGTCGGCTGGCCATGAAAATGGAACGGTCGCTCACGGCGTTGCGTAGGGCACTGATGCAGGACATCCCCGCAAAGGACATCGACATCGCCACGCGTACGCTGCGTGCCTTCGAGGAGCGTGCACACTGCTTCATTGCCGCGGAAGGACGCGCGCCCAAGTGAAGCTGACACCATTGTCGCTGCTTTTCTCCGGCAAGCTGTTCCTGGCCTCGATGGTCGCGTTCGTCATCGCGGACCGGATCGGCCTGCCGAAGCCCTACTGGTGCATCGTCACCTGCTGCGTGGTGATGAACCCGCTGACTGGTGCGGTTCGTTCCAAGGCCGTCTACCGTTTCACCGGCACCGCCTGCGGGGGCATCATCGCCCTGGTATTGGCGGCCGTTTTCGCCAGCGTACCGGTGCTGCTCGTCATCGGCGCCGGCATCGGCGCCACGGCGGCATTCGTCTGCTCGATCCTCGAACGCACCCCGCGCGGATACGGCTACGGGCTGCTCGGCGTCACGCTGATGCTGGTCGCCGTTCCCGGCGCCAGCCACGCCGAGTCGATGTTCGACACGGCGGTGGCGCGGGTCAGCGAGATCGGCCTGGGCATCATCGTGGCGACCATCGTCGACAGCGTCATCGTGCCGCGCTCGCTGGGGCCGACCCTGCGACGCCGGTTGCACGGCTGGCTGACGGATATCGAGACGCTGATGAACGATGCCTTCAGCGGGCGCTCGGACCACGTGGTGTCCGAACATGGCCGGTTGAAGATCATTGCCGACATCACGGCGCTGTCCACGCTGACCGGCCAGCTTCGCTACGATCCGATGGTGCCACGGCGCGACGTCCAGCTGGCGCTGGCCATCCAGCAACGGCTGCTGCGCCTGGTGCCCACGCTTTCCGCCATCACGTCGCGGCTGGCGGTCAGTTCCGCAGCCGAGCTCGCCATCGTCAGACCGCTGTTGGAAGAGGCCAGGCAACAGCTGGGCGAGGACACTTCAGGACACGTCGAACTGGTGGAGCGCATGCGCCACCTGCCGCTGGCCACCGACGGTGACGCCATCTGGTCCGGCGTGATGCGCGGTGCCTTGGCGGACCTGATGGCCGACACCCTGCGGCTGTGGTCTGAAGTGCGCAGGCTGGACGCTGCACTCGACGGTCGGGAGATGCTGGAGCCGGACCTGGAACGCAAGGTGCGCCAGGCGGTGCCGTTCCCGCTGGCTCCCGACTGGAGCCTGGCCCTGCGCATCGCCGGCGGCATCCTGGTTGCCTATGCCGTGCTGTGCGGCTTCTGGTGGGCGACCGGCTGGCAGTACGGTGCCGGCGCGGTACTGCTGGGGACGGTGGCCCTGGCCTTTTTCGGCAGCGGTGACGATCCGCGCCCGATCATCGCCAAATTCGGCCTGTTCACCACGCTCGCCTTTGCCGCGGTCGGCATTCTCAGCTACGGCTTGCTTCCGCTGGCCCAGGACTATCCGACGTTCGTGATCGCCATGGGCCTGTTCATGCTGCCGCTCGGCATCTGGGCGGCAAGCAACCCGATGGCCCTGCTGCTGCTCGCCCTCGGCCTGAGCTCGATCAACCTGCAGGGCGCCTACAGTCCCATGGACTTCGGTGCCTATCTCGAATCCATGTTCGCCGACCTGTTCGGCATCTACGCAGCCTTCGCCCTGTGCAGCCTGTTCCGCACGCTCGGCCCGGCGCATACCGTCGCACGCCTGGCCCGGCAGGAACAGGATGACGTGATCCGACTCAGCCGCCGCGCCAGCAACTACGACCGCGATGCCTATATCAATCGCGCGCTGGACCGCATTGCCGCCATCACCCTGCGCTTCGGCGCCGACACCGATGCCAGGCAAAGCGCCCGCCTGCTGAACCGCCTGCGCATCGGCGCCAGCGTCGCGCGCTTGCGGCTGGTCGCGCTCAGCCTGTCGGGTGAAGCGCGCATCGCGGCCGAGGATCTGCTGGCCGAAATCCGTCGCCAGATCCGCCGGGACGAACCCACGCCGACGCTGCTGGCGCTGATCGACCGGACCTTGACGGCAGTACACCAGCAGGCGCCGCACCCTGACCAGCACGTCGTACTGCGGTCGCTGGCCAGCCTGCGTATTGGCTTTTTTGGGCCCGCGACGGCCTGGGCTTCGAACCCATGATCGGCGAGATCGACATTGCCGGAATCTACGTATCGCCACTGCTGCTGTGCCTGGGCGCGGGCTTCGCCGCACGCCTGCTGATCTCGAGGCTGTTGCAGGCCACCGGGGCCTATCGCTTCGTATGGCAGCGACCGCTTTTCGATACCGCGCTGTTCTTCCTGCTTGTCGGCGTCGCCTTCGTCGCCCTGGGCATGGCCACAACGAGCTGAAACCAAACCGATCATGACCTCCGTTCGAGAAATCGCGCCACAGATCCTGAAGATGACGCTCACGGCGCTGCTTGCGCTGCTGGCCGCATTCGTCCTGTGGCACATCTATACGTACTACACCTATGCCCCGCAAACCCGCGACGGCAAGATCCGCGCCGACGTGATACCGCTTGCCGCCGACGTCTCCGGGCGCGTCGCCAGCGTGCTGGTGCATGACGACGAGCACGTCCGGCGCGGCGAGCTGCTGTTCACAGTCGACCGTGTGCGCCTGGCCAACGCAGTCGAGCGGGCCAGGGCCACGCTGGCAACCGCCAAGGCCACCCTGGATTCCGCCGATGTCGAGAATCGCCGCTATCGGAAGTTGCGCGGCGTGGTTCCCGAACAGGAACTTGCCGACCGCGAATCCGCCGCGAAGCTTGCGCGCGCCCAGTACGCGCAGGCGGTCGCCGACCTCGATCTGGCGCAGATCAACCTCGAGCGTTCGCAGGTACGTGCTCCGGCCAACGGCATCGTGACCAATTTCCAGCTGCGCGCCGGCGACTACGCGACCACCGGACAAGCGGTCATGGCACTGGTCGACAGCGACAGTTTCTATGTCGCCGGATATTTCGAGGAGACCAAGCTGGCGCGCATCCACGTCGGCGACAAGGCGACCATCCGGGTCATGGGCTACGACCATCCGCTGCGGGGACATGTCGCCGGCATATCGGCGGGCATCAACGACAGCGAACGCAGCACGACGGCGGGCACGCTGCTGGCCAACGTCAACCCGCCCTTCAACTGGGTAAGGCTGGCGCAGCGCGTACCGGTCCGGGTGGCCATCGACAAGGTGCCCGCGGGCTTCGACCTGGTCGCCGGACGCACCGTCACGGTGACGCTGGATGGTACGGGCGGTCCGTTCGGCATCCGCCCATGACGTCAGGCATGACCTTCCACGCACTGTGGCCCGTCGCGTTCTCCCTGCTGGCGGGTTGCGCCAGCGTCGGCCCGAACTACACGCCACCGCCCCTGCCAGGCAGCCTGGCGAACCATCCGCCAGGCGCATTCGCCGAAACCAGCGAGCATCCGTCGGCGTTCTCGGCCGCGCCGCTGACCCAGGACTGGTGGCAGCTGTACCACGAGCCCCGGCTCGATGCCCTGGTCAGACAGGCGCTCACCGCCAACACCGATCTGCGTGTTGCCGCCGCCAACCTGGAGCAGGCACGCGCATTGGCACGCGGGACGCGAGCGGCGGCCGGTGTGCAGACCACCGTCAGCGGTGGCCTCGCGGTGGGTGAGGTTTCGAACGGCGGCGTGGGACCCACCTCCGGTGTGCACCCGTCGATCGACGCAGGCTTCGGGGTCTCCTACGAGGTGGACGTGGTCGGGCGGATCCGTCGCGAGCTCGAAGCCGCCGCGGCCGACGTCCAGGCCCAGGCTGCGGCTGCCGATCTGACACGCATCACCGTCGTGGCCAACGTCGTGGGCGCCTACACGAACGCCTGCGCGGCCGGGGCCAGCCTGCAGGTGGCCCGGCACTCGGCCGACCTGCAGGCACAGAGCCTCGCCCTGACCGAACGCGGCGCACATGCCGGCTTGTACGCGCCACTCGACGTCACCCGCTCCCGCGCGTTGCTCGCGCAGCTGCAGGCCGCCGTGCCCGGACTGGAGGGCGCGCGCCGGACTGCGCTGTACCAGCTGGCGGTGCTGACCGGCAACGCACCGCACGACTATCCCGCAGACCTCGCACATTGCCAGCGCATCCCGATCCTCGCGCAACCCATACCCGTCGGCGACGGCACCGCCCTGATCCGTCGCCGGCCCGACATACGCCAGGCCGAACGCCAGCTCGCGGCTGCCACCGCCGGCATCGGGGTCGCCACCGCCAAGCTGTATCCCAGCGTCAGCCTGGGGGCATCGATCGGTACCACATCGCGCAAGATCAGCACCCTGGCTGACCGCTCCGCGCTGCATTTCGACCTGGGCCCATTGATCTCGTGGACCTTTCCCAACACCCGCGTCGTCCGCGCGGAGATCGACCAGGCCGGCGCGGCGCAACAGGCCGCGCTGGCGCATTTCGATGGCGTCGTCCTGGACTCGCTGCGCGAGGCACAGAGCGCGCTGACCACCTACGGACACGACCTGGACGTCAACGCGCGCCTGCGTGCCGCGCGCGACGACAGCCGCACGGCAGCCGTCATGGAACAGCGCCTGCTGCAGGGTGGCACGGTATCGCAGCTGGAAGCGCTGGACGTGCAGCGCAGCCTGGCCAGCGCCGAGACCGCACTGGCTGCTTCCGACACGGCGCTGGCCAATGACCGCGTGCACATCTTCCTCGCGCTCGGCGGCGGCTGGGAGGCGGGGCCGACGGATACGCCCAGGCCTTGACTGCGGGGCCGGGGAAACCTTTCACGACGCATCTGCTGCATGCCGCATGGAGTGGCGACGAACCGGCCAGCGCATGCCGCGGCCGGCCGGCCGTCGACGATCGGGACGGCAAGTATTGATGATGACGAGCGTCAGGCGGCTCGAATCGAGGCTACCGGACCGGACTCAGTGGCATTGGCCGTGCCGGCCCGGCACACGGGAACTCCCGCTCACTCGCCGCGCAGCCAACGTGCCGCGTCCAGCGCGAAATAGGTGAGGATCGCGTCGGCGCCAGCGCGTTTGATGCTGGTCAGCGCCTCCAGCACCACGGCGCGCTCGTCCAGCCACCCGTTTTGCGCCGCAGCCTTGAGCATGGCGTACTCGCCACTGACCTGGTACACGAAGGTCGGCGCGCCAAAGCGGTCCTTGACCCGGCGCACGATGTCCAGGTACGGCAGGCCAGGCTTGACCATCACCACGTCGGCGCCCTCATCGAGGTCGAGCGCGATCTCGCGCAGCGCCTCGTCGCTGTTGGCCACATCCATCTGATAGGTGTGCTTGTCGGCCTTGCCGAGGCTGGCCGCCGAGCCCACCGCATCGCGGAACGGACCGTAGAACGCCGAGGCGTACTTTGCCGAATAGGCCAGGATGCGGGTGTGGATATGGCCGGCCGCTTCCAGCGCGCTGCGGATGGTGCCGATACGGCCGTCCATCATGTCCGAGGGGGCGACGAAATCCATGCCGGCCTCGGCCTGGGCCAGCGACATCTTCACCAGGGCCTCCACGGTCGGCTCGTTCATCACGTAGCCATCGGCGTCGATCAGGCCGTCCTGGCCATGCGTGGTGTAGGGGTCGAGCGCCACGTCGCCGATCAGGCCGAGTTCCGGGTAGCGTGCCTTCAGTGCGCGGGTCGCGCGGTGCATGAGGTTGTCGGGGTTCCACGCCTCGCGCGCGTCCAGTGTCTTCACCTCTGGCGGCGGTGAGGGAAACAGGGCCAGTGCCGGCACACCCAGGCGCACGCATTCGCCGGCAAGCTTGAGCAGCCCGTCGACGGACAGGCGATCCACGCCGGGCATGGAGGGCACCGGCTCGCGGCGTCCGTCGCCCTCGATGACGAAGGCGACCATGATCAGGTCGCTGGGCAGCAAGCTGTGCTCGCGCATCAGTGCGCGGGAAAAGGCGTCATGCCGCATGCGCCGCATGCGTGTATGGGGGAAACTCATGGCCTGCGCCGTACTTCAATGGATACGGCGCCATTGTACTGCGCGCACCGCCCCACCCCCCGGCCATGCGACGCCACGCCACCGGCATCTCCGCGCATCGGGGCAGGCCAGGAATGGACGTCCAGGGAGCAAAGCGGCACTCTAGGGACATGTCGCCCCCCACTCCCACCCCTGGCAACCAGACTTGCGCAGGCACGCTGCTGGTCGATCTGGGTGGCACCAACGTACGTTTCGCGTCGTGCGATCCCACCGCCACCACGCCGCTGCAGGCCGGCAGCTTGCGGCGCTATCGCGTCGCCGACTACCCCTCGCTGGAAGCCGCCACCCGGCAATACCTGGACGACAGCGGGGCGCAGCCACAAAGCATGCTGGTCGCCGCAGCGGGCCGGGTCAGCGCGGAACAGACGGTCAGGATCACCAACCACGCGTGGACCATCGACGCGCACGCCCTGCAACGCGGCCTGGCCCTGCAGTCGGTACGTCTGGTCAACGATTTCGCCGCGCAGTCCATGGCGCCCACCCTGCTCGCCAGGGACGAGCTGCTCGCGCTCGATGGCCACGCGCTGCCGACACCAGGTGCACGCGACACGCAGACCTTTGCCGTCATCGGTCCGGGGACGGGGCTCGGGATCGGCGCATTGCTGGTACGCAAGGGTCGCCCGGAGACGCTGGAAACCGAAGGCGGCCACAGTGGCTTCGCACCGGGCACGCAGACCGAAGTCCAGCTGCTGCAGCACCTGGCCAGACGCCATGGGCGGGTCTCCAACGAGCGCGTGCTGTGCGGCAGCGGTCTGGTCAACGTGTACACGACGCTGTGTGCCATCGCCGGCATGGCTGCCGAGCCGCTGCAACCGGAGGATGTCACCGCGCGTGCCAATGCCGGCAGCGATCCTTGCTGCGTGCGCGCGGTGGAAACGATGGTCGGCATTTTCGGCAGCGTGACCGGGGACCTGGTGCTGTCGCTTGGTGCCTGGGATGGCGTGTATCTGACCGGGGGCATGTTGCCGGTACTGCTGCCCTGGCTGCAGCGCGGCGGCTTCGTCACCCGCTTCGAGGCCAAGGGGCGTTTTGCCGATGCCGTGCGCAAGGTGCCGATCGCCGCCATGACTGCGGCCGAGCCCGGTCTGCTCGGCGTGGCGGCAATCGCCCGGCAGGACGACGGCCACCAGGCTCCTGGGCCATAGAACTCTGCCGGGCATATGGCGGAAGGCATCGCCCGCCCACAAGGAATTCCCTTCGGCCCGGGATGGACGCCTACTCGGGCGGCGCCAGCAGCCTTGCCAGGTCGGCCTCGTCGAAGCTGAACCTGTTCCGGCTGCCGCCGCCCTCGAGCACGGCGGCGGCCAGCTCGGCCTTGCGCGTCTTCATCTCCTCGATGCGCTCCTCGACCGTGCCCACGGTGATCAGGCGGAACACGAACACCGGCTTGTCCTGGCCGATGCGGTGCGCACGGTCGCTGGCCTGATCCTCGGCGGCCGGATTCCACCAGGGATCGTAATGGATCACGGTGTCCGCGGCGGTGAGGTTCAGCCCCACGCCGCCGGCCTTCAGCGACAGCAGGAACAACGGCACCTTGCCGCTTTGGAAGCGCTGTACCGGATCGCCGCGGTCGCGGGTTTCACCGGTGAGGGTGACATAGCGGATGTGCCGGTGGTCGAGCTCGGCGGCCAACAGCTTGAGCATGCTGGTGAACTGAGAAAAAAGGAGAATCCGGCGTCCCTCGTCGAGCAGGGCCGGCAGCATCTCCATCAGCAACTCGAGCTTGGCCGCCTCGCGCACCCCGCGTGCCGCCTCAAGCTTGACCAGGCGCGGATCACAACATACCTGGCGCAGCTTGAGCAGGGCGTCCAGCACCACGATGCCGGAGTGCCCCATGCCGCGCTCGGCGATGATCTCGCGCAGCTCGTCGGCGAGGGCCAGGCGCAATCCGTCATACAGCTCGCGTTGCCGGCCGAGCAGGGCGACGCGGCGCGTGATCTCGGTCTTCGGCGGCAGCTCGGTGGCTACCTGGGTCTTGGTGCGACGCAGGATGAACGGAGCGATGCGCTGGTTGAGCCGCTGCAGGGAAGCCTCGTCGTGCTGCTTCTCGATTGGCTGGCGGTAATGGCGGCGAAACAAGGCCTCGTCACCGAGCAGACCGGGCACCGCCAGGTCCATCTGCGCCCAGAGCTCGCCCAGGTGGTTCTCCAGCGGGGTGCCGGTGAGGCACAGGTAGCGGCGCGTGCACAGGCCGAGCAGCGCACGCCGGGCCAGGGTGCGCGGGTTTTTCACCTGCTGCGCCTCGTCCAGCACGATCACGGAAAAGCCCTGCTTGCGCAGCACTGTGGCGTCACGCGGCACCAGGGCGTAGCTGGTCAGCACGATGTCGGCCTCGGCCATGTGTGCCAAGGCATCAGTGCGCTGCGGCCCGTGCACGACCAGCAGCCGCAGCTGTGGCGCGAAGCGTGCGGCTTCGGCCTGCCAATTCGGGATCAGGCTGGTCGGCACTACCACCAGCGCCGGCCATTCCAACGCGCCTGCGTGCTTCAAGGCCAACAAGTGCGTCAACAGCTGCAGGGTCTTGCCCAGGCCCATGTCGTCGGCCAGCACGCCGCCGACTCCGGCCTCAGCCAGGGCGTTGAGCCAGCGCAGGCCTTCGCGCTGGTAGGGCCGCAACTCGGCCCGCAGTCCCGGCGGCACGGTGTCGCTGGCGCG
>OFTX01001025.1_pt1 | contig 11230 bp, 12 predicted proteins | sample 1775051 | NCBI WGS metagenome assembly OFTX01 (sample SAMN08195772, study PRJEB24354) | sludge metagenome | isolation source: sludge from phenol fed wastewater aerobic bioreactor A | place: India: Nagpur | collected 2016-09-15
CATCGACAATGCGCTGCTGACCCTGCTCAAGGGCGTTCCCAAGAGCATGATCTACCGCCTGCTGCGCACTGGCCAGGTACGTGTGAACGGTAGGCGGGCCAAGCCCGACACTCGTCTCACTGACGGAGATACGCTACGCATCCCGCCCGTCCGTTCAGCCGGGAAGGCTGATACCGTGGCACCGTCCTCCGCGCAGCTGGCCGAGCTCGAACACAGCATCATTTTCCAGGACCGGCACTTCCTGGTGATCGACAAGCCTGCCGGCATCGCCAGCCACGGCGGTAGCGGGGTGAGCCACGGCGCCATCGAACTACTGCGTGCGGCACGGCCGCAGGAGCATCTCGAACTGGTGCATCGGCTCGATCGGGATACCAGCGGCGTGCTGGTTCTGGCCCGCACGCGCGCTGGACTGCTTGGCCTGCAGGCGGCAATTCGCGATGGGGCAGTGACCAAGCAATACCTGTGTCTGATGCTGGGACAGCCAGCCAAAGGCAAGTTCGATGTGAACGTGCCCTTGCGCAAATCGGTATTGCAGGGCGGCGAGCGCATGGTTCGAGTAACCGACGACGGCAAGCCCGCACTGACGTTCTTTCGCGACGTCGAGTCCTATCCGGGGGCGCGGCTGATGCAGGCCACGCTGGCCACGGGCCGGACCCACCAGATCCGTGTGCATGCCGCGCACATCGGCCATCCCCTGGCTGGGGACCCGAAATACGGCGATCGCGAGGCGAACAAGCGGTTCCGCGAACTGGGTCTGCACCGCATGTTCCTGCACGCGGCCCATGTTGGTTTCGACCTCGACGGGCGTGCCTACAGCTTTTCGGCACCGTTGCCGGAGGAGCTGAAAGCGTTTCTGGATACCTTGGCGGTCCAGACGCCGGCAGCGCGCCCCCGGCGGTCCCGTGCGGCGCCTACGCCGTTGCCAGTAGTGCGTCGACCCGCGCGGCGCAAATGAAGTCGTTGCGGGACAAGCCACCCACGTCGTGGGTCGACCAGTGCAGGGTGCAGTGCCCGTAGCCGGCTTCGAGATCGGGATGATGGTCCTGCTGATTGGCGATGAAGCCCACCGCATTGATGAAGCCCAGCGTGTGGTGGAAGTCCTGGAAACGGAAATCCTTGCTCAGGGTGTGTGCGTCGTCGTCGCAGCGCCATCCGGCCACCTGCTCCAGCAGCTTGCCGATCTGCGTGGCATCCAGCGGTGCCCGGCCCTTCTGGGAGACGCAATGTTCATGCGCGAGATCCTGGTGGTTCATGCTTTGGTCCTCCGTTGCCGGAAGCGTCGTGCCCACGAGGTGAAAAGTCAAAACACATGCATTGGCCTAAACTGGACTAAAATGGTGCTGATTAAGGACCGGATATCTGGTTTGTGGGACCGAAGATGATCGACATTTCCGAACGTGCACAGAGTCACTTTGCCCGCCTGCTCGCCCAACAAGATATCGAGGACCTGGGCATCCTGGTGCGGGTGACGGCCCCGGGTACGCCCGCCGCCGCGTGCGAGCTCGAGTTTTGCGAGCCGGTCGACCTTGCCGGCGACGAGCAGGTCATCCATTGCACGGGTTTCGACTTGCATGTCCAGCGCGACAGCGTGCCCTGGATGCAGGGCGCGACGATGGATTTCGAGCCGACCAATACCGGCGGCTTGCTCAACATCCGCGCACCGAGAATCAAGGGCGACATTCCTGGCCCGGATGCCGGTCTGGTGGCCCGGGTGCGCTACGTCCTGGACTCCGAGGTCAATCCGAAACTGGCTGCGCACAGCGGTGAAGTCAAGCTGGTATCGGTCGAGGCCGACGCCACCGTCGTGTTGCAGTTTGGCGGCGGCTGCCACGGTTGCGGCATGGTGGACGTCACGCTCAAGCAGGGTGTGGAAAAAACCCTGCGCGAGCACATCCCGGAAATTTCCGCGGTGCGTGACGTCACCGACCACTCATCTGGCAAGAAGCCCTACTACAAGAAGCACGAGGGCAGGTCGGCGATGGCTTGAGCCCGTTCGTCACGGCCACCACGCGCATGCAAACAGGCCCGCGCGAGCGGGCCTGCGGGTCAACGGGATGTGGGTGCCGGCTTTACGGCTCGCCGCCGACGTGTCCCTTCAAGGTGCCGAGCTTCGTCGGCAGCTTGGAGAAGTAGGTCGAGATGTCTTCGATGTCCTGGTCGGACAGGGTGGCGACCATGCCCTTCATGATCGGGTTGTCGCGCTTGCCATCCTTGTATTCATGCAGGGCGAACTGCATGTAGACGTTGTATTGCCCGGCCAGGCGCGGGTATTGCGGGTCGATCGCGTTGCCGTCGACGCCATGGCAGGCGAAGCAGGTGGCGGCCTTTTGCTTGCCGTGCTCTGCGTTGCCCTGGGCGGCAAGCAGCGTGGAGGAGAGCATCGCCAGCGCAGCGCCGAGCGAGAGCAGAGTTGCGGCACGTTTCATGTGCGGAATCCTTGTTGACTACTTGGCGAGGCTGGAAAGATAGGCGGCGATATCCTGGATGTCCGTATCGGACAAGCTGCCAGCCTGCGCGTCCATGGTCGGGTGCTTGCGGTCACCGCTCCTGTAGCCCTGCAACGCGCTGATGATGTACTGCTCGTTCTGCCCGGCAATCTTGGGCACCGGATACTGCGGGTAGGCGTTGGTATAGCCGGGTACACCGTGGCAACCGGAACAGGTATAGACCAGCTTCTCACCTGCCGCCTTGTTGCCTGCGGCCTGCGCACTCACACTGGCCAAACAGGCTGCCGCGACAGCGACGCCGAGCAGTTGCAGTCGAGTCATTGCATCACTCTCGTTGGTGCGACGATCCGTCGCGAGGAATCGCCCCAGTATAGTCGCTGCGTTTGAGCGCGGACAACACTTGCGGTCGGCGATATGCCATGCAGCCGCCTTGTGGCAGCTCGCGGGTCGTTGCCCCGCACTTTCCGCACCGCACCGTATGGCCGCCAAGCCGGCCATGGTCAAGTTTCGTCAGGTTGCGTTCGGCCGGGTCTTTCGGTCCTCGATGGGCTCGCCGCGCGCGGTGTTGTAAGTGCTTGGCGCGACCCCATATACTGGAGTGGTATCAGGTCGTTCTTCCGCGGGGGTGTTCTGGCTTCGACGGGGGTAGTGAGATGACTTGGTGCATGCCGAGGGGGCAGCTTTCCTCGTAAATCCAGCGGCAAACATATAGTTGCCAACGACGACAACTACGCTCTCGCCGCTTAAGGCGTAAGCCCCGAACCCACTTGTGCTCATGCTCGTCGGTGTAGGGTCATTATCATGAGATCGCCGAACGCTGCCGCCTGGCGGTTCTAGGCTAAATCAATCAGGCTGGTTCCGCGGTGCGTTTTGCCCACCGTACTTGCCGCGGAACGAGATTGAACGGCGGGCTAAGCATGTAGATCCGGGCATTGAACATCTTCGGACGCGGGTTCGACTCCCGCCACCTCCACCATTACAAGCTCCAACGCAGTCCAACGAAGGCCGGAAACCCTAGCGATAGCAACGGTTCCGGCCTTTTTTGTGTCCAAAGTCGTCCGGGAGCATCCGTTGCAATCTGCCCCCAGTTGGGGGCATTCTTGGGGGCATGGGGCATTCTCTGAGGCGCGATGCCCCCAGCGAGGATGCCCCCATGCTCACCGATACCGCGATTCGCAAGGCCAAGCCCACCGACAAGCCGCTGCGGCTGTTCGACGGCAGCGGCCTGTATCTGGAAGTCTCCCCGGCAGGCGGCAAGCTCTGGCGGCTCAAGTACCGAATCGGCGGCAAGGAAAAGCGTCTGGCGCTGGGCGCGTACCCGGATACTGGCCTGGCCGATGCCCGCGACAAGCGCGACGCAGCGCGCAAGCTGCTGGCGGCAGGTGTTGATCCTGGTGAGCAGCGCAAGGCTGAAAAGGCGGCAGGTGAGGAACGCGCGGCCAATAGCTTCGAGGTCATCGCCCGCGAATGGCTGGCAAAGCAGACATGGGTGGAGCACTACCGCGTGAAGGTCGAGGCGTGGATGGGCAACGACGTCTATCCCTACATCGGCGCGCGTCCCGTGGCCGAACTGAGCGCGCCCGAGTTCCTGCGCGTGGGGCGACGCATGGAAGAACGCGGCGCCATCGAATCCGCGCACCGCATATTGCAGACGTGCGGGCAGGTCATGCGTTACGCCATTGCGACCGGGCGAGCCGAGCGCAATCCCGTGGCCGACTTGAAAGGCGCGATTGCCGCGCCGCCTGAGCGCCACCATGCGGCCATCACCGACCCCGCCGAACTGGGCGGCCTGCTGCGTGCCATCGAAGGCTATGCGGGCGACCCGACCACGCGCGCGGCATTGAAACTGTCCGCGCTATTGTTTGTGCGCCCCGGCGAACTGCGTCATGCCGAGTGGTCAGAGATCGACCTGGACGCTGGCGAGTGGAACATCCCAGCCGGCAAGATGAAGATGCGCCAGCCGCATCTGGTGCCGTTGTGCGGGCAAACTGTGGCGATCCTGCGCGAACTGCAACCGCTCACCGGACGCGGGCAGTACGTGTTCCCCGGCGGCCGCTCACCGCGTCGCCCCATGAGCAACAACGCGATCAACGCCGCACTGCGCCGCATGGGCTACGGCACCGATACCATGACCGCCCACGGCTTCCGTGCCACCGCGCGCACGATCCTGGATGAAGTGCTGGGCTACCGCGTCGACTACATCGAGCACCAGCTTGCCCATGCCGTGAAAGACCCGAACGGACGCGCGTACAACCGCACAGCGCACCTGCCGGAGCGGCGGAAGATGATGCAGGGCTGGGCTGACTATCTGGACGGGCTGCGCGCTGGTGGCGACGTGGTGCCGTTCAAGCGCAAGGCAAGCTGACAACGGTTCAAAGGCCGCGCCTAGGCTGATCCCCGAACACCGGGCACCTTCCCCGGCTGGCGCGGCACCTATTGAAGGGCGCAGGGGTGTGCGTGATGGAGGGTGACGTAGAAGAGGATGGCTATATCGATATGGACAGTCGGAAGATTACACTTCCAAGGAAAGCGTACCGGTACCGAAATCGGTATCGAGCTATGACCGTCCTTCCTGTCCTGCCCTGGGTGTGGATAAGTGCTTCTGAGTTCAGTTCTGGGCACCGCTTTAGCGGAGTCGTGGCGTTGTTTGTGATGACCCTCTGTGCGTGCGTCGGCTGGATTTTTTATAGCGGCATCGTCAGAAGAATGGAGTTTGAATTTCTGTCCCACGCTTACATATCCAAACTACTAGTGGATGACGCTTTCCGCGAAAGTCAAAGCGCGAGGGCAAGGGCGGCCGCCGATGTTACTCATGTAGCAAATCGCAAGCGCAATGCCGAGGCTCGCGAGATGTATAAGAGCCGAGATTGGCCAACAAAGGCTGCTGCCGCACGGGCATTGGCTGCAGAATTTAAGGTTGTTCCAAAGACCGCTGAACGGTGGATTTTGAGCTGGGATAAGGAGTGATGGCATCCTCCCTGCTATGCAGTGTCCCTGCGCATTCGCTGCAAAGGCTCCATCATGCATTGCATGAGCCGTATTTTTCTGATGACGCCTGCCTAATTATTCGTGTCGCCTTATCCAGGGCCGTCTGCCGCAATCCAGCGGCGGCGAGCAAGAGGCGACGCAATGCACTCCATCCCCGAAACTGGCTTCCTGCGCCTACGGCAAATCATCGGCAGGCCACCCAGCGACACCGACCCCGGTAGTCCCGCCCTTATCCCGGTCAGCAAATCGACTTGGTGGGCAGGCGTCCGCGCAGGCCGCTACCCGCAACCTACCCGTAGCCTGGGCGCACGCATCACGGCATGGCGTGCGGAAGATATCCGCGCCCTGATCGAGGCCATGGCGGCGGAGAAGGCCGCATGAGCCGGACATATTGCGCCCCCAAAAGAGGAACGCCGGTGCATTGCATGGCGGAGCAGGCCAGCGCGCGTTTCCTGGCCGTCGCCGCCATCGATGCCGCGCGGGCACAACTCGCGCGTTACGCACTGGCAACCGACTGGCCGCCGTTGGGCATGGTCGAGGCCAGCGACCTGCTGGATGCCGCACGCACGGCACTTGCCGAAGGGGTGTGCCATGGGACCCCATGATCACCCCACGTTGCGCGGCTGCCGCTGCCAATGCACCGGTTGCGGGCAGTACTTCACATGTGAGCGCGCTTTCGACCATCACCGCTATGGCGACCATGCCGTGAGCCGCCACTGCCTGACCATCGCAGAAATGGAAGCAGCCGGATGGATGCAAAACAGGCAGGGGTTCTGGACTGACAAGCCCCTGAAAGGCGCGCCCGTCGACGTAGCAGGCTCGCGCAGCGCCGACCCCTTGCCATCATGCAGCCTTGGCACCGGCGCCCGCGTTTTGCAGGAATACGCACATGGGCGCGGCTGAAAAACTGGACACAGAGCGACTTGACGCCGATACGTTCCTGCGCGCGTTGGGTGGGCGCTTTACGTTCCAGACCTTCGACGATAGCGGGCAGGGGCGGCGCACCTTGAACCGCATACTGCATGGGACGCTGGCCGAACACGCCGCAACCATGGCGAGCTTGAACGCGAAGGGCGCAGGGGTCTTTGTCATGGTAGGCGAAGGCGACGGCAAGGGCCGCAAGGCCGCCAACGTGCAACGCGTGCGCGCCTACTTTGTGGACCTGGACGGCGCGCCGGTTGCCCCGGTCCAGTCCGCACCGCTGCCGCCGCATGTCGTGGTTGAATCATCGCCCGGCCGCTGGCATGCGTATTGGTGGATTGACGGCGCGCCGCTGGACACGTTCAAGGGCGTGCAACGGGCGCTGGCCGAACGCTTCGCCGCCGATGCCAAGGTGTGCGACCTGCCGCGCGTCATGCGCCTGCCCGGTTTCCAGCATCGCAAGCGTGCGCCGTACCTCGTCCGCATCGCCGATCTGCACGACGGGCCGCGCTACACTCATGCGCAGTTTGTTGTCGCTTTCGGGCTGGACGCGCCCGCGCCGCCAGTGCCCAAGCCGCGCGCGCTGCCTGACACGATCACCGAAGGCCAGCGCAATGAAACCTTGTTCCTGCTGGCGTGCGGATTGGTCCAGAAAGGCCACGCCGCCGACGCGGTAAACAACCGGCTGCAACGGATCAATGCCGAACGCTGCCGGCCGCCCTTGTGTGCAACCGAAGTGGACACCATCGCCGCGCGCGCGTCGGCCTACGGTTCGCAAGGCTACGCGGCGCTGCCGCATGTGCTGCTGGACTCTCCGCAATGGCAGGCGTTGCCACCACCGGCGCATGACGTGATCCTGACCGCGTTTCGCCGCTTCAACGGCAGCAACAATGGCAACATTGCGCTGGCGTGGTCTGACTTCGAGGGGCGCGCCGGTTTCGCCAAGAAAGACACGTTCTACCGCCATCGGGCGTTGGCAGTGCAAGCGGGCATCCTGCAGCATGTGTGTGAGGGGCGTAACACGCAACACGGCCGCAAGCCGGACCTGTTCGCCATCCCGCCGCAATGGCTGCCGCAGTTTCGCCAGTCCCAAAAAAGTGACCTTGCGCCAGTCCCAAAAAAGTACACCCCTAAGTAAATAACAGGCTTGTAGGCACTGAGGGGTTCAAGGGGCACCGGCCCCAAGAATTGCCGAGGGAACCGACCACATGCAAAAGACCCCGCTACCTGCCGACGTACTGCACGCATTGGCCGCTGCCGACCGCGCGCCCGGATGGAACAACCGCGATGGTTGCATCCGCCGCTTTGACCTGGACGGCTGCGCCTTGTACGTGGTCCCGTTCCGCCGCTGGGCATGGCACACGCGCGAACGGCTGGCCGCACAGTGGCAACACCAGCACAGGGGCAGCGCGGCATGACGCCGACCACGCACGCGCGGCACCACCGCCCGTGAGCAATTCCGGCGGCTGGCGTCCGCATATCGAAAGCGCGTTGTGCCTGGACGTTCGCAAGATGCTGCACGTCCGCGCGCTGCAACCGGGTTGCCAAACTGCCGGCGGCTGGCGCTGGACGCATGACGGCAAGGAAACTGCCCGCATCGGCTACCGGGCCATGCTTGGCGAAGTATCCGGCACCCTGGAACTGGACTACACCGCGACGGTGGGCGGCGAGCGCAGGGCCATCACCTGCGCCCTGACGCTGGAAAGCCTGCCGTGCCACTACGGGGGGCGACGCTGGTGTGTGTGCTGCCCGTACACGCATCGGCGGGCCTGGAAGCTGTACAAGTGGGCGGGCGTGGAATGGTTTTGTCACCGCGATGCCGTGAAGCCGCGGCCGACCTATGCCAGCCAACGCCGGAGCGGTTCGGATCGGATCATTGCGCAACGTTGGGCCATCCGCCGCAAGCTGGGTGATGACTTCAGCGATCTATTTGGCGAACCGATAAAGCCCAAATGGGTACGCTGGCGCACCTTCGAGCGCTACGCCGCGCGCGACGCGGAACTGGAAAGCCGGGAATGGGAAGCCTTCGCGTGACTGCTGGGACGCATGGATGTACTCGGCTTGGATTGAAAAGGCGGGTTAGACTTTGCTTTTAGGTTTGTGTGGCCCGCACGCCGAGCCCGCAACCGGGCTGCGGATGAGCGAGCGGCGGGCGGGATAGCTGCGTTGGGGGGCAGGCAAAAGTCTGGGGCGTGTGGCCGCTAGACCGGCTGTCCCCTCACGTACGGATTTTTCTCCACGCTGACAATCAATCAGCAAATGCCTACGCTGACCCGTGCCGGCCGCTGATACGTCGTCACTGCTGCGCCCGGCATCCTGACCCTGCCCATGAGTCAGGCAAGCAGGCCGAGGGCCGTCCGGCGCTAGCTAGCCGACCGCACAAGTCAGGCCGAACCGATGACCGGGCAACGACGCCAGACCCTGGCGCGCAGCCATTGCCCACATCGCGCGCGTGCGCGAGGCGCAAGCACAGTGCGGAGATTGATAGCAAAGCCGCTGAAACCGGGCGGTCACAGTGATGCGCTGGGGGCATATTTGGGGGCATCTTGCAATCTTCAATTATCGAAAGCGTTGCAGCACAATGGTTGTCGACGATTGTTAGATAGACGCCACCCCATTACGCAAGCCCCGACTGGCAGCAGTCGGGGCTTTGCATTTGCGTCGCCATAAGCCGTGTTTGGACCCCGCGCGTCGTGGCGAAGGTCATGAGCGTTGGCAGGTGTCTGGCGGGTATGGTGACGTCGGCATCACCGGTGAGGGCGACCCATGAGTGCGCGTCTTTCGGCAACTGATCCGCTGCCCGTGGTACCGCGGGCGCCGTGGTCGGTACTCGCGTTTGCGGATGCCGTGCTGCGCGGTATCGGTCAGGTCATGTTGCAGAACAACCGGTATGCAGGCCTGTTGTTCGTGATTGCGATTGCCAGCAGCTCGCCGCTGTTTGCCCTGGCCGCGGTGCTCGGTACAGCCATCAGCACCGCCACGGCGGTGTGGCTCGCGGTCGACCGCCCGTCGGTGCGTGATGGCCTGTGTGGGTTCAATGGCGCGCTGGTGGCCATTGCGCTGCTCGTGTTCCTGCAGCCGACTGCGCTGACCTGGGCGTGCGTGGTATTCGCTGCGGCTGGCTCCACCGTGGTCACAGCCGCGATGAGCGGGATGCTGAAGACCTGGAACGTGCCGCCGCTGACCGCACCATTCGTGCTGACGTCCTGGTGTTTTTTCCTGGCCACGGCGCGCCTGGGGCGGCTGGAACCCACCGGTTTGTTGCCGGCCGCGATGCTGCCCAGGGCGGCAACGGTGGATGGTGTGGTCACGCTGGTCACCGTGGGCGAGGGCCTGTTCAACGGTGTGGCCCAGGTGTTTTTTCAGCAGAGTGTCATCGCCGGCGTGCTGTTCACGCTGGGGCTGTTCGTCAGTTCATGGCGGGCAGGCGCTTTGGCCTTGGCGGGTTCGGTCGTTGGCTTGCTGGTGGCCTGGTGGTTGGGTGCAGCCGAGACGGCGATCCATGCCGGCGTATTTGGTTTCAACAGTGTGCTGGTCGCCATTGCCCTGGGCAGCGCGTTCCTTGTGCCCGGTTGGGCTGCGATGCTTTATGTGTTGCTGGCGACGGTGGTCACCACGTTGGTGGCGGCTGCGGTGTCTGCAGCGGTGCAGCCTGTCGGTTTGCCGGGGCTGACCTTGCCGTTCGTGCTTGTCACCTGGCTGTTCCTGTGGGCAGCTCCGGCCTTCCGGCGCCTGCGTCTGGCTGGGCCTGACGATCAGGCATGAGCCACTGCGGTGTGGGTGGCACGATCACCGTGCGTGGCAGGCAGGGGCGACCTGTGTGCCACGCTGGTGTCGCGGAAACGGCCACTGGCAGCGGTAGCCGGTGACGTGGGCCGCGCGGGTACGGTTCCGGCTCGGGAATGGTCAGTTCACACCTTGTCCAGGGCGTGGTCGAGGTCGGCGAGCAGGTCGTCGATGTGCTCGATGCCGACGGACAGCCGGATCATGTCTTCGCTGACCCCGGCCTTGGCCAGCTCTCCGGGGTTCAGCTGCCGGTGCGTGGTGGAGGCGGGGTGGGTGGCCAGCGACTTGGTGTCGCCGATATTCACCAGGCGCGAGAACAGCTCCAGCGCATCGAGCAGCCGCGCTCCGGCTGCGCGTGGGGCGTCGCCGGCGGCGGGCTTGACCCCGAACGACATGATGCCGGAGGCCTTGCCACCCAGGTACTTCCGCACGAGCGCGTGATCCGGATGGTCGGGCAGGCCGGCGTACTTCACCCAGGCCACCTTCGGGTGCTGCTGCAGGTGCCGGGCAATGGCCAGGGTGTTGTCGCAGGTGCGGTCCATGCGCAGGCCCAGGGTGTTGATGCCCTGCAGGATCAGGAACGCATTCATTGGCGAGATCGCCGCGCCGGTGTTGCGCAACGGCACGACGCGGGCCCGGCCGATATAGGCGGCCGGCCCCAGCGCCTCGGTGTAGACCACGCCGTGATAGGAGGGATCCGGCTCGTTGAGCCGGCGGAAGCGCGACTTGTGTTCGGCCCAGGGGAACTCGCCGCTGTCGATGATGGCGCCACCGAGGCTGTTGCCGTGGCCGGCGATGTACTTGGTCAGTGCGTGCACCACGATGTCGGCGCCGTGCTCGATGGGCCGGAACAGGTAGGGGCTGGGCACGGTGTTGTCGACGATCAGCGGCACGCCGTGCGCATGGGCGACCTTGGCCAGGGCGGCGACGTCGGTGACGTTGCCGAGCGGGTTGCCGATCGATTCGCAGAAGACGGCCTTGGTGCGCTCGTCGATCAGCGCGGCAAACGATTCCGGCTGGCGCGCGTCGGCAAAGCGCGTCTCTATGCCCTGCTGCGGGAAAGTATGGGCAAACAGGTTGTAGGTGCC
>OFTX01001027.1_pt1 | contig 11190 bp, 11 predicted proteins | sample 1775051 | NCBI WGS metagenome assembly OFTX01 (sample SAMN08195772, study PRJEB24354) | sludge metagenome | isolation source: sludge from phenol fed wastewater aerobic bioreactor A | place: India: Nagpur | collected 2016-09-15
CCGTCGGTGATCGAGATCACGTTGGTCGGCACGAAGGCGGACACGTCGCCGGCCTGCGTCTCGATGATCGGCAGCGCGGTGAGCGACCCCGTCTTGCCCTTGACCTCACCCTTGGTGAATTGCTCCACGTAGTGGGCATTGACGCGGGCGGCACGTTCGAGCAGACGGCTGTGCAGATAGAACACGTCGCCGGGGAAGGCTTCGCGGCCCGGCGGACGGCGCAGCAGCAGCGAGACCTGGCGGTAGGCGACGGCCTGCTTGGACAGGTCGTCGTAAATGATCAGCGCGTCCTGGCCGCGGTCGCGGAAGTACTCGCCCATGGTGCAGCCCGAATAGGCCGAGACATACTGCATGGCCGCGGATTCGGAGGCCACGGCGGCCACGACGATGGTGTATTCCATCGCGCCGGCCTGCTCCAGTGCGCGCACCACGTTCTTGATCGACGAAGCCTTCTGGCCGATCGCGACGTAGATGCACGTCACGCCCTGGCCCTTCTGGTTGATGATGGTGTCGATCGCCACCGCCGTCTTGCCGGTCTGGCGGTCACCGATGATGAGCTCGCGCTGGCCGCGGCCGATCGGCACCATGGAGTCGATGGACTTGAGACCGGTCTGCAAGGGCTGGTCGACCGACTGGCGGGCGATCACGCCCGGCGCGACCTTCTCGATCACGTCGGTCATCTTGGCATTGATCGGGCCCTTGCCGTCGATCGGCTGGCCCAGGGCGTTCACGACGCGGCCGATCAGCTCGGGGCCGACCGGCACTTCGAGAATGCGGCCCGTGCACTTGACGGTGTCGCCTTCCGAGATGTGCTCGTATTCGCCCAGAATCACGGCGCCGACGGAGTCGCGCTCGAGGTTCAGTGCCAGACCGAACGTATTGCCCGGGAATTCCAGCATTTCGCCCTGCATCACGTCCGACAGGCCGTGAATGCGGCAGATACCGTCGGTCACCGAGATCACGGTGCCTTCGTTACGGACTTCGGCGCCGCTCTCGAGACCTTGAATCCGGCTCTTGATCAGTTCGCTGATTTCAGAGGGATTGAGTTGCATATGTGCTCCTGATATTCAATTCTTGCCGTCGCAGGCGCTTCGCGCCGGCCTCAGGCCGTCAGCGACGTCCGCATAGCCGCCAGGCGGGCGCGCACCGAAGTGTCCAGCACCTCGTCGCCAACCACCACACGCACGCCGCCGATGAGCGACGGATCCACCGTCACCGTCGGGTTGAGCTTGCAGCCGAACTTGTGCTCGAGGCCCTTGACCAGCGAGGTCAGTTGCTCGCCTTCGAGCGGGAAGGCGCTTTCGATCGTGGCATCCGCCGAACCGGCGGCGGCGTTTTTCAACGCCTCGAACTGTTCGGCGATTTCCGGCATGGCCGCGAGACGACCGTTGTCGACCACGGCGGCGACGAAGTTGCGCACTTCGGCGTCGGTCGATTTCACGGCGGCGGTCAGCACGTCGACGACTTGCGCCGGCGTAACTTTCGGATCGTCGGCCAGGTTGGCCACTTCAGGCAGCGCTGCCACTTGCGCCAGTTCACGCACCAGCGCCGACCAGCGATTCAGGTCGCCGGACTTGGCCACGCGGAACAACGCCTCGGCGTACGGACGAGCGATGGTTGCGAGTTCGGCCATGATCAGAGCTCTGCCTTGAGTTGGTTCAGCAGGTCGGCGTGGGCCTTGGCGTCGACTTCACGCTTCAGGATCTGCTCGGCGCCCTTGACGGCCAGACCGGCAACTTCCTCGCGCAGCGATTCACGGACCTTGACGGCCTGGTTCTCGGCTTCGGCTTTGGCGTTGGCGATGATGCGCGCGGCTTCGGCTTGCGCCTGGGCCTTGATCTCGTCGGCCACGGCCACGGCGCGCTTCTCGGCGTCGGCAATACGCTTCGCGCCTTCGTCGCGGGCTTCCGCGAGGGCTTGCGTGGAGCGCTTGTTGGCGGCCTCGAGTTCGGCCTTGCCCTTGTCGGCGGCAGCCAGACCGTCAGCGATTTTCTTCGCGCGTTCGTCGATAGCCTTGATCAGCGGCGGCCACACGAACTTCATCGTGAACCATGCCAGGATCAGAAACACGACGGTTTGCGCGAACAGAGTTGCGTTTATGTTCACGGTGTTTCCTTTCGGTGATGCGAGTCGATTGGCAAAACAGCGCGCCCCAATGTGCCAGCTGGCTTGGGCGCGCCGTTCATGTCCAGTGGGCCGCGCGGATCATTGCGCGACCGGCCGAAAGAAACTTAAGCGAGCTTCGACAGCAGCGGGTTCGCGAACGCGAACAGCATGGCAACACCCACGCCGATCAGGAATGCCGCGTCGATCAGGCCGGCCAGCAGGAACATCTTCGTTTGCAGCGGGTTCATCAGCTCGGGCTGACGGGCGCACGCTTCGATGTACTTGCCGCCCATCAGCGCGATACCCAGACAGGCGCCAATAGCACCCAGACCGATGATGATGCCGATACCGATGGCGGTCAGACCCTGGATGTTGGCGATGAAAGCTTGCATGATTACTCCTTTTGGTTAGAGACTTGAAACTTTAAATATGAAAAACCGAAAAACCGGGAAACACGTGACTACCGCAACAACCGATCAGTGATGGTCGTGCGCCTGGACGATATACACCAGCGTGAGCATCATCATGATGAACGCCTGGAGCAACACGATCAGGATGTGGAAAATCGCCCATGCGGTGCCGGCAATGACGTGGCCGACAAAACCCAGCACCGACGCATCTGCGCCAAAGCTCCAGATACCGCCCAGCAGGGCGATCAGCAGGAACACCAGTTCGCCGGCGTACATATTGCCGAACAGTCGCATACCGAGCGACACGGTCTTGGCACAGAATTCGATGATGTTGAGCAGCAGGTTCGGGATCCACAGCAGGAAGTGGTTGCCGAACGGTGCGGTGAACAGCTCGTGCATGAAGCCGCCCGCGCCCTTGATCTTGAAGCTGTAGAACAGCATCAGGATCAGCACGCCGACAGAGATGCCGAGCGTGCCGTTGAGGTCGGCCGTCGGCACGATGCGGTGATGCGTGATGATGGAGTCGAGACCCACCCAGCTGATGATCTTCGACGGCAGGTCGACCGGCAGCAAATCGAGCGAGTTCATGAGCGCGACCCAGACGAACACGGTCAGCGCGAGCGGTGCGATGAAGGCACGATTGCCGTGCACGATGCTCTTCGACTGGTCTTCCACCATTTCGACGAGCATTTCGACCGCGGCCTGGAAACGGCCGGGCACGCCCGACGTTGCCTTGCGGGCAGCCAACCACAGCAGGAAGCAGCCGAGGACGCCCATGGCGATCGACCAGAACATCGTGTCCCAGTTGATGATCGAAAAATCGACGATGCTAGTCTGATGCGAGCTCGCGAGGTTCTGCAGGTGGTGCGAAATGTACTCCGACGGGTTCGGAGCGTGGCCGGCTTCTACTGACATAGCGATCAAACACCCAATTATGAAAATCCGCACACGTAGCGTGTCGACGCGTGAGCGGTTCTCACCGCTACTTCAGTGCCATCGCCAGCCAATAAGCCTTCAGCGTCAGCACAAAGGTGACGAGGAACGCTACCCAGTGAATTCCCGGGTAACCGAACGCTACAGCCACCAACAACGCGATCGTCGTTGCTACCTTGATCGCTTCTCCCATCACCAGCGAACCGACGGAGAGGCGATCACCTGACATCCTTAACCGCAACGCAAACAATGCGCCCGGTATCCAACCGATCATTCCGCCCAGCCATGCGGACACCGCCGCGTCTCGTGGCGATGCCGAGAGCATCCACCAGGCGAGTGTCGCAACCAGCGACAGCAGTACCTGGGCTCCCACCACCCTGAATGGAGTCACACGTGACGCGCGCCCCACATCGGGACCGAACAGGCGCTCGGCCTGCGCACGCGTGAGCGGAACGATGGTTTCTTGCTCCTGCTCGTCGTCCCAAGCCTCTGATGTTGCACGTGCCGGCGCTTGCGGTTTCGGTTCCAAGTTCGACCGTTGTTCGTCGGTCATCTCGTAGCCTCCCCGCCCGACTCGTGCAAAACGAATGGGCTCTTCAAGCAGATAAATCCGCGAGATTTTACGGGACATTACGAACCCCAGTCAATCGAAACGCGCAACAAATTCGCCGAAATTGTGCAGTGCATGCTTCGATTTGGCGCCAACTCTCAAGGACCGCGTTTTTCCTCATGGTGCAGCGCGGCATTGCGCGCAAACGCCGCATGATCGGGCCAACTGGGGGACATTCCATGCGCGATCAGACCCATTTCAGGGCAAGCCACCCGACGCCGAGTGCCACCACGTAAAACGGGACGGCAAGCACGTGAAAGTGCCACCAGATCGCCTTCGATTTCGCCATGCGCAACGCGATCAGATTGGCGAGCGAGCCGACCGCGAGTCCGAACCCACCGACGGCGACGCCGTGGGCGAGCGCGGGCCAGTTGTGGCTGTACTCCGCGAGCAGGATGGCGGCGGGCACGTTACTGATGAACTGCGACAACACGGCCGCGCCGACATAGGCCGCCGCACTTCCGTTGAAATCGACGTGCCCAAGCGCCTGCCGGATTTCGGGAAGCCCAGCCAGTCCTCGCAGCACCACGAACATCAGCACGAAGATCGCGAGCAGCAACCAGTCGATGCCCAACACCGCGTTGCGGCGCGTCGCCAGAAGTACCACGGTCACCGCGGCGCAGGCCCAGCCGGCGTAACCGTGATCGGCGAGCGCCACAAAGCCCGCGAACAGCACGAGGGCAATCCAGAGCAGCGGCCAGCGCACGTCGTGCGCCGGCCCTCGACGCTGGAAATGCAGGGCGCGCGAGTCGAACGCGAACGCGCAGAGCGCAAGCAGCATCCCCATCAGCGCGAGCGTGATCGGCGCCATCATGACCACGTACGCCCCGAAGCCCATGCCGCTTTGCTGCCAAAGGAACAGATTCTGAGGATTGCCAAGCGGCGTAAGACTCGATCCCGCATTCACCGCGAGCGCGAGAAAAATGATCAGCCGCTCGATACGCACAGGCGCGATTCGCGCGAGCGACTGTGCCAGGGGAACGACGGCGAAGAGTGCGACGTCGTTGGTCAGCAGCGTCGAGAGTGCGGCGGCGAACGTCACCATCAGCAAGGCAAGGCGCCGCTCCGTGCGAAACGCACGCAGCAGGCGCTGCGCGAGCCAGTCGAGAAATCCGCTCTGATCGATGGCGCGAGTGAGCATCAACAACCCCGCGAGCGTAAGGATCGTGTGCCGGTCGATTCGAGCGAGCAATGTCGCGGCACTCACCGGTCGCATCAGTTGCAGGACGACGAACGCGACGAGCAAAACGAGCAGAACGGGGTCGCCGCGCACACGTTCGAACGTCACACGAAGCGCGCGCGCCACACGTGCGCCGACGGTCCCATGCGCCGCCGGCGGCGCGGCCGTTGCGGCTGGCGGCACGCGAGGCGCCGCCTCGTCCTTGCCGGCCGGATCGCCCATGGCTTTGCTCACGACAGAAAATACAGTAGATCGAACTTACTCGGCGCGAATACGCGCAAGAATGCCATCGAGGGCGTCGAGGCTGCCAAATTCGATGGTGAGCTGCCCCGCGCCCTTGCGCCCGACCTTGATCTTCACGCTCGAGGCAAGCAGGTCCGAAAGCTCTTCCTCGAGACGGGTGACGTCGCGCCCCCCCTCCTCCGCCGACCGCCTGCGAATGCCATCGCCCTGCGGCTTGAGCGACGCATTCACGATGCGCTCGGTATCGCGCACGGACAAACGCTTGTTCACGACCTGATTCGCGAGCGTGATCTGCGTAGCGGCATCGACGGCGAGCAATGCACGTGCATGTCCCATATCGAGATCGCCCGCGAGCAGCATCGTCTGCACGGGCTGGGCGAGATTGAGCAGGCGCAACAGATTCGACACCGCGCTGCGCGAACGCCCAAGCGACTCGGCGGCCTGTTCGTGCGTGTAATTGAATTCGCCGAGCAGGCGTTGGATGCCCTGCGCTTCTTCGAGCGGATTCAGATCTTCGCGCTGAATATTCTCGATGAGCGCCATGGCGGCGGCCGCTTCATCGGCAACGTCGCGCACCAGCACCGGCACTTCCGAGAGACCGGCAATTCGCGCGGCACGAAAACGTCGCTCGCCCGCAATTATTTCGTACTTCTCATCATCGACACGACGCACCAGAATCGGTTGCATCAGCCCCTGGGCGCGGATGCTTGCGGCGAGCTCCTGCAATGCGCCTTCGTCCATTCGCGTACGCGGTTGGTACTTGCCGGCCTGAAGGCGCTCGAGCGCCATCACCGACGGCACGCCGTCGGCGCTCGCCTGCGCGGCCCCATTGTGATTATCGGCGTGTGCGCCGAGCAGCGCTTCGAGGCCGCGGCCCAGGCCCTTCTTTTTCAGTGCGTTGGTCTTGGTCGCCATGCCCGAACGCGCCTAACATCGTTTCAACGCGCCCGCTCATTTCCGCGCCGAATTGGGGACACGCCTTCGCACCGCGCGACGCGGGGTCGAAAACCACGCCCGGCATGCCGTAGCTCGGCGCCTCCGCCAATCGCACGTTGCGCGGAATGATCGCGTTGAAAACCTTGTCGCCGAAGTGCTCCTTGAGCTGCTCCGAGACTTGCTGCTGCAAGGTGATGCGCGGATCGAACATCACGCGCAGCAGACCGATCACCTTCAGGTCGCGATTCAGATTCGCGTGCACCTGCTTGATCGTATTGACGAGATCCGAAAGCCCTTCAAGCGCGAAATATTCGCACTGCATCGGAATGATCACACCGTGCGCGGCGCACAAGCCGTTGAGTGTGAGCAGCGACAGCGTCGGCGGACAGTCGATGAGCACGAAATCGTAGGCGTCATCGACCTTGGCGAGCGCCTGTTTGAGGCGGGTATCGCGATTCTCGAGCGAGACCAGCTCCACGTCCGCGCCAGCCAGTTCGCGGTTCGCCGGCAATACGTCGTAGTTGCCCGACTCCGAGCGCTGACATGCGGCGGCCACATCGGCGCCGTCGACCAGCACCTCATATACGCTCGTCTCGAGCGCAGCCTTGTCGATGCCGCTGCCCATCGTCGCATTTCCCTGCGGATCGAGGTCGACCAACAGGACACGCTGCCCGTGCGACGCCAGTCCGGCAGCGAGGTTCACCGTGGTGGTCGTCTTGCCGACGCCGCCCTTCTGATTGGCCACGCAGAAAATTTTCGCCATGCCGATGTAGTCCTCCGAATGCTGCCTGGTTGATGCGGTTGGTGCTGATGATGCCGGGATGAAGCCGGTGATGCGAACGGGGATGCCGAATGCAACAAGGCATTCCCCGGCAATTCGAATATCTGAGCAAAGCTCAGATATTGCCTGAACTGGCCGGCGTCGGATGCACCGGCGCGTGGGGCTCAGGGCGCGCTCGCCTTTTGGGGCGTCATCACCAGCTTGTCGGTGTCGTAGCCCTGCTTTCGCAGTTGCGCTCGCATCTGATTCATGGTGTCGTCGTCGATCGTCGGGGTGCGCGAAAGGATCCAGAGATACTCCCGGCCCGGCTCCCCGACGGCGGCATACTGATAGTCACCGTCGAGCACGATAACCCAGTAGTTCGCCCAAAGCCAGGGAATCCAGCGTAACCAGTCCGGTGCGAACGTCACCTTGAAACGTGCCGTGCCGGTGCCCTGCCCGTCGGTGCGGGCAAGTCCGGTATCGCTGACCCACGTACCGTCGTCCTTGCGGCACTTGTTGGTGACTTCGATCTTGCCGTCGGGTCGCGCCACGTATTCGGCGGTCACGTCCGACACACATTTTCGCTCGAAGAAATTCGGGTAGCGTGCTATTTCGTACCACGTGCCGACATATCGCGCTTTTTCGATCTTCTGCACGGGACGTACGCGGGTCGTGAGCGATTCCTGCCCGGACTGCGCCCAGGCAACGGCAGCCACGACCGAGAACCCGACCATGACGGCCCCGGCCCAGCGGGTCATCTTGTTCATGCGGTTACCTTTACGCGGAGCAAATGACGCTCGGCGTCGAGAAACGGGACGTTCAGCGGCAAACGCTCGACCAGTTCGCAGCCGTCGGGCAGCGCCAGTTCATCTTCCGCCGCCACGCCCTTCATGGCCCAGAGGCTACCATCGGGGGCGAGCAGATGGCGCGCGAGCGTGACGAAATCGCGCAATTCGGCGAAGGCGCGCGACACGATCGCATCGAAGGGTGCGGGGACTTCCTTGCCGACGACGAGCGATTCGACGCGGCCGGTCACCACCGTCAGGTTGGTCAGCTTGAACGTTGCACGCGCCTGGGTGAGGAAGGCTGTCTTCTTGTGAACGATGTCGTTGACCGTTACCTGCCAGTCAGGTCGCACGATGGCGAGCACGACGCCGGGCAAGCCACCGCCTGAGCCGACGTCGAGCACGCGTGAAATCGGCTCGCGATCGAGACGCGGCAAAATGGAAAGCGAATCGAGCAAATGCTTGACAACCATCTGCTGCGGATCACGAATCGAGGTCATCTGCAGCGAAGCGTTCCACTTTGCCAGCAGTGCCTGGTAGTCGAGCAGACGCGCTTGTTGCTCGTCGCTGATCGCCAGGCCAAGCTGCGCAATGCCGTCGGCGAGGAGCGTAGCCAGCTCATGACCGCCGAGACCGGCGGAATGTCGAGAAGACGTCATGGGCGCTCCGCGTCAGACAGCGTGCTGCCCGCCATTGGCGGCTGCGGCGGCGAGATCGGTCGCGGGGTGCTCCTGCGCACGACGGCGCCCGAGCCCCTTCTTCAGATGAATCATCAGCAGTGAGATGGCGGCCGGGGTTACGCCGGAGATGCGCGAGGCTTGCCCGAGCGTCTCGGGACGCTGCGCATTGAGTTTCTGGCGGACCTCGATGGACAATCCCCGGACGTCGTTGTAATCGATGTTTGCGGGAAGCACGGTATTCTCGTTGGCTTCCTTGCGCACGATTTCGTCGGCCTGGCGATCGATATAGCCTTGGTACTTCACGGCAATTTCGATCTGCTCCCGGATTTGGTTCGCCTGCAGCGGATCGTCGGACAGTGCACCGTCGGGCGCCAGTCGCCCACCCTGCACGGCCATCAGTGCGTCGTACCCTACTTCGGGGCGGCGCAGCAGGTCGGCAAGCGAGTATTCATGATCGATGGCTTTGCCCAGCAGTGGCTCGGCGTCTTCCGCCGGGAACGTCTTCGGATTCACCCACGTGGTTTTGAGACGTTCTGTTTCACGTGAAACAGCGTCGCGCTTGCGGCAGAACGCCTCCCAGCGCATATCATCCACGACGCCGAGTTCGCGGCCGATCTCGGTCAGCCGCATGTCGGCATTGTCTTCGCGCAAGGACAGACGGTATTCGGCGCGGCTGGTGAACATGCGATACGGTTCTGACACGCCCCGGGTGATCAGATCGTCGACGAGCACGCCGAGATAGGCTTGATCGCGACGCGGGCACCATGCCTCGCGGCCCTGGACTTGCAGTGCGGCGTTGATGCCGGCGAGCAGCCCCTGGGCGGCGGCTTCTTCGTAACCGGTCGTCCCGTTGATCTGACCCGCGAAGAAGAGCCCCGAGATAACTCGGGTTTCGAGCGAGCTGCGCAGGCCCCGTGGATCGAAGTAGTCGTACTCGATGGCGTAACCCGGACGGAGAATATAGGCATTCTCCATGCCTTTCATGGAGCGCACGAGTTCGAGCTGGACGTCGAAAGGCAGGCTGGTGGAAATACCGTTCGGATAGAACTCGTTGGTGGTGAGGCCTTCGGGCTCGAGATAGATCTGGTGCGATGTCTTGTCGGCGAAGCGATGAATCTTGTCTTCGATCGACGGGCAGTAGCGCGGCCCCACGCCTTCGATGACGCCGGTGTACATGGGCGAGCGGTCGAGACCGGCACGAATGATGTCGTGGGTACGTTCGTTGGTGTGGGTTACCCAGCAGGGGACTTGCTGCGGATGTTGCTCGGGGCGACCCAGGAACGAGAATACGGGTACAGGATCGAGATCACCGGGCTGTGCTTCGAGCTCGGAGAAGTCGATGGAGCGGCCATCGATGCGCGGTGGCGTACCGGTTTTCAACCGACCTTGCGGCAACTTCAACTCTTTGAGCCGGGCGGAAAGGCTGACGGCGGCGGGATCTCCAGCACGTCCGCCGACATAGTTGTTGAGGCCGACGTGGATTTTCCCATCGAGGAATGTCCCCGCGGTGAGCACCACGGCACGGGCGCGGAAGCGCAATCCCACTTGGGTGATGGCACCGACGACGCGCTCTCCCTCGACGATGAGATCTTCAACCGCCTGTTGAAAAAGCCAAAGGTTGGGCTGATTTTCGAGCCGGTGGCGGATGGCCTGCTTGTACAGGATACGGTCGGCCTGGGCGCGCGTCGCACGCACGGCGGGACCTTTGGACGAGTTGAGGATGCGGAATTGGATACCGCCCTCATCGGTCGCAGCGGCCATGGCACCACCGAGCGCATCGACTTCTTTGACAAGATGGCCTTTGCCGATCCCCCCGATGGAGGGATTGCAGCTCATCTGGCCGAGCGTCTCGATGTTGTGGGTGAGCAGAAGTGTTTTACAGCCCATACGGGCCGAGGCGAGCGCGGCCTCGGTGCCGGCATGGCCGCCACCCACCACGATCACATCGAACTCGGTCGGATAAAGCATCGCAATTTTGCCGCGTGCGGCAAACTCTCTGGATTCGGTAATTGCGGAATTATAGCGGTATTGCGGTGCATCATTTGTAACCGCGGCGATGTTTCACGTGAAACGTGCGCGGAAAGCGACGCTTTTGGAGACGGATGTCCGGGAGTGGCCCCACATTTGGGGCCATCCTGAGGTGCTGCCAGAAGGCGGCATGTCTTTGGTGATGCTGACTTCTGGTGCTTGGTTGCTGTGATTCGGCCTTTCCGTTGACACCACCTCCTTCAACTAAGGCGTCACCCTCACCCACCTCCGGGCCGCGAAGCTCACCGGCACCCCGACTGCGCTCCACCTCAAAGTCGCTCCGTCAGGGCACCGGCAAGCTTCGCCAATCCAATGCCCGACACCCTCCGTTGTGATAACTGGAAACTGTTCCACGTGAAACGTCGCCAACGATGATCATCACTCACCGGCGCGCCCGCTGTCCCACCCATCCCGCCAACCACCACGACGCCCTCACCCGCCTCCGGGCCGCGAAGCTCACCGGCACCCCGACTGCGCTCCACCTCAAAGTCGCTCCGTCAGGGCACCGGCAAGCTT
>OFTX01001028.1_pt1 | contig 11188 bp, 10 predicted proteins | sample 1775051 | NCBI WGS metagenome assembly OFTX01 (sample SAMN08195772, study PRJEB24354) | sludge metagenome | isolation source: sludge from phenol fed wastewater aerobic bioreactor A | place: India: Nagpur | collected 2016-09-15
TCGGTAAAGTGTTCGGGCGCATGCAGTACGACTTGTTCCACGTCTACACCGTGGACGAGCATACCTTGCGCGTCCTGCACAATCTGGCCAGGTTTGCCGATCCCGCCGCGCGCACGGAATTCGCGCTGGGCTGCCAAATCTGGGCCGCCCTGCCCAAGCCGGAGCTGCTCCTGCTGGCCGGCCTGTTCCATGACATTGCCAAGGGCCGCGGTGGCGACCATGCCGCGGGTGGGGCGGAGGATGCCCGCGAGTTCTGTGCCCGCCTTGGACTGCCCACCGCCGACATCGAACGGGTGGCATGGCTGGTGCGCTGGCACCTGGCCATGAGCACTACGGCGCAGCGCCAGGACATCAGCGACGCCGAGGTCGTGCAACGTTTTGCCGAGCACGTGGGGGACCGCGAGCGCCTGGGCCAGCTGTATCTGCTGACCGTGGCCGACATCATCGGCACCAGCCCGCGGCTGTGGAATGCCTGGAAGGACCGGCTGCTCGCCGACCTGTACACGTCGACGCGCTATGCCTTGCGCAGCGACGTGGAGTTGCCGCGAGATGCTGACGCGCTGGTGCATGAATGCCAGCAGCAGGCCATGGCGCTGCTGCTGGATCAGGGCTATGCCGAGCATGAGATAACGGGCCTGTGGCAGGACTTCCCGCAGGTGAGCTTCCTGCGCCACCGTCCCCAGCAGATCGCCTGGCAGAGCGCGGCAGTGCTGGATGCCGGCGGCCGCCTGCCGCTGGTGGTGGTGCAGCCGAGGTCGGTGCGCGGCAGCACCGAACTGTTCGTGCATGCGCGGACGCGAGACGGCCTGTTCTCCATCGTCACCGCCACGCTCGACCGCATGCGCATGTCGGTAATGGAGGCGCGCATCCTGAGCACGCCGACCGGCATGGTCCTGGACACGTTCCTGCTGCTCGATGGCGACACCCAGGAGCCGGTCAGCGAGCCGCGCGCGCGCGAACTCCAGGAGCGGCTGGAACACACCCTGGTGCAGAACGTGGCGGTCGATCCCGGCAGGCGCAGCATGTCGCGCCAGCAGCGGCATTTCCAGATCACGCCGCGCATCAAGTTCCGCCCGGTGGCCGGGCGTACGCAGATGGCGCTGGTGGCCACCGACAGGCCGGGCCTGCTGGCTGCGGTTGCGCAAGTGCTGAACCAGGTTGGTGTGCGCGTCCACGACGCACGCATTGCCACCTTCGGCGAGCGGGTCGAGGATTTCTTCCTGCTCACGGACCGCCACGATGCACCGCTCACGGGCGAACACCAGCACGAGTTGTTGCGCGCGCTGCAAGCCCGGATCGGTCCCGGGCAGGATTGATCGGCGACGAGGCCATACGGGGCTGCCGCGGAATTTGCACCGCCACGCGCGGGTTATGATGCCCGTTGCTGCAGCCGGCAGCGCGGCTCCTCCCCCCATGGCCTACCTGATCGTCAAGACCCTGCACCTGTTGTTCGACATCGCCTGGATGGCCGCGGTGTTCTATCTGCCGCGTATCCTGGTCAACCTGGCAGAGGCGCAGGGCCAGCCACAGGTGCAGGCGCGCCTGCACCTGATGGGCCGGCGGCTGTACAAGTTCGGACACAACATGTTTGGTTTTGCCTTCGTGTTCGGCCTGGTCCTGTGGGAAGGCTGGCGCCTGTTTCCCGCCTCGTTGCCGAACGTGGTCGGCTCGCGGCATTGGCTGGATGCGAAGCTGCTGCTGGTCGCCCTGCTCCTGGCGCATTTCATCTGGTGCGGGCGGCTGCTCAAGCGCAGCGAGGCTGGCGGGGCGCTGCCGACAGCAGGCGCCTTGCGCTGGTTCAACGAACTCCCGGTGCTGTTTCTGCTCGGCGTGGTCTTCCTGGTGCTGGCCAAGCCGTTCTGAACGCGGGAGAGGAGTGGGGCAGGGCTGACTGGCCCCGGGTGTCGGCGGCATGCGACGTGGGGCGCCCTGGCCCTCCGGAGACCAGTGATTGACACATCTTTCGGGCTAAACTAGCGTCTTCTCTCCCGCATTGGACAAAGGTGGCCCGCGCCCCGCGCCGGCCCAGCGTGCGACATGGCAACAACCCACCTGCACCACTGACCACCATCACGCCTGCGTTCGTCAAAAAGAGGGCGTCACGCCCTTTTTTGTTTTCCTGAGAAAGTCATCATGATCGAGATCACGCTACCCGACGGCAGCAAGAGGCCGTTCGACCATCCCGTCACCGTCCAGGAAGTGGCCGCCTCCATTGGCGCCGGCCTGGCCAAGGCGACGCTCGCCGGCAAGGTCGATGGTCAGCTGGTCGATGCCGGCTTCCCGATCGGGCACGACGCCAGCGTGCAGATCATCACCGAGAAAAGCCCCGAGGCGCTGGAGATCCTGCGTCATTCCACGGCGCACCTGATGGGGCAGGCGGTGCAGCGGCTGTTCCCGGGCGCGCAGGTCACGATCGGTCCGGTGATCGACAACGGCTTCTACTACGACTTCGCCTACGAGCGCCCGTTCACGCCGGAGGACCTGCCGAAGATCGAGGCGGAGATGCACAGGATCGTCGATGAGCGACTGCCGGTGACGCGCAGCGTGAAGTCGCGCGACGCGGCGGTGGCGTTCTTCCGTGGCCTGGGCGAGGAGTACAAGGCCGAAATCATCGAGGGGATTCCGGCCAATGAAGAGCTCTCGTTGTACACGCAGGGCGAGTTCACCGACCTGTGCCGCGGCCCACACGTGCCGAACACGAGCCGCCTGAAGAGCTTCAAGCTGATGAAGGTCGCCGGCGCTTACTGGCGCGGCGATTCGAACAACGAGATGCTGTCGCGCATCTACGGCACGGCCTGGCTCAACGACAAGGACCTCAAGGCCTATCTGTACCAGCTGGAGGAGGCCGAGAAGCGCGACCACCGCAAGATTGGCAAGCAGCTCGACCTGTTCCACCAGCAGGAAGAAAGCCCGGGCATGGTGTTCTGGCACGCGAACGGCTGGGCCATCTGGCAGCAGCTCGAGCGGTACATGCGCGGGGTGTACCAGAAGAGTGGCTATCAGGAAGTGCGCTGCCCGCAGATCCTGGATGTGTCGCTGTGGAAAAAATCCGGGCACTGGGACAACTACAAGGAAAACATGTTCTTCACCGAATCGGAGAAGCGTACGTACGCGGTCAACCCCATCACCTGCCCTGGGCAAGTGCTCGTCTCAAACCAAGGACTGCACAGCTACCGCCAGCTGCCGATACGCATCGCCCCGGCCGGCCGCACAGCTCCCGCGACCTGCCGCTCCGCTACGGCGAGTTCGGCGGCTGCCATCGCAACGAGCCGTCCGGCGCGCTGCACGGCATCATGCGCGTGCGCGCCTTCACGCAGGACGACGGCCACATCTTCTGCACGCCCGGGCAGATTGAATCGGAGGTCACCGCGTTCCACGCCCAGGCCATGCAGGTGTACGCCGATTTCGGTTTCGACAAGATCGAGGTGGCCCTGGCCTTGCGCCCGGACAAGCGCATCGGTGGCGACGACGTCTGGGACCGGGCCGAGGCGGCGCTGCGCGCGGCGCTGTCGAGGGCCGGCGTACAGTGGACGGAGCTTCCCGGCGAAGGCGCGTTCTACGGCCCAAAGATCGAATACCACATGCGCGACTCCATTGGTCGCGACTGGCAGGTCGGCACGATGCAGGTGGACTTCATGATGCCCGAGCGCCTTGGCGCCGAATATGTCGACGAAAATTCGCAAAAGCAGCACCCGGTCATGCTGCACCGGGCCATCGTGGGCTCGATGGAGCGCTTCATCGGCATCCTGCTTGAGCATTATGCGGGGGCCTTGCCGACCTGGCTGGCACCGGTGCAGGTGGTGGTGCTGAACATCACCGACGCCCATGCCGCGTATGCTGGGCAGGTGGCGCAAACCCTTGTGGACCGTGGTTTCAGGGCCCAGGTTGATTTGCGCAATGAAAAAGTCGGCTATAAAATCCGCGAGCACGCGATGCAGAAAGTGCCGTACCTGATTGTCGTGGGGGATCGTGAGAAGGAGACCGGTACCGTGGCCGTGCGCACGCGAACCGGCGAGGATCTTGGCAACATGAACGTGGACGGCTTCATCGAACGCATGGGCACCGAAACCCGGCATTGACTGCCTGGCGGCTTGATTCATCACCATTCTGGAGGATCGTGGTATCGCAACCACTGACAACAAAGGCAATCGTCGCAATCAGGAAATCCGTGTTCCGCGGGTTCGTGTGATTGGCCAGGATGCCGAACAGCTCGGCATACTTTCCCGCGACGACGCATTGGCGCTCGCGCAGGAAGCCGGCATGGATCTCGTCGAGATCCAGCCCAACGGCGATCCGCCGGTCTGCCGCATCATGGACTACGGCAAGTTCAAGTTCGAGGCCCAGAAGAAAGTCCAGGCGGCCAAGAAGAAGCAGAAGCAGGTCGAGATCAAGGAAGTCAAGTTCCGTCCGGTCACGGACGTGGGTGACTACCAGATCAAGCTGCGCAACATGCTGCGGTTCCTGGAAGAAGGAGACAAGGTCAAGGTCACCATCCGCTTTCGCGGCCGTGAGATGTCGCACCAGGATTTGGGCCACAACCTGGCCAAGCGGATCCAGACCGACGTCGGCGAGGCCGGCCAGGTCGAGTCGTTCCCGCGTCTGGAAGGCCGGCAGATGACCATGATGATCGGGCCCAAGCGCAAGTAACGGGGACCTTCGTCGGTCGTCTCGTCGCGTATCCACTGGATCGATCCGGTCTCGGCCGCAGAGCGTCCGCGTGTCGCCAGCCCGGCGCGGCCGAGGCTGGTATCGCAGCCGTCGTTCGCCTACAATAACCGGCTCGGCCCGCGTGGAAGGGCCGTGCGCCGATCATGGCAGGACGGAAAGTGCGGTCACCCGCGGGCGGGACCGCCGCCAGATCAGTCAAGCATCGTACCCAAGGATCACAGTCATGCCGAAGATCAAGACCAACCGGGCGGCGGCGAAGCGTTTTCGCAAGACCGCGTCGGGCAAAATCAAGTGCGGGCACGCGTTCCGGTCACATATCCTGACCAAGAAGACGACCAAGCTGAAGCGTGGTCTGCGCGCCAAGAATCGCCTCAAAGCCTGCGACACGCCAGCTGTCGCGCGCATGTTGCCGTACTGACGGACAGGAGGACAGATCATGGCTCGTGTCAAGCGTGGGGTCACCGCACGTCGTCGTCACAAGAAAGTCATCGGCCGCGCCAAGGGCTATTACAACGCCCGGCGCAAGGTCTTTCGCGTCGCCAACCAGGCCGTCATCAAGGCCGGGCAGTACGCCTACATCGGTCGCAAGCAGCGCAAGCGCCAGTTCCGCGCGCTGTGGATCGTGCGCATCAATGCCGCGGCGCGCCTGTCGGGCCTCAGCTACAGCCGCCTGATCAATGGCCTGGATCGGGCCGGCATCAGCGTCGATCGCAAGGTTTTGGCCGATCTGGCCGTACACGACATCAAGGCGTTTGCCACGATCGCCGAGAAAGCCAAGGCCGCTCTGGCCGCCTAGTTTGTGTGCCCTTGACCGGTCGGGAAGACCGGGGAGCCATTCTGGCTGTGTTTCTGGGGTCGGCGAACGCTCGCGGGGAGAAGGCCATACCTTCTCCCCGTTTTCGTTGGGGCATGCCCATGCGGGAATTACGCTGATGGATGATCTGGAATATCGGGTAGCCGGGACGCTGGAGGCGGTGGGCAGTGCCGCGTCACTGGATGAGTTGGAAGCCCTGCGCATCGGTGCGCTCGGCAAGGGCGGGGTGGTCACCACCGCCTTGAAGGCGTTGGGTAGCCTGCCGGAGGACGAGCGCAAGCGGCGCGGCGCGGCGGTCAATGAGCTGAAGCGCCGGCTGGCCGATGCCATAGCGGCACGCCGGCATGCGCTCGAGCAGGCGGATTTCGACCACCGCCTGGCCGCCGAGGCGTTGGATGTCAGCCTGCCCGGACGCGATGCCGAGCGCGGTGGAATCCATCCGGTCACGCGCACTCTCGAACGTATCGCGGCGATCTTCTCGCGCCTGGGTTACCAGCGGGCGGACGGCCCGGAAATCGAGGACGACTGGCACAATTTCGAAGCCCTGAATTTCCCGCTGCTGCACCCGGCACGCGCGCTGCATGACACGTTCTATTTCGCCGACGGACGCATGCTGCGCACCCACACCTCGCCGGTGCAGATCCGCACCATGCAGCAATCGACACCGCCGATCCGCATCATTGCCCCGGGCAAGGTTTACCGGAGCGATTCGGACCAGACCCATTCGCCGATGTTCCACCAGGTGGAAGGCCTGCTGGTCGACGAGACCTCGAGCTTCGCCGATCTCAAGGGTACCCTGACCGAATTCGTGCGGACCTTCTTCGAGCGCGATTTCGAGATGCGCTTTCGCCCCAGCTATTTCCCCTTCACCGAACCGTCCGCCGAGCTGGACATCGGCTGGCCCGAAACCAGTGGCGGCGGGAGCAGCCGCTGGCTCGAGGTGCTGGGTTGCGGCATGGTGCATCCAAACGTGCTGCGCAATTGCGGCATCGATCCAGAGCGCTATACCGGTTTTGCCTTCGGCCTGGGCGTCGAGCGCTTTGCCATGTTGCGCTATGGGGTTGCGGATTTGCGCGCATTTTTCGAGAACGACCTGCGCTTCCTGAGGCAGTTCGCATGATCGGGAATCGAGAGTGGGGAATCGGGAATAGGGAAAGCGGCTGCATCGCGGCGGTTTTTTCTCCCCACGAATTCCGTCCCCTGATTTCCCATTCCCGGATTCGCATATGAAATTCTCCGAGAACTGGTTGCGCCAGGTGGTGGCCGTGGATGTCGACCGCGATGCACTGGTGCGCGCGCTGACCATGGCCGGCCTGGAAGTGGAGGGGGTGCAGGTGCTTGGCGAGGGCCTGCGCGGCGTGGTCGTGGCCGGGATCCTCGAGGCTGCCCCGCACCCTGCCGCGGACCGCCTGCGCGTGTGCCGCGTCGATGCCGGCGCCGACGCTCCGCTGCAGATCGTCTGCGGCGCGCCGAACGCGCGCGCCGGCATCAAGGTGCCGTTGGCCCTGGTGGGAGCCGAGCTGCCGGGGATCGGCGTGATCGGCAAAGCCAGCCTGCGCGGCGTGGAATCGTTCGGCATGCTGTGCTCGGCGAAGGAGCTGGGCCTGGACGACGATGCTTCCGGCCTGCTCGAGTTGCCGGACGATGCGCCGGTTGGCCAGCCGTTGTCCGAATACCTTGGCCTGCCGGATGCCAGCATCGAGCTCAGCCTGACCCCCAACCGCGCCGATTGCCTCAGCCTCTACGGCGTGGCCTATGACGTTGCCGCGCTGATGGGCAGCCACGTGGCCTTGCCGGCGCAGGCTGCGGTCGCCGTGACCAGCGAGGTCCGGCGCGGCGTGCGGCTGGAGGCGGAGAGCGCCGCGCCGCGCTACCTCGGTCGCGTGCTCGAGGGTATCGACATGGCGGCGCGCACGCCGCTGTGGCTGGCCGAGCGCCTGCGCCGCGGCGGGGTGCGCCCGATCAATCCCGTGGTCGACGCGACCAACTATGTGATGCTGGAGCTGGGCCAGCCGATGCATGCGTTCGACAACGACGTCCTGCACGGCGACATCGTGCTGCGGCAGGCGCGCTCCGGTGAGTCGCTGCTGTTGCTCGACGGCCACACCGTCAGCCTGGACGACGACGTGCTGCTGGTGGCGGACCAGGAACAGGCGTTGGCTGTGGCCGGCATCATGGGCGGCCACGCCTCGCGCGTCACCGCGCAGACGCGCGACATCTTCCTGGAGTCTGCGCATTTCGCGCCGCAGGCCATCATGGGCCGGGCCCGCAAGCTGGGCCTGCATACCGAGGCCTCGCACCGCTTCGAGCGTGGAGTCGACCCTGAGCTGCCGCGTCGCGCGCTCGAGCGGGCGAGCGAGCTGCTGCTGGCCATCGTCGGCGGCCGCGCTGGCCCCCTGGTTGTGACGGAGGCGCCGGCATACTTGCCGCGGCCGGAGGCCGTGCTGCTGCGGCGGGCACGCCTGGCGCGCGTGCTCGGCATCGAGGTGCTTGACGACGAAGTGCAGCGGCTGTTCGTCGCGCTGGACATGCGTGTCGAGGCGACTGCCGATGGCTGGCTGGTCACCCCGCCGAGCCGGCGCTTCGATATCGCCATCGAGGAGGACTTGATCGAGGAAGTGGCCCGCATCCACGGCTACGACAAGATCCCTACGCATGCGCCGTCCGGTTCGCTGCGCCTGGCGATCGAGCCGGAGACGCGGCAGTCGGCCATGGAGCTGCGCCAGCAACTGGTCGCGCGCGGCTACTACGAGGCGGTGAACCTGGCGTTCCTGGGTGCGGATCGGTTGGCGCCATGGGGTTTCGGCGGGGAGCCGGTGCGCCTGGCCAATCCGTTGTCGGCCGACCTGGCGCTGATGCGCCCCTCGCTGTTGCCGGGCCTGGTCCAGGTGCTTGCCTACAATCGGGCACGGCAGCAGGATCGGGTACGGCTGTTCGAGCTGGGCAGGGTGTTTGCCGAAGGCTCGCCACCGCTGGAAACACCAGTGCTGGCCATGGCCGTGTGCGGTGGCGCACATGCCGAACAATGGGGCGAGCGTCCGCGGGTGGTGGATTTCCACGACCTCAAGGGCGATCTCGAGGCCCTGATCGCGGCGGGTGGGGCTGCCGCCGAGTGGAGTTTCGATCGCCGCGATCTGCCCCCGTGGGTGCATCCGGGGCGTGGTGCGCGGGTGCTGCGCGAGGATCGGCCTGTGGGGTTCCTCGGCAGCATCCACCCCCGCCTGGCGCATGCGCTGGGGCTGGGCGACGACATCCAATTGCTCGAGTTGGCCCTGCAGCCGCTCCTGGAACGCGAGCTGCCGCGTGCGCATGCCGTGGCACGCTTCCCCTCGGTACGGCGCGACCTGGCCCTGGACCTGCCCGAGGACACGGCCTGGGCGCAGGTGGAGCAGGTCTTGCGCGCGACCCTCGGACCTCGCCTTTTTGCCCTGCGCCTGTTCGACCAGTACCGTGGTCCAGGTCTCGAAGCCGGGCGCAAGAGCCTTGCCGTGGGCTTGATTTTGCAGGACGCTTCACGCACGCTTACCGATGACGACGCAGATCGCTGCGTGCGCGAAGCAGTCGCTGCGTTGGAGCAGGCATGCAAGGCAAAGTTGCGGGGATGACATGGCGCTGACCAAGGCCGAAATGGCCGAGCGACTGTTTTTCGAGGTGGGCCTCAACAAGCGCGAAGCCAAGGAATTCGTGGACGCCTATTTCGAGGTCATCCGCGAAGCGCTGGAAAAAGGCGAGCAGGTAAAGCTCTCCGGCTTCGGCAATTTCGACCTGCGCATGAAGAGCCAACGGCCCGGACGCAACCCGAAGACCGGTGAGGAGATTCCGATTTCTGCCCGACGCGTGGTCACCTTCCGCCCGGGGCAGAAACTCAAGATGAGAGTCGAAGGGTATGCTGGACCAGGGGAATAATACCGAGCTGCCGGTGATTCCGGCCAAGCGCTACTTCACGATCGGCGAGGTCGGTGAGCTGTGCGCGGTGAAGCCGCACGTGCTGCGCTACTGGGAGCAGGAATTCCCCGCGCTCAATCCGGTCAAGCGCCGCGGCAACCGCCGCTACTACCAGCGCCACGATGTGCTGATGATCCGGCAGATCCGCGCGCTGCTTTACGAGGAAGGCTTCACCATCACCGGCGCGCGGGCCCGTCTGGAAGGGCCGCAGGCCCGGGCGGAGGCAAGCATGTCGCACCAGATCCTGTGCCAGGTGCGCATGGAGCTGGAAGAAATACTCGGCTTGCTGAAACACTGACGCGCCGGTCCCATGCCGGCCACGCAAGCTGGTAACATTCACCTGTTTTTGTCGGGGTGTAGCGCAGTCTGGTAGCGCACTACGCTGGGGGTGTAGTGGTCGCGAGTTCGAATCTCGCCACCCCGACCAATCTTCAGGCGCCGCAAGGCGCCCCCCGTCTGCAGACGTCCGCCGCCGATGGTGGCATTGCGCCGGGAATCCGTCCGCACCCACGGGCCGGGAATCGGTTTTGTTGGCGGATGACCCGTGGAGGCGACCGTGCAGGATCCACGTCTGCTTGAACTTCGCCGTCGCCTGCCGCAGCTGCGCCTGCTTACCGACCCGGCAGACCTGGCGTACTACGGACAGGACTGGACGCGGCGCTGGACTCCTGCCCCGCTCGCCGTGGCGTTGCCGATCGATATCGCGGAAGTCCAGGGCGTCGTGTGCTGGGCCAACGAGCAGCACGTGGCCATCGTGCCTTCCGGCGGCCGCACGGGCCTGTCAGGCGGCGCGGTGGCGGCCAACGGAGAGCTGGTGCTCAGCCTGACCCGCATGCAGCGCGTGCTGGAATTCGACCCGATCGACCGGCTTTTGCGGGTGCAGCCGGGGCTCACCCTGGAGGCTGCGCAGACCGCGGCGCGCGAGCATGGTCTGATCTATCCGGTCGACCTCGGCTCGCGCGGCTCCTGTTCGATAGGCGGCAACATCGCCACCAATGCCGGTGGCCTCCACGTGATCCGCCACGGCAACACCCGGTCCTGGATCGCCGGGCTGAAGGTGGTGACGGGCGCAGGCGAGCTGCTGGACCTCAATCGTGGTCTGGTCAAGGATGCCAGCGGTTACGACCTGCGCCAGCTGATGATCGGCTCCGAGGGCACACTCGGGGTGGTGGTCGAGGCACTGTTGCAGCTCACCGCTCCGCTGCCCGCCTCGCAGGTCATGCTGCTGGGCCTGCCGGGCGTCGATGCGTTGATGCAGGTGTTCGACCTGTTCCGCGCGCGGGTATCGTTGCAGGCGTTTGAATTCTTTTCCGACCGCGGGCTGCAGCACGTGCTCGCAAACGGCGCGCGGCGTGCCCTGGATGGCGAGCATGCGTACTACGTGGTCGTCGAGTTTGACGCAGCGCTCGCGGCCGAACGCCAGGCCGGCGAGGAGGCATTTGGCCTCGCGCAGCAGCAGGGCTGGGTTGACGATGGCGTGGTTGCCCAGAGCGCGGCGCAGGCCGCAGCGCTGTGGCGACTGCGCGAAGGCATCACCGAAGCGCTGGCGCCGCGTGGGCCCTACAAGACCGACGTCTCGGTGCGGATCGGTGCCTTGCCGGAGTTCGTGCGCGAGGTGCAGGCCTTGTTGCGGGATGGCTTCCCGCAGCTCGAGGTGGTCTGGTTCGGGCATATCGGCGACGGCAACCTGCACATCAACCTGCTTCCACCCGAAGGCATGGGAGGCGAGGCGTTCGGCCGCCTGCGCGGTGAGGTGACCAG
>OFTX01001031.1_pt1 | contig 11152 bp, 7 predicted proteins | sample 1775051 | NCBI WGS metagenome assembly OFTX01 (sample SAMN08195772, study PRJEB24354) | sludge metagenome | isolation source: sludge from phenol fed wastewater aerobic bioreactor A | place: India: Nagpur | collected 2016-09-15
CTGACCTCCGGCTGGCTGCGCAGGCTGCGCGCGATCAGGTCCCGACGCTGCTCGCGGGTCAACTGCCGGCGCTCGACGTTGACCGTCATCGCGTGCGCGAGCTTCTCCTCCTCGCTCAGCCCGGACACGACCCGCTGCGGGCACGGCAGGCCAAGTTCTGCGGCGATGAGGCTGCGGTGGTGCCCGTCGAGGATGGCGCCATCCTCGTCCACGTCGATCGGCACCATGACGCCGTTCTCCGCGATGCTCGACCGCAACGACGCGCGCTCCTCCGGCGAGAGCGGAGGCATGACCTGGTAGCTCATCGCGCACCCCCGTCCCCGGCCGGGGCGTTTCCACCCCTGGCCGGGTCAGGCGCTCCTACGCTGGCGGCTTCCCCACCACCCAGCGAAGGAGAGACATGGGCGCGATGGAGACGCTCGCTTACCTTCTTGAACGTCGCGGCCACCCCTGACCTGAACTGTTCGGCGTCGGCGCTGTCTCGCCGTTCGGCTTCCGCTCGCACCCAGCGGCGGGTGGCGGGCAGGTAGTCACGGAGGCTCACGACGCACGCTCCTCTAGGTCGTATCCGGCTCGGGCGAGCGCGTCGAGCAGCAGGTCCACGCCGAGGTCGTTGTCCCGGCGGGTCAGGAACTGCCAGGACCGCAGCGCCTGGGTCAGGGCTGCGCGCGCGGACGTGACGGGCGCGGAGGCGGTGGTGGCGTTCATCGGGTGGCATCCATCGGTACGGTCGAGCGCGTGGAGGGAAACTTCTGGGCCATCGCCGCAATCGCCGCCGCGGTCGCCACCGCGGTATCAACCACCGCAGCGACGGTGCTCGCACTGTGGTGGCGCTGGGCAGACCGACCTGAGGCTGAATGGGTATTCCAGACGGGCGGGCTTGGAGGCGCGACGGACCAGCGGTTCGGTCTACAGCTCGTGAACGCGGGTGATGGCCCGGCGTACGGGCTCGCTGTCGAGCCAGTGAAGTGCCGCGCCCGCCTCATCGTTGAGACCGCGAAGGGGGTCGCACCGGTGGGCAGCGTGGCTGTCCTGCGCTCGGGTGACCGAGTGCGGCTGGACGTCTTTGAAGACCCGAACGCGCCGGGTGCGGCTGATGCAAGCGTGACGCTCACTTGGACCTCACCCCCGACGCGCCGGAAGAAGCGGCGTAGCCAGAGGTTCCTCGTCTCCGAGATCGAGTTTGAGGTGCGGGACCGTGACCCTTGGACCGGGCAACGGAGATCTCGACTGCCGCGAACATGAACAGCAGCGAGGCGGCACACGCGCCCGCCGCGAGCCACGCCTGCTCGGTCCAGCCGATGGCCGCGAGGTAGGCGACCGCAGGAGTCGAGATCAGGGCGTGCGCGGCGAGGTTCGGCACGTAGATGCGGCGGAGGCTCACGACGCCGCCCGCTCGGCCTCGGGCCGCCGGTCAGCCTTGAGCGAACCGACCGACTCGACGATGCGGCGCATCCGCTCGCGGTTCGACTCGACGACCGCTGCGACGTCCGGCGACTGCACCCCGACCGCGGCGCACACGCGGTCAGCGAGCGCCTGATCGGCCGCCCACGACCTGTCGGGGAAGGTGTCGCAACTCAGGAGCGCGTCACTCCACCGGCAGTAGTCCTGCCATGCCTGCTTGTCCCGCTCGACGCGCGGACTGTGCATCCTGTTGTGGGCCGGGTCGAGCGCGCGGATCGCGTCACGCTCGATGTGCTCGGCGTTCGTGCGGCCGGGGCCGACCTCCCACACGTCGACGTGGGTCGCGTCGCGCCACCATCCGCCGGACCTCTCCCAGTCGAGCAGTCGCTGCTCGTAGTCGTAGGTCATGCCGACGTACAGCGCCTCGTCGCCGCGCCAGGCGACGTACACGTAGTGGCCGGCGTCGCGCCTCATGCCGACGCCTTGGTCAGCAGCGCGTCGATCGCCTCGCGCGGGAAGATGGCCTGCTCGTCCCATTCGGCCGCGTGCGGCGCGAGTTCGGCCTGCGCAAAGGCGCGCGCCGTCTCGGCAAAGGCGCGCTGGTCTTCGGTGAGTTCGAAATCCATGCGTCGGGTCTCCTGCTTGATGTTTTATAGCTGCTCGCGCTTGCTGGACAAGGTCTGGAAGCTGTTTTCTTGCAAATTTCACGGCCCCATGCACAGGCGCCCCCCAGGCCAGCGGACGCCGTGCAAGGGCTGCCCCGCAGCACTGGCGGCGTCCCCCTTCCCGCGAAGCGCAGCGCAGCGAGAGAAGGGGGAAGGCGCGCAGCGCCTCAGGGGGATGCTCTCTATTTCAGGCTGATGGTGGTGTTCATCGCGTGGTGCTCGTCCTCGTCGAACCAGCGCTCGGTCACGGTCTTGGTCTGGGTGTAGAACAGCACCACCTGCTTGCCGTAGGGGCCCAGGTCGCCGAGCTTGGAGCCGCGGCTGCCGGTGAAGGAGAACAGCGAGACGGGCACCGGCACGGGCAGGTTCACGCCCACCTGGCCGACGTCGATGTCTTCCTTGAAGCGGCGCGCCGCCGCGCCCGAGCGCGTGAAGATGGCGGTGCCGTTGCCATTGGGGTTGGCATTGATGAACTCGATGGCCTGGTCCAGGTTGTCCGCCGGCACGATGCACAGCACCGGCCCGAAGATTTCCTGGTCATAGATGCTCATGCCGGGCTTGACGTTGCTGAAGATGGTCGGGCCGACGAAGTTGCCTTTTTCGAAACCCTTGACGGTGGGCTTGCGGCCGTCCAGTTCCAGCTTCGCGCCTTCGGCGATACCGCGCTCGATCAGGCCCTCCACGCGGTCGCGCGCGGCGCAGGTGATCAGCGGGCCGACGTCCGTGCCTTCGGCGGTGCCGGCGTTGACCTTGAGTCCCTTGGCCTTGGCGACGATGTCCGGCACCCACTTCTGCGCCTCGCCCACCAGCACCATCACCGAGATCGCCATGCAGCGCTGGCCGGCCGCGCCGAACGAGGCGCCGATCAAGGCGTTGAGCGCCTGCTCCTTGTTGGCGTCGGGCATCACGATGGCGTGGTTCTTCGCGCCCATCATGCACTGCACGCGCTTGCCGGCCAGGCTGGCGCGGTGGTAGACGTGCGTGCCGACCTTGGTCGAGCCGACGAAGCTGATGGCCTTGATGTCCGGGTGGTCGCAAATGGCGTTGACCGCGTCGGCCGTGCCGTGGATCACGTTGAGCACGCCCGGGGGCACGCCCGCTTCCAGCGCCAGCTCGCACAGGCGCATGGTCACCATCGGGTCCTGCTGCGAGGGCTTGAGGATGAAGGTGTTGCCGCAGGCGATGGCCATCGGGAACATCCACAGCGGGATCATGGCCGGGAAGTTGAACGGCGTGATGCCGGCGCACACGCCCAGCGGCTGCATCATCGTGAAGGTATCGACGCCGGTGGCGATGTTGTTGCCCAGCTCGCCCAGCTGCAGCGTGCCGATGCTCGCGGCGTGCTCGACGATCTCGAGGCCCCGGAACACGTCGCCCTCGGCGTCGGGCAGCGTCTTGCCCTGCTCGGCGGTGAGGATGGCGGCCAGCTCCTTCATGTGCTCGCGGATGAGCTGCTGCAGCTTCAGGAACACGCGCCCGCGCGCCATCAGCGAGGTCTTGCGCCAGGTCTTGAAGGCTTCCTTGGCGCTGGCCACGGCGGCGTTGATTTCCTCGGGCGTGGTCTCGGGCACGCGGGCCAGCACTTCCTGCGTGGCGGGGTTGATGACCTCGTGCCACTGGGTGGTCTTGGATTCGACGAACTGGCCGCCGATGAGCAGCTTGACGGTGGGGGCGAGCACGCCTTGCGGGGTGGATGCGTTCATGGCACGGGTCTCCTGTGGAAAAAGGGGGGTGATCGGAAAGCGGATCAGGCGCATCCTAGTTGTGCAAAATTGAATAAGCAATAGACAATAGTGCACCTTGGCTTTGCAAATACGCACATGAAAAAGCCGGCTTCGATCGACTGGGACAATTTGCGCTACTTTCTGGAGCTGGCGCGCACCGGCACGCTGGCGGCCGCCGCGCGGCGCACCGGGGTGGAGCACACCACGGTGGCGCGGCGCATCCTGGCGCTGGAAAAGCGCATCGGCTCCTCCCTGTTCGTGCGCGAGGCGGCGGGCCACCGGCTCACCGAGGCCGGGCGCCAGCTCCTGCCCTCGGTGGAGGCGATGGAGACGGCGATGCTGGGCGTGGAGCGCGTGGTGGCGCTGGACGCCTCCAGCAGCGGCCCGGCGGGGCTGGTGCGCGTGGGCGCGACCGAGGGCTTCGGCACGCTGATCCTGGCGCCGCACCTGGCACGGCTCACGCAGAAGCACCCGCACCTGTCCATCGACCTGCTGGCCGTGCCGCGCATGCTGCACCTGTCGCGGCGCGAGGCGGACATCGTCATCTCGCTGGAGCGGCCGAAGCAGGGCTCGGTCATCGTCACGCGCCTGACCGACTACACGCTGATGCTCTACGGCCAGCGCGAATACCTGGCGCGCCGCGCGCTCATCACCTGCAAGGAAGACCTGCACCAGCACGAATTCGTCAACTACGTGGACGACCTGCTGTTTTCCAAGGAGCTGCAGTTCCTCGAAGACGTCTTCCCGCCCGAGCGCTTCACCCTGCGCTCGACGAGCATCATGGCGCAGTACCAGGCGGTGCGCGCGGGCGCGGGGCTGGCGGTGCTGCCGGCCTTCCTGGCCGACAAGGACACCTCGCTCGCCCGCGTGCTGCCGCGGCAGGCGCGCTTCACCCGCACCTTCTGGATGAGCATGCCGGCCGAGGGCAAGCACCTGGCGCGCATCCAGGCGGTCTGGGCCTTCCTCAAGGAGGTGGGGCAGACGGAGGCGGCCCGGCTCAATCCTTGAGGGCCTGGTCATGGCGGCGTCCCGCGGGCAGTGTCGCAAATGCTCGCGATCCGCTATGCTGCGCCTTTGATTTTCCAGTTGGAAATCCATCGCGTGCCCATTCCCCCCTTCCTGCGCCGCCCCCTCTGGCACTGGGTGCCCACGCTGGCCGTGGTCGTGCTGGGGGCGCTGGCGAGCTATGGCTTGTGGGGCTACCAGCACCGGCTGACGCAGGATCTGGCGCGCGAACGGTTCCAGACCAAGACCCGGGGCGTGGCCGACGCGCTGCAGCAGCACGTCGACCTGCTGGTGGACCTGCTCTCGGGCCTGCGCAACCTGCTCAGCGTGCAGCCGCACCTCAGCCGGCGCGATTTCGAGTGGGCGGTGGGGCAGCTGGACGTCGTGCGCTCGCACCCGAGCGTGGAGCACATCGATTTCGTGCGCCTCGTGCCCGCGCAGGAGCGCGCCGGCTTCGAGGCGCTGGCCCAGGGCCAGAACCACCTGAGCGGATTCGCGCCCATCGGGTTCGCGGTGCATCCGGCGCAGACCCTGCCCGAATACTTCGTGGTGGATTTCACCTGGCCGGTGGTGGGCAACGAGGACAGGCTGGGGCTGGAGCTGCATTCGCTGCCGGTGGCGCTGGAGGCGTTCTCGCGCGCGCGGCGCACCGGGCAGCTCACGGCCTCGGCGCCGTTCGCGCGCTACCGGCAGGCCGGCATGACCCTGAGCCTGCCGGTGTTCGACCACACCCGCGAACTCAGCATGGACCAGGGCTTCCTCGGCACGCTCGACCTGATGGTCAACGTGCCGCGCCTGATGGAGATTTTGCAGGCGGACAGCGACATGACGGGGCTGTCGCTGCAGCTGGTGGACATGGGCCTGGCCGCGGCCTCGGCCGAGGTGGCCGGGCGCCCGCTGGCCATCCTGGGCACCACCTCGTGGGACGCGGCCACGGGCCGGTGGATCGACCTGCCCGTCGGCGGCCGGCGCTGGCAGCTGCGCTTCATGCCGCAGCCCGAACTGCTCTCGGGAGTGGAGCGCACGCGCCCGATGGCGGCCCTGGCCACGGGGCTGCTCGTCACCGCCCTGCTGACGGTGCTGGTGGCCCTGCTGTCGCTGCGCCGCCTGCAGGCCCAGCGCCATGCGGACGTGGCGCTGATACGCCAGCGGCGCAGCGAGCGGCGCTTCCAGGCCGTCTTCAACCAGGCGGCCGTGGGCATCGTGCAGCTCGATTCGGGCACCGGCGGTGTGCTGCGCGCCAACCAGCACTTCTGCAACCTGCTGGGCTATGCCGAGTCCGAGCTCAAGCAGATGCGCTTCGCCGACTACACCGTGGCCGAGGACATGCAGGCGAGCTGGGGCGCGTTCAGCGCCCTGCTCAACCAGCAGGCGGGCGAGATGCGCCTGGAAAAGCGCTACCGGCGCAAGGACGGCGCCCTGGTGTGGGTGGACCTGTCGGCCACGCTCATGACGGCGCTCGGCGACGAGCCGGCCTCGCACCTCGTGGTGGTGCAGGACATCAGCGAGCGCAAGCGCATGGAGCTGGCGCTGGCGCGCAGCGAGGAGCGCTACCGCGAGATCTTCAACCACATGCCGGTGGGCGTGGCGCACGTGGACCAGGGCCGGATCCTGTTCATGAACGACCGGTACGTGCAGATCTGCGGCTACAGCGCCGGCGACGTGCCCGATGCGGCCCAGTGGTGGCGCCTGGCCGTGCCCGACGAGCAGGCGCGCCTGAAGGCGCAGGCCGCGTGGCACGCCGCGCGCGAGGCGGCCGAGTTCGAGGTGGACGGCGCCATCCGGCCGGTGGAATTCGTGATCACCTCCAAGAGCGGCGCCCGGCGCGAGGTCGAGCTCTCGGGCATGGCGCTGGGCACGGGCCACATCGTCGTGCTGGTCGATGAAAGCCAGCGCAAGCAGGCCGAGCAGGAGATCGCCTACCTCGCGCACACCGACGTGCTCACGGGCCTGGCCAACCGCCGCGTGCTGCAGGAGCGCCTGCAGCAATCCCTTTTGCAGGCCGAGCGCACGGGGCTGCATGGCGCGGTGCTGATGCTCGGCATCGACCGGTTCAAGACCATCAACGAGACCTACGGCCACGAGGTGGGCGACCGGCTGCTGGCGCTGGTGGCGCGGCGCCTGGGCTCGCGCGTGCCGGCCGGCAGCATCGTGGCGCGCCATGGCGGGGACGTGTTCGTGGTGGTGCTCTGCGACCTGGCGCAGGACCTGGAGGAAGCCATGGCCCAGGTCGGCGTGCTGGCGCGCAAGCTGCTGGAGGCCGTGGGCGAGCCCTACAAGATCGGCCAGGTGCAGCCGCTGCGCGCCACGCTCAGCGTGGGCGTGGCGCACTTCTGCCGCGGCGGCGAGAGCGTGGACGAGCTGCTCAAGCGCAGCGACATGGCGATGTACGCGGCCAAGGCCGCGGGGCGTGGCGAGCTGCGCTTCTTCGACCCCGCGATGCAGGCCGCCGTCTCGCTGCGCGTGCAGATGGAAAACGACATGCGCGCGGGCATGGAGAGCGGGCAGTTCGAGCTGTACTACCAGCCCAAGGTGCAGCAGGGGCGCATCGTCGGCGCCGAGGCGCTCGTGCGCTGGAACCATCCGCAGCGGGGGCTGGTGCCGCCCGCGCAGTTCATCGCGCTGGCAGAGGAATCGGGCCTGATCCTGCCGCTGGGTGAGTGGGTCATGCGCAGCGCGTGCGAGCAGCTCACCCGCTGGAGCGCGCATCCCGTGCTCGGCAGGCTGGCGGTTTCGGTGAACGTGAGTGCGATTCAATTTCGCCAGGCCGAATTCGCGCCGCAGGTGCTGGCACTGCTGGCCACCACGGGTGCGCCCACACGCGCGCTCAAGATCGAACTCACCGAGAGCATGCTGCTCGACGACATCGAGGCCACGATCGAGAAGATGGTGCAGCTCAGGGAATACGGCGTGAGCTTTTCGCTCGATGATTTCGGCACCGGCTATTCCTCGCTCTCCTACCTCAAGCGGCTGCCGCTCGACGAGATCAAGATCGATCAGAGCTTCGTGCGCCACGTGCTCACCGACCCGAACGAGGCGGCGATCGCGCGCACCATCATCACGCTGGGCGCGAGCCTGGGCCTGGACGTGATTGCCGAGGGGGTGGAGACCGAGGAGCAGCGCTTGTTTCTCGAGCGCAACGGGTGCGAGCTGTGGCAAGGCCATCTGCTGAGCCGGCCCGTGCCGCTGGAGGATTACGAGGCGCTGGTGCTCGAACGGGTTGAGCGCAATTCGCAGCTCGAATACGGTGCGTGAGGGGCGGGGGCGCGAGGCGGCGGCGAAAACCCTTGAATTGATAGCTGCCGGCGCTTGGCGGACCGGTGGTCCCGCAGGCCTGCATTCGGTCACGGAGGCCGTTGGCGCATCGGTATGATTGACGCTTTCGCCTCTGCCGCTACCGCCTGGCACCGTCTCCCGTGCGCCTGACCTCCATCAAACTCTCCGGCTTCAAGTCGTTTGCCGAGCCCACGCAGTTCCAGCTGCCGGGCCGGCTCGTCGGCGTGGTGGGGCCCAACGGCTGCGGCAAGTCCAACATCATGGACGCGGTGCGCTGGGTGCTGGGCGAGTCGCGCGCGAGCGAGCTGCGCGGCGAGAGCATGCAGGACGTGATCTTCAACGGCACGACGAACCGCAAACCCGCCAGCCGCGCGAGCGTGGAGCTGGCGTTCGACAACGCGCTGCATCGCGCGGGCGGGCAGTGGAACCAGTTCTCCGAGATCGCCGTCAAGCGCGTGCTCACGCGCGATGGCACGAGCAGCTACTACATCAACAGCCAGCCGGTGCGCCGGCGCGACGTGCACGACGTGTTCCTCGGCACGGGTCTGGGGCCGCGCGCCTACGCCATCATCGGCCAGGGCACGATCGGGCGCATCATCGAAAGCCGCCCTGAGGAGCTGCGGCTGTTCCTCGAAGAGGCGGCGGGCGTCTCCAAGTACAAGGAGCGCCGGCGCGAGACGGAAAACCGCCTGGCCGACACGCGCGAGAACCTCACGCGGGTGGACGACATCCTGCGCGAGCTGGGCGGCAACCTCGCCAAGCTCGAAAAGCAGGCCGAGGTGGCCGCGCGCTATCGCAGCCTGCAGGAGCAGATGCAGCTGGCGCAGCAGCAGCTGTGGTTTTTCAAGCGCAGTGATGCCGCGGCAGACTTGGAACGGGTGCGCACCGAGGGCCTGCAGGCCGCCAACGACCTGCAGGAGCGCATGGCCGAGATGCGCCACGTCGAGGCCGAACTCGAAACCATCCGCCAGGCGCACTATGGCGCGGGCGACGCGGTCAACCAGGCGCAGGGCAAGGTCTACGAAGCCACGGCCGAGGTCGGCAAGCTCGAGGCCGAAATCCGCTATGTGGTGCAGGGGCGTGCGCGTGTCGAGCAGCGCCTGGCCCAGCTGGCCGCGCAGATCGGCGAGTGGGCCGCGCGCAAGCAAGAGGCCGAGGCCGAGTTGCAGAACCTCTCGGGCGCGGGGGACGACGCCGAGGAGCAAGCCGAACTGCTTGCGGCCCAGGCCGAGGAACAGGCTGCGCAGCTGCCTGAGCTGCAGGACGCCGTGCACCAGGCGCGCGGCAAGAGCGAGGCGCAGCATGCGCTGGTGACGCAGGTGCAGCAGCAGATTCAGGTGCTGGCCGCCGAGCAGCGCAGCATGGCCGAGCAGATGCGCCAGCATGAGGCCCGCCTTGAGCGCCTGCGCGCAGACCAGGGCGCGCTCACCCCGCCCGACGAGGCGCGCCTCGCCCAGCTGCGCGAGGCGCACGAGGGCGCCGTCATGGCGGGTGAGGAAGCGCACGCGCGCCTGGCGCAGCTGCTCGAAGACGTGCCCCGGCTGGACGAAGAACGCCGTGCGCGCCAGCAGGCCGTGGCCGACGAGGGCGCACGCCTGGCCGACTTCTGCGCGCGCCTGTCGGCGCTCAAGGAGCTGCAGGAAAAACTCAAGCAGGGCGGCAAGCTCGCCCCCTGGCTGGCCGAGCAGGGGCTCGACGGCCTTCAGGGGTTGTGGACGCGCCTGCACATCGAGCCAGGCTGGGAGAACGCTCTGGAAGCCGCCTTGCGTGAGCGTCTGGCGGCGCTGCCCGTGGGCCGCCTGGAGATGGTGCGCGGTTTTGCCGCGGGCGGCGGCCACGGCGCGCCGCCCGCACGCCTGAGTTTTTACAGCGCTCCGACCGCCGCGGCGCCTGCGGCGGGCGGCTCTGGCCGGCTGATCGAACTGCTCCAGGTGGGTGACACCGGCCTTCAGGCGGTGCTCGCCGACTGGCTGCACGGGTGCCTGACGGCGCCCACGCTCGACGATGCGCTTGCGCGCCGCGAGGGTCTCCAGGCGGGCGAAGTGATCTACACCCCGCAGGGCCATGCGGTGAGCGGCCATGGCGTGGATTTCTTCGCGCCCGATTCCGAGCAGTCGGGGCTGCTCGCGCGTGCGCAGGAGATTGAACACCTCGAAAAAGAGGTGCGCGCGCAAACCCTGATCGCCGAAGAGGCGCGCACCACACTCGTGCGTGCCGAGGGCAGCTATCAGGACGCGAGCCTGCGCCTGCAGTCGGCTCGGCGCGAGGCGGGCGAGGCGCAGACGCGCACACACGATCTGCACGTGGAGCTGCTGCGTCTGACGCAGCAGGCCGAGCAGGCACGCGAGCGCGGCCGCCAGCTGGAGACGGACCTGACCGAGGTGCAGGCGCAGCTGGCCGACCTGGCCGAGCGCCGCGCCACGGCCGATGGGCGCTTCGAAGAGCTGGACATGCAGCTGGCCGACAGCCAGGAGCGCCACGCCCAGCTGCAGGACAAGGTGATCGCCGCCGAGCAGCATCTGAGCCAATGGCGCGAACAGCAGCGCCAGCTCGAGCGCCGCGCGCAGGAGGCGCAGTTTGCCCGGCGCAGCCTGCAGGCGCGCCGCGACGAACTGGGCCGCGCGGTGCAGATGGCGCAGCGCCAGGGCGAGGCGCTGCAGGCCGAGACCGAGCACGCGCGGCAGGAGCTCTCGCGCCTGTCGGATGCGGCGGCGCAGGGCGGCCTGCAGCAGGCGCTGGAAGCCAAGCTGGCCTGCGAGCAGCGGCTGGGCGCCCTGCGTAGTGATTACGACGCGCTCACGGCGCGGCTGCGCGCCAGCGATGAGCTGCGCATGCAGGTCGAGCGCCAGCTCGAGCCCCAGCGTGCGCGCATCACCGAGCTGCAGCTCAAGGAGCAGGCGGCGAATCTGGCGCTGCAGCAGTATGAAACCCTGCTGACCGAGGCCGGGGCCGATCTGCGCCAGGTGCAGCTGTCCATCACCGAGGGCGGCGTCGAGCAGGCGGGCCTGCAGGCGCGCATCGAGCAGCTGCAGCGCGGCGTCGAGCAGCTTGGGGCGGTGAATCTCGCGGCGCTCGAAG
>OFTX01001034.1_pt1 | contig 11136 bp, 12 predicted proteins | sample 1775051 | NCBI WGS metagenome assembly OFTX01 (sample SAMN08195772, study PRJEB24354) | sludge metagenome | isolation source: sludge from phenol fed wastewater aerobic bioreactor A | place: India: Nagpur | collected 2016-09-15
ATCTTGTGGCCGCCGCAGATGACCGAGAGCCGCTGGTTGACCGCATACAGGTCGCGCGCGAGCCGGCTTTCGTTCTTGCTGATCATGCTGGTGATGGCCAGCGACTCTTCCAGCTCGTTGTTGGCCACCAGGGACAGCTCGGTGGGCGCGCTGCTTTCAAACGCGTTGGCGGCGGCCGGAGCGGGCGTGTTGTGCGACAGGTTGCCGAGCTGCTGGTTGATCGAGGCCAGGAATTTGCGCTCGGCCATCGAGCGCAACTTGCGTACTTCGCGCATGCCGTCGAAATAGCGCGTTTGCGCGGCATTGTTCTCGGCCTTTTCGGCAAGGTCGAAAAGCGCGTCGTCCACGTACTCGAACATCGTGCTGGTGCACTGCGACAAGTGCTTGCCCGCAATGGTGCGCACGGCGTCCACTAGGTCGCCCGCCCGCTCATTGCTGGCCTGATTGCGGCGACCCAGCGGTAGGACAGCTGGTGCCCTGGTCGATTCATTCATTACCGCCTCCGGGCAATGCATTGTTGCCGCTGCGCGCAGTTACGTCCGCAGCATGAACATACGGCAATCGGCTTGCCATGTCATGCCCTTTTGCTGAAGGAACACGTCAAGATCGGACGCGGGTCACGAAGTTCGCGGAAAATCGCTCATCTGGGTGGTGCCGATGCCTTCTTCGGGCAACATGACCGGAATGCCATCCTGGACCCGGTAAATGACTTTCTGATCCGTGGTGATCAAGGCCTCGGTAAGCGGTTCGTGCACCGAAGTGCCGCTCACCGTGACGATGTCTCCGGCACGGATGGCGTCGTTCAGCACTTTCAGCGGCAGCTCCCCCATCAGGCGCACCGGTGTTTTGCTGACCGGGCAGCAGAGTATGTCCAGGAGGCGCTTGTCCATGGCAACGGGCGACGGGGTGACCGACTGGGGGGATGCCCGTACAATACCCGTTTTTAGCCGGCCGGGCCATGACACAGGTAGCCGCAGCACCACGCGTTGGCGTGGTGATGGGATCTCGTTCCGATTGGGACACCATGCAGCATGCTTCCTCCACCCTGGACGAGTTGGGGGTGGCGCATGAGGTTCGCGTGGTTTCGGCGCACCGTACCCCGGATCTGCTGTTCAGCTACGCCGAAGAAGCGGCGGGTCGAGGCATCCAGGTCATCATCGCCGGCGCCGGCGGTGCTGCGCACCTGCCTGGCATGCTGTCGGCCAAGACCCGTCTGCCGGTGTTTGGCGTGCCGATCCAATCGCAGGCGCTGGCCGGAGTCGACTCCCTGCTGTCCATCGCGCAGATGCCGGCCGGGATACCGGTGGGCACGCTGGCCATCGGCCGCGCCGGCGCGGTGAACGCGGGCCTGCTCGCCGCAGCGGTGCTGGCCTTGCACGACCCGGCGCTGGCGCAAGCGCTGCAGGCCTGGCGCGAACGGCAGACCCAGGCGGTGCTGGCGCAGCCGGATCCGCGCTCGTGAGCATGCACAAGCCGCCGGTGCTCGGGATCCTCGGTGGCGGCCAGCTTGCCCGCATGCTGGCCCTGGCGGCCGCCCCGCTGGGGGTGAAATGCCTGGTGGTCGACGAGCACGCCGATGCCTGCGCAGGACATGTCGCACCCCTGGTCGTCGCTGGCTGGTCGGAGCACCCCCGGCTGCTGGAGCTGGCCGGCCAGGTCGACGCGGTGACCTTCGATTTCGAGAATGTCGAGGCCGGGTTGGCGCGGGCGCTGGCCGACCGGGTGGCGGTGTGGCCGCCGCCCTTCGCCTTGGCGGTATCCCAGGATCGGGTCACCGAGAAGACCCTGTTCCGCGAGTGCGGAATCATGACCGCCGAGTTTGCCGCGGTCGGCACGCGCGCCGAGCTGGATGCCGCGGTGGCCACCATCGGCACGCCCGCGATCCTGAAGACGCGCCGCTTCGGCTATGACGGCAAGGGCCAGTTCCGCCTGAAGGCGCCCGCGGATGCGGATGCGGCCTGGCAGGCGCTGGGCGCGCAGGCCATCCCGGACGGCTTGATCCTGGAATCCTTCGTGCCCTTTGTGCGCGAGGTGTCGGTGCTGGCCGTGCGCGGGCGCGACGGCGAATTCCGCACCTGGCCGCTGAGCCAGAACTCGCATACCAATGGCGTGCTGACCATGAGCCTCGCGCCGGCGCCGGACGTTGCCGCGCTGCAACCGCGTGCCGACGCCCTGGCGCGGGCCTTGGCCGAGCGCCTGGAGTATGTCGGCGTGCTGGCGCTGGAGCTGTTCGTCACCGCCGGTGGCGACTTGCTGGGCAACGAGATGGCACCGCGCGTGCACAACTCCGGGCACTGGACCATCGAGGGCGCGCATACCAGCCAGTTCGAGAACCACGTGCGCGCCGTGCTCGGCATGCCGCTTGGCGATACCGGGGTGCGCGGCCCATCGGCCATGTTCAATTGGCTGGGCGAGTTGCCGCCGATGAAGCCGGTGCTGCAGACGGTCGATGCGCATTGGCACGATTACGGCAAGCAGGCCCGGCCCGGGCGCAAGGTGGGCCACGCCACGCTGTGCGCGCCCGATGGTGCCACCCTGGCTACGCGCGTTGACACCGTGGCCAAGGCGCTTGGCCGTGAGGTGCAGGCGGCGCCGGCGTTGCGCGCGCTCCGGAGTGGCTAGTTGACGCGACCCTGCGGTCGCGGGCAGGCTGCCGTGGACCGCGAATGATCTGCCGCGAACAAAAAAGCGGAGCCTTGCGGCTCCGTTTTTTGTGCGACACCTGGCGTGGGCTCAGGCGAGGTTCTTGGCGGCGAAGTCCCAATTCACCAGGTTCCAGAACGCCTCCACGTATTTTGCGCGGGCGTTGCGGTAATCGATGTAGTACGCGTGCTCCCAGACATCGGTGGTCATCAGCGGTTTGTCGCTGCCGGTGATCGGCGTGGCGGCGTTCGACGTGTTGACGATGGCAAGTGAGCCGTCCGGACGCTGCACCAGCCAGGTCCAGCCGGAGCCGAAGTTGCCACCAGCCGACGCGCTGTACTGCTCCTTGAACTTGTCGAACGAACCGAAGGCCTTGTTGATGGCATCGGCGAGCTGGCCGCTAGGGGTGCCGCCACCGTTGGGCTTCATCGAGTTCCAGTAGAAGGTGTGGTTCCACGTCTGCGCGGCGTTGTTGAACATGCCGCCGGATGACTTGCGCACGATGTCCTCGAGCTTGGCGTCGGCGAATTCGGTGCCCGCGATCATCTTGTTGAGGTTGGTCACATAACCCTGGTGATGCTTGCCATAGTGGTACTCCAGCGTCTCGGCCGAGATGTGGGGTTCGAGTGCATTTTTTTCGTATGGCAGCGGTGGAAGAGTGATCGCCATGAGGGCCTCCTTGAGTAGCCGGACAAACAGCAGTGTTGAGGAAAACGGGGCGCAGGCAACGGCGAGTCGCCGCAGCGGCACTGGTACACTAGCAAACTGGATGCAATGAAAAGATGAAGCGCCACCAATGGACGTCAACGATCGAATCCGCAGCACCTTGCTGGAGCATCCTATCGTGCTCTTCATGAAGGGCACGCCGCAACTTCCCATGGATGGGTTTTCCCATCGGGCGGTCGAGGCGCTGACGTCGGCCGGGGCGGACTTCCACAGCGTGAACGTGCTGGCCGACCCGCAGGTGCGGGCGTCGCTGCCGCATTTCTCCAATTTCACCACCTTTCCGCAGTTGTTCATCCGCGGCAACCTGATCGGCGGCTGCGACATCATCGAGGACCTGCAGCGTTCCGGCGAGCTGGCGCGCATGGCGCGTGATGTTGCCGGGAGTGTGCCTTGAGCGCATTGCCGGTCGTTGCCCTGCCAGCGCAGTGGCAGCCGGAGGCGGATTCCCTGCAGGGCCGGGTGGTGCTGGTGACCGGTGCCTACGGCGGGCTGGGCAGCGCCGTGGTGCGTGCCGTCGCCCGTGCCGGCGCCACCGTGGTGATCACTGGCCGCCGCAAGCGCCGGCTGGAATTGCTGCACGACGCGCTGCGCAACGAAGGCCTGGAGCCACCCATCATCCATCCGTTGGACATGGAAACGGCCACGCCCGACGATTACGCGGCGCTCGCCGAGGGGCTCGAGCGCGATTGCGGACGGCTGGACGGCATCGTCCATGCCGCGGCGAGCTTTGCCGGCTTGACGCCGATCAGCATGCACAAGCCGAACGACTGGCTGCGCGCGCTGCATGTCAACGTCTCGGCGGCATTTGCGCTGACCCAGGCGTGCATGCCGCTGCTGCTGCGTGCCGCCGACAGCGCCGTGGTCTTCGTCCTCGACGATCCCGAGCTCCTGGCGCGGGCGCACTGGGGTGCCTATGGGGTTTCCAAGGCGGCACTGGAGCGTTTCGTCGCGATCCTGCACGAGGAGACCGACGACACACCGCTGCGCGTGCATGCCGTGCTGCCGGGGCCAATGCGCACGCCGTTGCGGCAGAAGGCCTATGCCGGGGAAGACAGCAAGCGCTGGCCGGAGCCGATGGCGGCAGCCAGGGCCATCGTCTATCTGCTGGGGCCGACGGCGGCCGCGGCGCGCGGCAGTGTGCTCGACCTGCGCAAGGCCTGAGCGGAACCACGGCACACCACCGGATCGGGGGCGCGAGTGGAAACCCAAATGACCACCTTGTCGGCCTGGATCATGCTGTTTTTGATCATGGATCCGCTGGGCAACATCCCGTTTTTCCTCAGTCTGCTCAAGCACGTGCCGCCGCGGCGCCGGCGTTGGGTGCTGGTGCGCGAACTGCTGATTGCGCTCGGTGTGCTGCTGGCGTTCCTGTTTGGTGGCCAGTACCTGCTCCAGGTCATGCAGCTCAAGGCTGATTCGATCAGCGTGGCCGGCGGCATCGTGCTGTTCCTGATCGGTATCCGTATGGTCTTCCCGCCGGCCGATGGTGGCGGCAGTTTTGGACCGGCCGGAGAAGGCGAGCCGTTTATCGTACCGATGGCGATACCGGGCGTGGCCGGGCCCTCGGCCATGGCTGCGCTGCTCCTGCTCACCAACACCCAGCCGGGGCGCACGGTGGATTGGATCATTGCCCTGGTCCTGGCCTGGCTGGCCACCTCGGTGATCCTGCTCAGCTCGACGTACCTGTTCCGCTGGCTGGGCGAGAGCGTGCTCACCGCCCTGGAGCGGGTGATGGGCATGCTGTTGATCGCCATGGCTGTGCAGATGTTCATGGCGGGCGTCGCCTCGTTCATGCATCTCAGCCTTGGTTGAGGCCGTGGCGGATGGCTGCGCCGTGCCTGATGCTGCCTGGTGATGTGTGCCAGATGTTCCATGACTGACAATTCGCAAGGAGTAGAACCCGCATGGCCGAGCAGCCAGCCGAGCAGGCACAACCCACGTTCGCCACCGTCAGCGCCCGCATATCGCCGGTGGGCGGGCTGGACATCCTCTCGCGCAATGAGGTGGCGCGCCTGCGCGACGCCAGCGGTTCCGGCCTGCACGCGCTGGTGCGGCGCTGCGCCCTGGCGGTGCTGACCTCGGGCTCGGTGGGCGACGACCCGCGCAGCATGCACGGCCAGTACCCGCGCTTCGACATCCAGGTCCTGCAGCAGGATCGCGGCATCAAGATCGAGCTCACCGACGCGCCGGCGCAGGCCTTCGTGGACGGCCAGATCATCGTCGGCATCAACGAGCTGCTGGTGGCGGTGGTGCGCGACGTGGTGTACGTGGCTACCCAGCTCGAGGAAATCGGCTATGCCCTCGAGGGCTCGGCCGGGCTGACCCAGCAGGTGTTCGAGATCCTGCGCAACGCGCGCATCCTGCGCCCGAACATGGATCCGAACCTGGTGGTGTGCTGGGGCGGCCATTCGATCTCGCGCGAGGAATACGACTACACCAAGCTGGTGGGTTACCAGCTTGGCCTGCGCGGCCTGGACATCTGCACCGGCTGTGGCCCAGGTGCCATGAAGGGACCGATGAAGGGCGCCACGATCGCACATGCCAAGCAACGGCGACAGGACAACCGCTACATCGGCATCACCGAGCCCGGCATCATCGCCGCCGAATCACCGAACCCGATCGTCAACCACCTGGTGATCATGCCGGACATCGAGAAGCGCCTGGAGGCCTTCGTGCGCATGGGCCACGGCATCATCGTGTTCCCTGGTGGCGTCGGCACGGCAGAGGAGATCCTGTACCTGCTCGGCATCCTGCTGCATCCGGACAATGCCGGCATCCCGTTCCCGCTGATCCTCACCGGGCCACCACAGGCGGCCGGCTATTTCTCGCAGATCGACCAGTTCCTGCAGCTGGTGCTGGGGCCGGAGGTCACCCGCTTCTACCGCATCATCATCGACGACCCGGCCGCTGTTGCGCGCCTGATGGTCAAGGGCGTCGACCGGGTGCGGCACAACCGCATGGACACCAAGGATGCATTCTTCTTCAACTGGGCGCTGCAGGTACCGCTGGAGTTCCAGGTGCCGTTCCAGCCCACGCATGCCGCGATGCGGGGCTTGCAGATCCATCGTGGCCGCCCACCGCACGAACTGGCTGCCGACCTGCGCCGGGCGTTCTCCGGTATCGTTGCCGGCAACGTCAAGGAGGAGGGCATCCACGCCATCGAGGAACATGGCCCGTTCCGCATCGACGGCGACGCCGACATCATGCGTGCGCTGGACGTGCTGCTGCAGGGGTTCGTCGCCGACCAGCGCATGAAGCTCCCCGGCGGCAGCGCCTACAAGCCCTGCTACCGGATCCAGGCCAGTTGAAGTTCCCTGCCATGCGCCGCGAACCTTGACAGGCCAGGGCGCGCTGCGCAGACTACGCGGCTCACGCCCGAATAGCTCAGCTGGTTAGAGCACTTGACTGTTAATCAGGGGGTCGTTGGTTCGAGTCCAACTTCGGGCGCCATCTTCCAAGGCCAGCAAACCATTGCTGGCCTTTGTGCTTCTGGGGGCGTGGCGACTTGGGATGGTCTGGATGCGGGTGCGCCGGGGGGATTATGCCCGGCTTGCACGCGCGCCCTACAATGGGACGTCCAAACCAGGAGTCGTCATGTCCGTCGCCATCTCCACAGCCCCCGTCCCGTCCAACGAACCAGTCCACAGCTATGCGCCGGGGACGCCCGGGCGTGCCAGCCTGCAGGCGCAGCTGGCGCGGATGGCGGCGGAGAAGATCGAGATCCCGCTGGTCATCGGCGGCCACGAGGTGCGCACCGGCAAGCTGGCGCAGGCGGTCATGCCGCATCGCCATGCCCACGTGCTGGCCGACGTGCACCAGGGTGGCGCGGCCGAGGTGCAGCGGGCTATCGAATCTGCGCTGCGCGCGCAACGGGATTGGGCGGAGCTGCCCTGGGAGGCGCGTGCCTCGGTGTTCCTGAAGGCCGCGGACCTGCTGCAGGGTCCATACCGCGATGTGGTCAATGCCGCCACCATGCTCGGCCAGAGCAAGACCTGCCACCAGGCGGAGATCGACAGCGCCTGCGAGCTGATCGACTTCCTGCGCTTCAACGTCGCGTTCTACGAGCAGATCCTGCGCGAGCAGCCGCAGAGCGCGCCCGGCATGTGGAACCGCCTGGAGCACCGCCCGCTGGAAGGCTTCGTGTTCGCGGTGACGCCGTTCAACTTCACCTCGATTGCCGGCAACCTGCCGACCGCGCCCGCGCTGTGCGGCAACGCCGTGATATGGAAGCCGGCCAGCACGGCCATCTACAGCGCCCACGTCCTGATGCAGGTGTTCCGGGAGGCCGGACTGCCGGACGGCGTGATCAACATGGTGAACGGCAGCGGTGCGACGATTGGCGACCCGGTGCTGGCCAGCCGACACCTGGCCGGCATCCACTTCACCGGCTCGACCAAGGTGTTCCATCAGATGTGGCGCACGGTGGGCAACAATATCGACCAGTACGTGAGCTATCCGCGCCTGGTCGGGGAAACCGGCGGCAAGGATTTCATCGTCGCGCATGCCAGTGCCGACCCCGCCGCGCTGGGCACGGCCATCCTGCGTGGCGCGTTCGAGTACCAGGGCCAGAAGTGCTCGGCGCCGAGCCGCATCTACGTGCCCAGCAACCTGTGGCCGCAGCTCAAGCAGGCCCTGCTCGACCAGGTGCCCGGTATCCCGATGGGCGACGTGGCCGACTTCGGCAATTTCATGGGCGCGGTGATCGACCGCGCGAGCTTCCAGACCCAGCGCACGGCGATCGAGGAGGCGCGGGCCTCCAATGAGGCGGAGATCCTGGTCGGCGGCGAGTGCGATGATCGCGAGGGTTGGTTCGTGCGCCCGACGGTGATCCTCACCGGCAACCCGGCCTACCGCACCATGTGCGACGAGCTGTTCGGCCCGGTGGTGACTGTACACGTCTACGACGAATCGAAGTGGCTGGACACCCTGGGCCTGGTGGACCGGACCAGCCCTTACGCGTTGACCGGCGCGGTGTTTGCACGCGACCGTGGCGCGATCCAGCAAGCTATGGAGCATCTGCGCAACGCTGCCGGCAACTTCTACATCAACGACAAGCCCACCGGCGCCGTGGTCGGCCAGCAGCCGTTTGGCGGCGCCCGCGCGTCGGGCACCAACGACAAGGCCGGTTCCATGCTGAACCTGGTGCGCTGGATCAGTCCGCGTGCGATCAAGGAAACCTTCGTCCCGCCCACCGACTACCGCTACCCGTACATGGGCCGCTGACAGCGGGGATTCCGTCGCCCGGCGCCGACCGGGTGCCCGTCCTAGGGCGCGGGCGATGGATAACCTTGACAGGCTCCATCATTTCCAAAATACTGAAAGTATGGAAATGAAAGCAGCCCTCAGTGTCTTGAGCGCCCTCGGACACGAGTCCCGATTGTCAGCCTTCCGCGCGCTCGTCCAGGCTGGACCCGACGGAATGCCGGTGGGCGAACTGCGCGAACGGCTGGACTTGCCGCCGGCAACGCTCACGGCGCATCTCAACGTATTGCGTGCCGCAGCCCTGGTACATGACCAGCGCGAAGGCCGGAGCATCCGCGTGCGTGCGAACTATCTCCAGATGAACGCGCTGCTCGCGTACTTGACTGAAAACTGCTGCGCCGGGACCGCAGACTGCGATCCCGTCGCCGCCTGCCATCCCCGCAAGACCGGAGCCATCCCATGAATCGATTCCATGTCCACCTCAACGTCGCAGATCTCGATGCAAGCGTGCGCTTTTATTCCGCACTGTTCGCGGTGGAGCCGACGGTCCTGAAGCCGGACTACGCGAAATGGATGTTGGACGACCCGAAGGTGAACTTCGCGATCTCCAATACCGGCCGAATGCCCGGTGTCGACCACCTGGGTTTCCAGGTGGAGACCGACGCCGATCTCGGCACGCTGGGTAATCGCCTGGAAGCGGCCGGTGCCGCCCGGCCCCAGTGCGACCCGGGCACGGGAACCGATCGCGAACGGCAACACCAGACCGCCGGAATAGTCGGTGTGCTCACCGATCAGGTTCACCCGGCCGGGGGCGGACCAGACGCCGGCCGGGTCGGCGGCGAACCGTGACCGGTACAGCGCGGCAGGCGTCACCGCTGGATCGCCGCCGTCCTGCGGATTACCGTCACCGCTGGGCTCCCGTCACCGCTGGGCTCCCGTCACCGCCCGCCTGGGCGAATTCCCAGGCGTCACGCACCATGTCGGACAGGCCGTGCTCCGGTTGCCAGCCCAGTTCTGTCCGGGCGCGGTCCGCCGAGGCAACCAATCGCGCGGGGTCGCCGGCACGCCGCGGGCCGACGGTGGCCGGTACCGCCCGCCCCGTCACCCGCTCGACGGCCTCGAGCACCTGCCGGACGGAAAACCCGTCGCCGTTGCCCAGATTGCAGATCAGGTGACGTCCTGGACTCGCCGCGCGCAGCGCCAGCACGTGCGCCCGGGCCAGGTCCGCCACGTGCACGTAGTCGCGGATCGGCGTGCCGTCCGGCGTCGGCCAGTCATCGCCGAAGATCGTCAGCGCGCTCCGTCGCCCCGCCACCGCGTCCAGCGCCAGCGGTATCAGGTGAGTCTCGGTCGCGTGCCGTTCGCCCGCGCCCCATGCCGCCCCGGCGACGTTGAAGTACCGCAGGCTGACCGCTCCCAGACCGGTCGCCGGGCACTCGCCGGAGAGCATCAGGTCGACCGCGAGCTTGCTCGCGCCGTACGGGTTGGTGGGCTGCGGAGGCGCGTCCTCGGTGATCGGCATCGCGTCCGGCTCGCCGTAGACCGCGGCGGTGGACGAGAAGACCAGCCGGGGCACGCGATGCTCGGCCACCGCGTCCAACAGCGCTCGGGTGCCGCACACGTTGGTTCGCCAGTACCGCGCCGGTTGCGCCACCGACTCGCCGACCAGCGACCTGGCGGCGAAGTGCAGCACGCCGTCGAAGCCGCCGCGGGCCAGCACATTCCCGGCCGTGGTGATATCGCCCCGCAGCAGTTCCGCGCCGTCCGGAACGGCGTCCGGGTGACCGGTCGAGCAGTCGTCCAGCACCACCACCCGATGGCCATCGGCCAGCAGCAGTCGCGTCACCACCGAGCCGATGTAACCGGCACCGCCGGCGACCAGCACCGTCATCGCGCCGTCCCGGTCCTGCGCGCGGGAGCCTGTCGTCATTGATCGCCGGTCGGCCATGCCACCTCCCGCAGTCGTTGCGCTGCCATCTCCGGCGCGATGTCGTTGATGAAGGCGCCCATCGCCGACTCCGACCCGGCCAGGGACTTGATCTTTCCAGGTGCCCGGCGGATCGAGAACAACCGCAGGTGCATCCAGAAGTCGTCCCGGCCGGCGTGCACCGGAGCCTGGTGCCACGCGGTGATGGACGGCAGGGTGTCGGCGAACACGCCCTCCATCCGGCGCAGCACCTCGCGATAGATCGGCACGAAGGCGGCTCGCTGATCGTCGTCCAGCGCGGGCAGGTCTGGCGCCCGCCGGCGCGGGTACAGGTGCACCTCGATCGGCCAGCGGGCCGCGAATGGCACGAACGCCACCCAGTGCTCGTTCCCGGCGACGAGCCGCGGACCGTCGATCTCCCGGCGCAGCAGATCCTCGAACAGGTTGCCGCCGTGTGCGGACCGGTACCGCGCGACCTGTTCGAGCATCGCGGCGGTGACGGGGGTGACGAAAGGGTAGCCGTAGATCTGTCCGTGCGGGTGGTCCAGCGTCACCCCTATCTCGCTGCCGCGATTCTCGAAGCAGAACACCTGCTGCACACCGGGATGCTGGGGCAGCTCGCGGGTCCGGTCGACCCA
>OFTX01001035.1_pt1 | contig 11131 bp, 7 predicted proteins | sample 1775051 | NCBI WGS metagenome assembly OFTX01 (sample SAMN08195772, study PRJEB24354) | sludge metagenome | isolation source: sludge from phenol fed wastewater aerobic bioreactor A | place: India: Nagpur | collected 2016-09-15
GCCCTGGCGGCCCGGCCGGCCTCCGCCACCCCCGCTCTCGTCGTCGACATCGATTCCGGCCGCGTGCTGCACGCCGAGCAGGCGACGGACCCGTGGTTCCCGGCCTCCATCACCAAGCTGATCACCACCTACGTGGTGCTGAGCGCGATCCGGGCCGGGCGGCGGAGCGCGCGAACAAGCCAGATCACCAGCGCGATGAGAATCAAGCCGGCCAGCACCGCGGCGATCCACCACAGCCAGTCACCGCTGGGCGACTCCTGCCGCTGCGGTGGCGGCGTCATCATGGTGACAGTGGGCAGGGTTGACGCCTCGATCGGTTGCGGCAGGGCGGGTTCCGCCGTCGGCGGATGCGCCACCAGCGGTCCGGCGCGGCTCGCGATGACCGCCACCAACACCACCGCGACGGCGGTGATCGCGAGGATCAGCGCCGCCGCCGCGGCCGGCACCGGGCGGCGGGGCGCGGTCATGCAGGCGATGCCGCCGATTCCGTGAGCCGACCGCGGATGTCCGGCGCGTGCAGGCGGACCTCGTCGGCGGAGGCGTCGTCGGGCTCGACCTGCGAGCGCCGTTCCGCGTCCACCCGCGCGAGGTAGCTGGCGACCTCGGTCGCGGTCTGGCCCGACGACCAGCCCAGCACCGGCGCCATGAGTTCGGCGACGCGGCCGACGGCGTCGGTGCCGCGATTCGCGTATTCGATGGAGATCCGGGTGCGCCGGGCGAGCACGTCCTCCACGTGCAGCGCGCCCTCGTGGGTCACCGCGTACAGCGCCTCAACCTCCAGGTAGTCCGGGGCGCCGGGCAACGGCGACAGCAACGACCGATCGGTCTCGGCGAGCGCCAGCACCTCATGGATGGCACTGCCGTAGCGGCCGAGTAGGTGCTTGATGCGGTAGGGGTGCACACCGCTGGCGGCAGCGAGCTGATCGGTCTGGTTGACGAGCGCGTGGTAGCCGTCGGCGCCGAGCAGCGGGACCTGCCGGGTGCACGACGGATTGACCCGGCCCGGCAGCTCCTCCGCCGCCATATCCACCGCGTCGGCGGCCATCACCCGGTAGGTCGTGTACTTGCCGCCGGCGATCGCGACGAGGCCCGGCGCCACCCGCGCCACCGCATGCTCGCGGGACAGCTTCGACGTCAATTCGCTCTCCCCCGCGAGCAGCGGCCGCAACCCGGCGTACACACCCTCGATATCCTCCAGCGTGATCGGCGTCACCAACACCGAGTTGACCTGGGTCAGCAGGTACTCGATGTCGGCCGAGGTCGCCGCGGGATGCGCGAGGTCCAGGTTCCAGTCGGTGTCCGTGGTGCCGACGATCCAATGCGATTTCCACGGGATCACGAACAGCACGCTCGTCTCGGTGCGCAGGATCAGCCCGGTCTCGCTGGGGATCCGATCGCGCGGCACCACCAGGTGTACACCCTTCGACGCCCGCACCCGGAACCGGCCGCGGCTACCGGCGAGGTGCTGCAACTCGTCCGTCCACACGCCGGTCGCGTTCACCACCACGCCTGCCGACACGGCCTGTTCGACTCCGGTCTCCACGTCCCGGATGCGCACCCCGGCGACCCGGTCGGCTTCCCGCAGAAAGCCGATCACCTGCGTCGACGGCTGGATCACGGCGCCGTAGCCGGCCGCCGTGCGCGCGACGGTGAGCGTGTGCCGCGCGTCATCGACCTGCCCGTCGAAGTAGTGAACCCCGCCGATGAGCGCGTCCTTCTTCAGGGCCGGACACAGCCGCAGCGCCCCGGCCCTGGTCAACTGCCGGTGCCGCGGAACCGAGCGCGCACCGCCGAGCCGGTCGTAGAGCTGCAGCCCCACCTCGACATAGGGCCTCTCGATCAGCCGCGTCTTGAGCGGGTAGAGGAACGAGACCGGCCGGGCCAGGTGCGGGCACAACGTGGTGAGCATCAGCTCGCGTTCGGCGAGCGCCTCGCGGACCAGACCGAACTCGAGCATCTCCAGATACCGCAGCCCGCCGTGGAACAGCTTCGACGACCGCGACGACGTCCCGGAAGCGATATCCCGCGATTCGAACAGGGCGACGGACAAGCCGCGGGTGACGGCATCCAAAGCCACCCCGGTGCCCACCACGCCGCCGCCGATCACGACCACGTCGAACGACCCGCCGGCCACCCGCGCAGCGTTCGCCGCACGCTCGGCAGGCCCCAGTTTCCCGGCCAATGCCCTATCTGCCCACACCACTGCCCACCTCCGTCTCCGTTTAGGCTACCGTCCGGTACGGGCGCGGCGCGGGGTCGACCTGCCTGTGCAGGCCGCCCCCGGAGGATGTCAGGGAGGAGGTCGGGAGGCCATGGCGGCACGATATGTGGCGGCGATCGATCAGGGCACCACGTCGACCCGATGCATGCTCTTCGACGACCGCGGCCGGGTGGCAGCCCGGGTGGGCCAGGACCATCGACAGATCTTTCCGCGCGCGGGCTGGGTCGAGCACGATCCGGACGAGATCTGGCTCCACACACAGGAAGTGATGACCGGGGCACTCGACGCGGCGGGGGCGTCGGCGGCCGATATCGCAGCGGTCGGGGTGACCAACCAACGCGAAACGACCGTCGTGTGGGACCGGACCACCGGGCAGGCCGTCCACCCGGCCATCGTGTGGCAGGACACCAGGACGACGGAGATCTGCCGGGACCTGGGCCGGCTCGGCGGCGCCGACCGCTACCGCGAGCGCGTGGGACTGCCGCTCGCCACGTACTTTTCGGCGCCGAAGATCCGCTGGATCCTCGACAACGTCGCGGGCGCGCGCGCCCGGGCCGAGGCGGGCGAGCTGCTTGCCGGCACCATCGACTCGTACCTGGTGTGGCAGCTGACCGGGGGTCCGCGCGGCGGCATCCACGTCACGGACGTCACCAACGCGTCCCGCACCATGCTGATGGATCTGCGCACGCTCACCTGGGATACCGAAATCGCCGCCGAGATCGGCGTGCCACTGGCGATGTTGCCGTCCATCCGGTCCAGTTCCGAGGTGATCGCGGAGATGACGATGCCCGCGGCCTTCGCCGGGATACCCATCGCCGGAATCCTGGGCGACCAGCAGGCCGCCACCTTCGGCCAGGCATGTCTCGAACCTGGTGAGGCCAAGAACACCTACGGCACCGGCAATTTCCTGCTGCTGAACACCGGCCGGGATCCGGTGATCAGCCGGCACGGGCTGTTGACCACGGTCTGCTACCGCCTGGGCGATTCCGCGCCCGTCTATGCGCTGGAAGGCTCCATCGCCGTCACCGGCTCGCTGGTGCAGTGGCTGCGGGACAACCTCGGCATCATCGAGAGCGCTGACGACATCGAACCGCTCGCTCTGACCGTTCCGGACAACGGCGGCGTCTACGTCGTGCCCGCGTTCTCGGGCCTGTTCGCGCCCTACTGGCGTCCCGATGCCCGGGGCGCCATCGTGGGCCTGACCCGATTCGCGACCAAGGCGCACCTGGCGCGGGCCGCGCTGGAGGCGACCGCCTTCCAGACCCGAGAGGTGGTCGACGCCATGAACGCGGACTCCGGCGTGCCGCTGACCACCCTCAAGGTCGACGGCGGCATGGTGGTCAACGACATGCTGATGCAGTTCCAGGCCGACATCCTGGGCGTGCCCGTCGTCCGCCCCCAGATCACCGAGACCACCGCGCTCGGCGCCGCCTATGCGGCCGGGCTGGCGGTCGGCTTCTGGTCCTCCACCGACGAGATCCGCCAGCACTGGGCCGAGGGCGGCCGATGGGAGCCGCGGCTGTCCGCCGCCGAGCGCGAGCGCCTGCTCGCCACCTGGCGCAAGGCCGTCACCCGCACCTTCGACTGGGCTGACGACACCTGAGCGCTGGCCGACCCATGCCAGGTCGAGCTCAGCCCAGGTCGTCCTCGGCCATCAGCCGCCGCGCGATTTCGGTGATCGAGCCGGACAGCGACGGATAGACACTGAACGTGTACGCGAGATTCTTGACGGTAAGCCGGTTCTGCACCGCGACCGCGATCGGCAGGATCAACTCAGAGGCCTCCGGCCCCACCACCACGCCACCGATCACGATCCCGGTCGCCGGCCGAACGATCAGCTTGACGAACCCGTGGCGCAACTCGCGCATCTTCGACCGCGCGTTCGTCGCCAGCGGCAGCATCAGCACCCGGGCCGGCACGGTGCCCGCGTCGACCTCCGCCTGCGAAACGCCGACCGTCGCGATCTCCGGATGCGTGAAGACGTTGGCGGACACCAACTTCCGCTTCAGCGGCGGCGCACCTTCGCCGAGCGCGTGCCACATGGCGATCCGGCCCTGCATCGCCGCCACCGACGCCAACATCAACACACCGGTGCAATCCCCCGCCGCGTAGATCCCGGGGACCGACGTGCGCGACACCCGATCGACCTGGATGAAACCGCCCGGGCCGGTGGCACACCCCACCCGCTCCAGACCGATGCCATCGGCATTGGGCACCGATCCGACCGTCATCAACGCATGCGAGCCGCTGATCTCCTCGCCGCCGGCCAGGCGCACGACGACACCATCGCCGTCGCGCCGCACCGCCTCCGCGCGCGAGCGTTTCGCCAACCGCACACCGCGTTCCACGAACACGGCCTCCAAAACCGCTGCCGCGTCGGCGTCCTCGCCCGGCAGCACCCGATCGCGACTGGACACCAACGTCACCGGCACGCCGATCTCCGTGTACGCCGACGCGAACTCCGCCCCCGTCACGCCGGAGCCGACGACGATCAGGTGCTCCGGCAGTTCGGTGAGCGCATAGACCTGGCGCCAGGTGAGGATCCGCTCGCCGTCCGGCACCGCATCCGGCAACACCCGCGGAGAGGCGCCGGTGGCGATCAGCACGACGTCGGCGTCGAGCTCGGTGCGCACCCCGTCCGCGGCCGAGATCCGGACCCGGTGACGCGCGAGACCCGGCTCTGGGTCGGCCAACTCGGCCGTCCCGCGGATCACGTCGACTCCCTCGGTGACGAGCCGGGATTCGATGTCCTCGGACTGCGCGCCGGCCAACGCCAACACCCGGGCGTTGACCGCCGCCAGATCCACCGTCACCGAGTCGGGCGGTACCGCGATGCCCAGATCCCCCGCCTCGCGCACCGCGGTCCGCGCCCCCGCGGACGCGATGAACGTCTTGGACGGGACGCAATCCGCGAGCACGCACGCCCCGCCCGGCGCATCCCGTTCGACGAGCGTCACGTCGCCGCCGTATTGCGCGGCGACCAGCGCAGCCTCGTACCCGGCCGGGCCGCCTCCCATGATCACGATCTTGGTCACCGCGGCGCTGCCTTTCGATGTGAACGTCCGATCCGAACTCCGACTGCCCATCCCGGGACGGTCCCGGTGGGCCCGACGACGGACACGACCGCGTCGACTCCCGAGGCCGGACGCCCCGAAGCCACTACGCTAAATGCTCATGCCGCTCTACGCCGCATACGGGTCCAACATGGATCCGACGCAGATGCTGCAGCGCTGCCCGTCGTCCCCGATGGCGGGGACCGGCTGGCTGCGCGGCTGGCGGTTGACGTTCGGCGGTGAAGACCTCGGCTGGGAAGGCGCGCTCGCGACGGTCGTTCCCGAGACGGAATCGTCCGTCTTCGTCGTGCTCTACGACGTCAGCCCTCGTGATGAGCCCCGCCTTGACTCGTGGGAGGGCGCCGATATCGGCCTGTACACGAAGGTGCGGTTGCGGATCGAGACCCAGGATTCGAGCGTCCTCGCCTGGCTGTATGCGCTGCGGGCCTACGAGGGCGGGCTGCCGTCGGCCCAGTATCTCGGCGTCATGGCCGATGCCGCCGAAGCCGCGGGCGCGCCCGCCGCATACGTCCGCGATCTGCGCCTGCGGCCCTGCCAGTCGCTGCGCGGTTGACCGCCGCGGGTCCGGGCCGCCGCCCGTCAGGTCCGTCATCAACGAATATGACGATGTTCGCGCCGGTCAGGCCGGCGGCCAGGATTCCAGCACCGCATGCACCAGGGTGCGCACGCCGACCGCGATCGCCCGCTCGTCGGCGTGGAATCCCGGGGAGTGCAGATCGACCGGCTCGCTCACGCCGTCCCACACTCCCAGCCGTGCCAACGCTCCGGGCACCTGCTCCAGGATCACCGCGAAATCCTCCGCACCGGAGGACTGCTCGACGTCCACCGCCGCCTCGGGGCCGATGCCGCCAGCAACCGCGGATCTGAGGGCGACGACCGCAGCCGAGTCGTTCACCACGGGCGGCACGTCCCGCCGGTACGCGAGCCGATGGTCCGCGCCGAACGGGGCGAGCACCTCGCCGACCAGGCGGCGCACGAGCGCTTCGGCGTCGGCCCAGGCGGCCCGGTCGGCAATGCGCACCGTGCCCTTGGCGATGCCGTGCTGCGGAATGACATTGGCCGCGTCGCCGGCATGCACGGAACCCCACACCATGGTCACCCCTGCCTGCGCCGGCAGGTGCCGCGCCAGCAGGTAGGGCAGTTGCCCCGTCACCGCGGCGAGGGCGCCGACCACGTCGACGGTCCGCTGCGGCCGCGAGGTGTGCCCGCCGGGCCCGGTGACCGTCAGCTCGACCATGTCGCAGGCGGAGGTGATGGCCCCGGTCCGCAGGCCGATCCGGCCGACCGGCACGCCGGGATCGCAGTGCAGCGCGTAGGCGCGATCGACCGCCTCCAGCGCCCCGCTCGCGACGACATCGCCCGCACCGCCCGGCATCACCTCCTCGGCCGGCTGGAAGATCAGCCGGACCCGGCCGGGCAGCGCCGGCGCGGCGGCGAGCGCGAATGCGGCGCCGACCAGGACCGTCGTGTGCACGTCGTGCCCGCAGGCGTGCGCCACGCCCGGGACCGTCGACGCGAACGGAAGCCCGCTCTCCTCCGTCAACGGAAGGGCGTCGAGATCGGCGCGCAGGGCGATCGTCCGGCCATTGTCGAGACCGGTAGCCGGGCCGATGTCGGCGATCAACCCGGTGCCGCACGGCAGCGGCTGCGCCGTGACGCCGATCGATGCCAGCGCGTCGGCGACGAGTTCCGTGGTGCTGTGTTCCTGCCGCGACAGCTCCGGGTGCGCATGGATCCGGCGGCGCAGCTCGACGAGCATCGGCAGTCGCGCGCGCATCACCGCATCGAGCCAGTCCGGCCCCCGGCCGGCCGCCGGATCGAGCACCATGTCCGGTGCGGGGGCTCCGGCCGCGAACATCGTCATACTCGATCCGCCCTGTTCGGTACGCGCGCGGCGGACGGGTGCGACTGCGCAGTGAGCTGGGTCATGGCCTCTGTCATGGTCTCGGCGATCGCCGGCAGCACACGCCGACCGCATCACTATGGCACGCCGCGCGCATGCCGCAGAGCCCCGACTGTGGTTCGCTTGCGATGTGACGCACACCATAGCCGCGAGCACGATCGGGGGCCGCCGTGGGCGATGACATCGCGACCGCCACGTTCACCCGGGAGCAGCGCACGCGCTACCGGGACAAGATGCGACGCTGCCTCGACGTCTTCGAGACCATGTTGGTCGACCACACCTTCGACTTCGACCGGCCGCTGACCGGGCTCGAGATCGAGCTGAACCTGGTGGGCGAGGACTGGCGGCCCGCGATGGCCAACGGCCGGGTGCTCGCCGCGATCGCGGATCCCGCGTACCAGACCGAGCTGGGCCGCTACAACATCGAACTCAACGTGCCACCGCGGCCGCTGCCCGGCGACTCCGCGCTGGAACTCGAAGAGTTGCTGCGGGTTTCGCTCGACCACGCGGACGCCCGGGCGCGGGAGGCGGGCGCGCGCATCGTCATGATCGGGATCCTGCCGACGCTGATGCCCGAGGATCTCACCGGCGACTGGATGAGCGCCAACCCGCGTTACGAGGCGCTCGACGAGGCCGTGTTCGCCGCCCGGCGCGAGGATCTGGAGCTGGAGATCGCGGGTGTGGAACGGCTGCGGATGTTCTCGCCGACGATCGCGCCGGAGTCCGCGTGCACCTCCGTGCAACTACATCTGCAAGTGTCTCCGGCGGACTTCGCCGCGAACTGGAACGCCGCGCAGATCCTGGCCGGCCCGCAGCTCGCGCTCGGCGCGAACTCACCGTTCCTGTTCGGGAAGCGGCTGTGGGCCGAGACGCGCACCGAGTTGTTCCTGCAGGCGACGGACACCCGGTCTCCGGAGCTGAAGAACCAGGGGGTGCGACCACCGGTGTTCTTCGGCGAACGGTGGATCACCTCGATCTTCGACCTGTTCGAGGAGAACGTCCGGTACTTCCCCGCGCTGCTGCCGGAGGTGTCCGACGAGGACCCGGAGGCGGAGCTGGCGGCGGGCCGGGCGCCGAAGCTGCAGGAGCTCCGGCTGCATAACGGAACCGTGTACCGCTGGAATCGGCCCGTCTATGACGTCGTTTCTGGCGTTCCGCACCTGCGGGTGGAAAACCGCGTGCTGCCGGCCGGGCCCACCGTGGTGGACGTGATGGCGAACGCGGCGTTTTACTACGGGGCTCTGCGCATGCTCGCCTCCGACGAGCGCCCGGTGTGGACGAAGATGAGTTTCGATGCGGCGCAATCGAACTTCGCCGAGGGCGCCCGACTCGGGATCGACGCCGTGTTCTACTGGCCGGGCATCGGGACGGTGCCGTGGGACGAGCTCGTGCTGCGACGCCTGCTGCCGCTGGCCGAGGAGGGGCTGTCCCGGTGGGGGGTCTCGCGCGCCGTCCGGGATCGGTATCTGACGATCATCGAGGAGCGGGCGAAGCGGCGGGTGAACGGCGCCTCGTGGCAGGTCGACACGGTGTCGGCGCTGCAGGCGCGGGGGCTCGATCGGCCGCGGGCGCTGGCCGAGATGCTGCGGCTGTACGCGGAGGGCATGCACGCGAACGCGCCTGTCCATACGTGGGAGCTGCCCTGAGCCGGTGCACGTCGCCGACGCTGCGGGTGGGGCCGATACGCTCGAAGCCATGACCGAGCGCTGTGCCCCGCCCGACGCGGATCGGCGGGCGTGGGAGGCCGCCGCCGCGTCCGTGCTGCGGAGGTCCGGGCGTCTTGCCGCGGACGCGCCCGACTCCGAGGTGTGGCAGCGGCTGTCCCGCAGCACCGTGGAGGGCGTGCCGATTCCCGCGCTCGGAACCGCCGCGCTGGCCGCCGGTCTCGCGACTTCCCCGGCGCTGGGCGCCGATCCGGGTGCGGCCCCGTTCCTGCGCGGGTCGACCGGGTCCGCCCGGTGGGATGTTCGCAGCCGCATCGCGGACCCGGACCCCGCGCGGGCGCACGCCACGGTGGAGGCGGAATTGGCCGGTGGCGCGGACTCGCTATGGGTGGTGGTCGGCGAGGGCAGAACCTCGCCTGCCGATCTGGCCGCGGTTCTCGCCGACGTGCCCCTCGACCGCACCCCGATCGTGCTCGGCGCGCCCGCGAGCGACGCTGGCGGCGCCGATGACGCTGTTCACGCCGGGGCTCGCGTCCTGGCGACCACGGCGCGCGAGCGCGGCGTGGCGCTGCACCCGTCGGGCAGCATCGGCACGGATCCGATCGGCCGAATGGCGCGCCGGGCACTGGCCGGGGCGCCGCTGCCGTCCGCCGATGACGCGCGTTCTGTAGAGCGCTCGCTTGCCGGAACCGTCGCCGAAACAGTTGCCGAATCTGTGTCCGTCGCAACGGATCTCGGCGTCGGCGCGCTCGTGGTCGACGGGACCGCCGTGCACGACGCAGGTGCCGGCGACGCCGGCGAGATCGGGTACTCGCTGGCGGTCGGAGCCGCCTACCTGCGCATGGTGACTGAGGCGGGCGTGGACATCGACGACGCGTGCCGCCTGCTCTCGTTCCGATTCGCGGCGACCGACGAGCAGTTCCCCACCATCGCGAAACTCCGCGCGGCACGGCTGGCCTGGCACCGGGTCGCCGAGCTGTCCGGCGCGTCGCCCGCGGTGCGCGCGGCGCGGCAGCACGCCGTCACCTCGTCGGCGATGATGACGCGCTACGACAGTTACGTGAACATGCTCCGCGGCACCGTCGCTGCGTTCGCCGCAGCCGTGGGAGGCGCCGAGGCGATCACCGTGCAGCCGTTCGACGCCGTGCTCGGGATTCCCGAGGATTTCGGGAATCGCATGGCGAGCAACATCTCTGCGCTGCTCATCGGAGAGTCCCACCTCGACGCGGTCGCCGATCCGGCCGGCGGCGCGTACGCCGTGGAGATGCTCACCGCCTCGCTCGCCGAGGCGGCCTGGGCCGAGTTCGACGCGATCGAGTCGGCCGGCGGCATCCTCGCGGCGCTGGCCGACGGCTCCCTCGCCGAACGCGTCGCTGGTGTCCGGCTGGAGCGGGAGCGCCGGATCGCGACGCGCCGGCAGCCGATCACTGGGGTGAGCGAGTTCCCGAATGCGGACGAGCACGCCGAGGATCTGCCAACGCGCCGTCCCGCGCCGGGCGAGCCGGTCCGGCGCTGGGCTGAGCCGTTCGAGGCGATGCGAGACGATCCGCCGCCGCGGCCGATCCGGCTGGTGCGGATCGGCACCGAGGCCGCCGCGTCGCCGCGGATGCTGTTCATCCGGAACCTGCTCGCGGCGGGCGGCATCGCGGTCGACATGTCGGACCCCGCAAGGACTTCGAACGATGGGCACGCCGTCATGGTGATCGTCGGCTCAGACGCGGACTACGCCGACGGGCTCGCCGAGATCGCGGCGGCCGTGCGAGCTGCCGGCGCACAGACGGTGTTGCTGGCGGGTCGACCGAAGGCGCTCCTCGCCGAGCTCCCCGACGGGCTGATCGACGGCACGGTCGCGGCCGGCGACAACGTTCTCATGTTCCTGCGCACGGTGCGTACGGCCCTGGGAGGAGCCCGATGAGCGTGCCGAAAACCTTTGCAGGGCTACCGCTCTGGGCTGCGGCGGCCGAACCTCGTATGGCCGAGAACATCGTCATACCCGATTCGGCAGCCCGAATCTCACCGGAGGGCATCGCGATACGGCAGACGTATCGCGCAACAGACCTGGCCGGGATCGACCATCTGGACACGTATCCGGGGCTCGCGCCGTACCTGCGCGGGCCGTACCCCACCATGTACACGACCCGGCCGTGGACCATCCGCCAGTACGCCGGATTCTCCACGGCGGAGGAGTCCAACGCGTTCTACCGGCGCAACCTGGCGGCCGGGCAAAAGGGCCTGTCGGTCGCCTTCGACCTGCCCACCCACCGCGGCT
>OFTX01001037.1_pt1 | contig 11127 bp, 10 predicted proteins | sample 1775051 | NCBI WGS metagenome assembly OFTX01 (sample SAMN08195772, study PRJEB24354) | sludge metagenome | isolation source: sludge from phenol fed wastewater aerobic bioreactor A | place: India: Nagpur | collected 2016-09-15
CGATCTGCCCAGCAAGACCGGCGTGCGATGCTGTTGCCGCTTGTCGGAACACCTCTTGCATTTAGTACGTTGTCGGTGCGAACCACCTGGGGATACCCGCGAAACAGCGCAGCGCGGTCCAGCACGCGCGTGACGTACTCACCCGAGATGCCGAAGTCCACCACGATGTCCACGCTCTCGTGGCTGAAGTCATCGGCCACCGTGAGGTACTTCAGTCGCCGCCCGCCCGAGAGGCTGTCGCTCACAAAGTCCATGCTCCACACTTCGTTGACCGTGCGCGCCAGTTGCAGCGGCATGCGCTCGTTGACGGGTCGCTTGCTCTTCTTGCGCCGGCGCACGGCCAGGTTGGCTTGCCGGTACAGGCGGTACACGCGCTTGTGATTGACGCCAGGAAACTGCGGGCGCAGCAGGTCATGGATGCGCCGATAGCCAAAGCGCCGACGCACGTGTGCGATCTCCACGATCTTCTCGTGCAGATCCAGCGTGGCCTGGTCGGGCTGTGGTGGATGGCGGTAGCTGTCGCGGGAGAGCCCCACAAGCCGGCACGCACGGCGTTCGGACAAATGGTGCTCGCTCACCATCCGCGTCACCGCCTCGCGCCGGGCCTGTGGGGCTAGCGCTTTACCCCCAGAACGCTCTTGAGCGCGTGCATGTCCAGGTGCGCTTCTGCCAGCAGCCGCTTGAGCTTGGCGTTCTCGGACTCGAGCTCGCGCAGGCGCTGGGCTTCAGAGACCTGCATGCCGCCGAACTTGGCGCGCCACTTGTAGAAGGTGGCATCGCTGAAGCCACCGTTGCGGCACAGCTCCTTGATCGGCATGCCGGCCTCGGCCTGCCGCAGGAACCCGATGATCTGTTCCTCGCTGAATCTGCTCTTCTTCATGTCCGTCATTCTCCTGGTGGTTGACGGACTTCACGAACTTCAGACTGGTACGGCTGGTGGGGGGCAGGTCAAAGCGTCCAGACGACCCACGCATCCTTCTCAAGCAGATGAGTGGGCCTGCCGGTCTTTTCGCGAGCCTGTTCGAGGACTTCGCCCTGGTCTTCCTTGTTTAGGGCGAAGTAGTGCTCAGCCACGAATCGCTTCTTCGCCGATGGCCCGCGCCATCCAGGAGGGCAGGGCCGCGCGTGCTGAAGTCAACGTCCGCCACTCGGAAGGAGGAAGCGTGCGCCGCAGGGTAGCCAAAGACTCGCGCACGTGACTGGGCCCCATCCATGCCAATGCTCGCACCGCCGCACCGGCCTCCCCTGAACCCAGGGCGAGCATCCAGCGAGGAGCATGCTTGACCGTGACTTCGGAGCGGCCCAGCTTGAGCTTCCGGGTGCGACCCGAGGTCAGGTAGACCTCGCGGATGGGTACCTGCTGGGTCAGGCCCAGCGCGTTGGCGGCGTTGGCGCCGTGAGGCGTTACCACTTCGCCGTTCTGCGCGGCTAGTGCGTGCACCACCTTTTCGGGGGCAGGGGCGCGATTTCCGAAGCGGCTCGACACAGGGGTGACATAAGTGCCCCGCGCCACGCGGAGCAGCTTGCCATCCCGGGTCAGCCGCGAAAGGGCCTGATCGATGGCGGCGCGGCTTCCCAGGTGAAGGAATTCCTTGGGCGACAGCACGCCTCCCTCCGGGAGGGACTGGGCGTGCGACAGGATGGAAGCGGGAAGGGTGCTCATAGCGGCCTCGAATCAGAATCGTATCAGAGTTTCTGACATCTCGCCTTCGGACCCGACCACTGCCCTGTCGAGCCAGGTTGACGAAACGTAAAAATCGCACCAAAATTGGGTTGACGAACCCGGAGAAATGCACAAATGAGCTTGCCGCCGCCCGCCGAATTCAACCCCAAGCTGACTTCTGACCGCCTCCAGGTGGTTTCTTCCTGGCTGCTGGAAGAGTTGTACGCCACCGAGGATGACCTGTCCCGCCCCACCGACAGCGGATACACGCGCGGGTGCACGACGTTCGGCCGGCAAAGGAACCGCATTCTGGCTGAGGCGCTGGCTGGCAAGCACGCTTGGATGGGCCTGGCCAACAGCAACAACGACATCGTCTTCACGATCGGCGGCGTGCCCTGCAGGTTCAGCAACGACGATCCGGCCAACCCCTCCAAAGACGCCGTTCTCACTGCTAACCGCTACCAGATGGACTTCCTGGAGTTCGCCAGCAAGGGCGAGCCGGGGAGATTCTGCTTTGTCATCGACCGCGGCCATGACGGGACCGCTGACCCGCGCGTCGAGTTCTTGGGGTTCACGCCCAGCGGCGAAGTCGCCTGCCGCTGGGTTTCCGACAAGGTCCGCGTGCTTCGGCTGCAAGGAGAGCAGCCTTTGGCGCCGACCGTTCCGGTCAGCAAGCCGCAGATCGCGCCGAAGCGGCGCGACGAGGGCGACGCCGCAGCAGAAGCCCTGCGATGAGCAGCGCGTTCATTGGAAGCAACCTGCGCCTCGCCCGCCTCTTCCACGATCTATCGCTTACCGACTTGGGAGAGAAGGTCGGCGTCTCGAAGCAGTTCCTCAGCCGAATCGAGACAGGGGCGGAGTCAGCCTCCGCGCATTTGGAGGCGACGCTCGCGGAAGAACTTCAAGTGCTGCCGGAGTTCTTCCGTTTGATCGATCCCAATCCGATCGCGGACGAGCAGTGCCACTTTCGCCGTCAGTTGACGACAAAGGTCGCACTGCGCCAAGTCGCCCGTGCTCGCGGCGAGATGCTCAAGCGGCTGGTGGGTGTGCTGGATGAGCACGTGGAGCTGCCACAGTACCGAGTACGCGAAGCCGACGCTGAGTCCGCTGAGGCCATCGAACGGGCCGCCGAAGTGTTCCGCTCACTGTTCGGACTCGGGCTGGGCCCCCTTAGCAATGTGACGCGCATCGCGGAGAACGCGGGCGCTGTCGTGATGCGCGTACGCGGCCTGGCCCCGGAAATCGATGCGATCTCGTTTGCCACCAAGCGCCCCCTCATCGCCCTGAACGGAGATGGCCGGTCGACATGCCGCGAACGTTTCGGCGTGGCTCATGAGCTCGGCCACTTCTCGCTTCACATCGGCATCTTGACGGGCGACAGGTTGACGGAAACCCAGGCTAACCGCTTTGCCAGCTCACTTTTGATGCCACGAAGCACGTTCGCAGCGGAATGCCGCCTAGCACTTCGAGGAACGCGATTGAACTGGGCTGGGCTTTCCGAGCTCAAGTTGCGGTGGGGCGTCTCCAAGGCCGCGATCATTTTCCGCGCACGACAGCTTGGTGTCTTCACCGATGACCAGGCGCGGGCAGGCTACATCGGGCTCAACCGGCACGGAGAGGCGCTCAAGGAAACGGAAGATCACCTCATCGCCAGCGAGGAGCCAGAAGTCATTGCCGAGAGTTTGAAGGTGATGAAGGAGCACTTTGGCGTGCCGCAGGCCGCAGTAGCCCGAGAGATGCGAGTGCAACCGGGGCTCCTGCAGACACTGCTGGAGTTTCCAAGCAGCGAGCGCTCAGACAATGTTGTGAGCTTGGTCGAATCGACCAAGATGTATCGCTGAGAGGACGCCCGCAGCGCTCTAGCTAAGCTAGCTAGCTGCCGCGACGCCGCAAGCGCGAGCGACGTGGTGGTCATGACGTTCGTCGAAGCGCGCCGGCTCGCCGAGCTTAGAAAAAGCGCAGTTTGCCGCCGAGTCGGCACTTTGCCGCAGGCAGGTACTGGATTGGATGGGGATGGGGCACGGCGCCGCTTGACGCCGCGTGCCGATGGGAGGCGAGTGGCAGGAGGACGGTTGAACTGATGCACTGCAAAATGCAGTACATTAATGCCTCACATCGCCTCACAGGCTCGCCCGTCCATGGCCACTACGCGACGACCCAAGGTCAAGACCGCCACGCTTACGGTTCGGCTGGATCCGAGGATCAAGGCAGCGGCCGAAGCCGCAGCTGAACAGGAGCACCGCAGTCTTACGAGCTTCCTAGAAGTACTCATAGTCAACCACTGCAGGACGTTGGGACTGAGCCCCGAACACTTTGCCAAGGAATCCCGTCAATGACAACGACGCCGCAAACGGCGCGAAAGCGAACAGCCAAGAAGTCGGCGCCCACAGAAATCCGCTTCTACCGCGCCAATGAGAAGCCATACGGTGCGTTCAGCAACCTGTTTCGTCGAGCCATCGTATTTGAAGGCGTCACCTATCCCACTTCCGAGCACGCCTATCAAGCGGGGAAGGCCGTCAAGCCCGCTGTTCGCGACTGGATTCTGAGCGCGCCGACGCCTGCTTTGGCTGCGATGGCCGCACACGGCCTATACGTGTGGGATGTTGTCCCAAACTGGGCGCAAATTAAGTTCGACCGCATGCGCGCAGTGCTTCGAGCGAAGTTTGATCAGCACGCTGACCTGCGAGAACTGTTGATGTCCACGGGTGAAGCCAGGCTTGTGGAAGCCGGCACCGTCAACAACGCCGTAAACCGGCTGTGGGGCGAAGTGGATGGCAAGGGCGAAAACATGCTGGGCGTGATGCTGATGGAACTTCGAGATGCTTACCGTCGACCTTCGCTGCGAGCGACTAAGTCCAAGACTTCTACCGCAGGCAAGGGATCAAAAGTCAGCAAGACCGCGTCTCATCGGATGCCCGCGACGGCTTGACTGGCCAGAATATGCAGCCGGTCGCCAACCACTACGAAGATGAACTCGCGCAACTGGGGCATACCTATGCGGCCGCATGTACCGCTGAGATCGAGTCGCTGAAACTCGCGATTGCCAGCACCGCCGAGTCCAGCATGATTGGGGTGGGCTCCGGCGGCTCCTTCACCGTCGCGTCGTTGCTGTGCAGCCTCCACGAGGCGTATACCGGAAGGGTATCCCGACCCTCCACGCCACTGGAGATCATCTGCAGTCCGACCTTGGCTTCGTCCAGCCCGGTCTTCCTCGTCTCAGCGGAGGGGAAGAATCCCGACATCGTGGAGGCTCTCGAACGCGCCAGGCGCTTCAGCTCTCGTACCGTCCATGTGCTGACCAATCGGCAAGAAAGCACGCTGATGGAGCATGTGCGTTCGCTGCCAGGCGTAAAGCCCTACGTCTTCGAGTTGGCGAAGAAGGACGGCTACCTGGCGACCAATAGTCTGCTGCTGGACGCCGTGCTGGTGGCTCGGGCCTACGGCGAGCTCAACGGCAGACGGGAGCCCATGCCTGCGGACATGGCTGCGCTGCTGGTCGGCGATCAGTCCGTTGAGGCCTGGCTGCAATCGGCGATGCCGTTTATCAACGAAGCGGTGAGGCGAGGGGCTCTTACGGTTGTCTATTCGCCACTGCTGCGTCCCATTGCAACGGACCTGGAGTCGAAACTTTCTGAAGGGGCGCTGCTACATACGCAACTCGCCGATTTGCGCTCCTATGCCCATGGCCGGCACCTCTGGCTGGCGCAACGACCCCAGGAGTGTGCTGTTCTCGCTCTGGTTGAGCCCTCGCTGGACAAGCTGTGGGAAGGCATGCGAGGCAAGTTCCCTGCTGACATCCCGACGCTAACCATGCCATTGGCGGGCGCTGATCCCGTTCACCTGATCGCGGGACTGGTTGCCCAGATGCATCTGGTCGCAGCGGTGGGTCGAGCGATGCACAAGGATCCCGGTCGGCCCGACGTGCCGACATACGGGCGCGAAATCCACTATGCCAACCTACGCGACGTAATTCCGCTGCCGCAGTTGGCCGGACCGGCCGAAGAGCAATCGAAGTACGAAGTACTGGGCGCACATTGGCCCTCGCTGCGAGATCACGGCACGATGCGCCGCGCCGCACAAGCCTTTATTGACGCTATGCGCTCACAGCGTTTCAAGGCGGTGGTCTTCGACTACGACGGGACCTTGTGCAGTTCGCAGAGCAGAGACGGGCCACCGTCACCGGATGTCGTTGCGCATCTGGTGCGACTGGCTCGTGCCGGCATCGTCGTCGGAATCGCCTCCGGACGCGGTGGGTCGATCCAGACCTGCCTCAAGGAGGTCATGCCGGTAGACGTCCTGCCAAAGATCCGGTTGGGGCTGTACAACGGCGGCTGGATTTCCGCCGCGGACGTGCCGCCGGCGCCGCCGCCAGAGACCAGCGAATTCCTGAGCCACGTCACGCGCATCGTGGTGCGCTTGAAGGCCGTGGGGGTGCCCATTCTGGCTCATCGCACCACTCATCCGTACCAGGTGAGCGTGCGTTTCCGGGAGGGCCTTGCGACCGACGCTATGTGGTTCGTGATCGCTGACGCCCTGCGCCAAGCAGGATTGGATCTGTCGACCATGGTGCGCAGCAAGCACTCGGTGGACATTCTTGCCCGGGGCGTGAGCAAGTCTGCCCTAATCGCGCACATCATCCAGCAAGACAAGATCGATCCCTACCAAGTGCTGACAATGGGGGACCAAGGCGCTTGGCCGGGGAATGACGCCACTTTGCTCGAGCACCGTTTCTCGCTCAGCGTTGACATGCCCTCGCGTCGGCTGGACCGTGGATGGAAGCTGGCACCGGCCGAGAAGCGCGATGTTGATGCCACCCTGTGGTACCTCGAACGGATGACGCTTGAGGAGGGTAACGCACTCCACCTGAATCTTCCGAGCGCAATCGAAACTGGGAGCAGCGCCGATGCGTGACCAGAACGCAGCAAAACTGCTGGCCAAGGTGATGGGTTGGGAGGACTTGGAAACGGTGCCGCAGGTGCTGCCGACTTTGCAATTGCTGGCCGACTTCAAGTACGACCATTACCAGCGCTTCGGACCAGGCCGTCGGTTCATCGAGAGCTTGGCGTTGTGGCTCCACCAGTTCATGCAAGAGGATCGGCCGACGGCGCTGCGGTTGGTTCTTGATAACTTGGTGTTCATCTCCGACACCGAGCTGTCGCACCTTGTACGCACGGCCTATCGTGATTGGATCGTTCAAGAACGCATGCGCCTAGTGTCGGAGGAACACGAGATTCCGTCCTTCCGGGTTCATGAGATTGCGCGGCATCCGCGCTTTGAGCAATTGCGCCTGACCTCCCTCTACCTCGGCTTGAGCGACGGTGCGCGCACCAACGAGCTGCGCCGGGCCAGCGACGGGGAGATCGGCAACGAGCAAATCTGGCAGGCCTACGAGCTCGGCGACGAGAAAGCCGAGGACATGCTCAAGGACCTCGGTGAGTCATTGCAGAACGCAGGTTTCGCAGGCGATGCTCCTCACTTCAACCTCATCTGGCTGCTGGACGATTTCTCGGGCAGCGGAAACACCTACATCCGCTACGACGGTGCGTCGCGCAAGTTCAAGGGAAAGCTGCCGAAGATTTTCCAGAGGCTTCACCAGCAAGGCATGGTAGACCCGTCGCACTACGAGGTGTTCCTGATGCTGTACACCGCGACGCGTCAAGCCATTGATCACATCGAATATTGGTCCGAACGCTTCACAACGGACCACGGCTTTAAGCCGCTGCAGGTTCGCGTGCTGTGCCCAATCGAGCCGGAGGTGTCCCTGTCGCGGAACGCCAGCGCTGAATTGCGGACCCTGCTAGCAAACCCGGACTACAGCAACAAGGGCGTGGTGGACAAGCATTTTCTCGTCGGGGGTACCGACGATGCCAGCCTAGGCTTCGCCGGTTGCGCGCTGCCGGTAGTGCTCGGTCACAACACGCCCAATAACTCCGTATACCTGCTGTGGGGGCCGGAGCAGTTCAAGCCGCATGGTCTTTTCCCGCGCGTCAGCCGTCATCGGGAGTTTTGATGGCCTACAACGCCAACCCTTTCCTGGAGCGCATGTCCGAACGTACGACCTCGGACATGGAGTTCGTGCGGCTTTTCTCGCCCAAGATCCTCGAGAAACTGGCCGAAGATGCTTTCGATGGCGCAGTGCACGTGTTTCGTAGCGCCCCCGGCGCTGGCAAGACGACATTGCTGCGCGCGTTCACACCTCCCGCGCTGCGCGCCTTCTGGAACTCCCGCAACCGGCCAGAACTGTCGGAGTCGTTCCAAAAGCTGCTCAATCGCGGATTGCTGACCGAGGACGATAGCCCACAGCTTCTTGGCGTCTATCTCAGCTGTGCTGCCGGTTTCGCCGATCTTCCAGCTAGCGAGGGTTTGCAGCAGGAAGGTTTGTTTCGCGCGCTGTTGGATTGCCGCATCGTGCTGCGCACGCTGCGTAGCTTGGGTGCGTTGCTTGGGTTCAGCGCGCCCGAGCAACTGGCTGAGGTCACGCTGGACTATTCCGCAGTGCCCGGCCTTCAGGGCATCCCAGCGCACCGCAGCGCCCTGGAGCTCGTCACTTGGGCCGAGGAGCATGAGCAGCGTGTGTACGCGCAATTGGACAGCCTCGTGGGCGCAGCGAGCGCGGCTCTACCGGCCCATCTGCGCTTCGAGGGGGTGTTGTGGTTGCAGTCAATTGGGTTCCTGCACGAGGGGCGTGTAGTCGCCGCTCAGCGCCTGCTCATGGTTGACGACATGCACAAGCTGCGGCGTCGACAGCGGGCCTTGTTGGTGGACGAGCTGACGGTGATGCGTCCTGCCATCGCAGTCTGGCTCGCCGAGCGTACCGTGGCGCTGGGCACCGAACTGCTGTCCCAGGGCGCACGTGAAGGGCGTGACCTGCGTGAGTACAACCTGGACAGAATGTGGAGCGACGCCAAAGGTGCGAACCAGTTCGGAGCCTACGCGCAGAACATCCTGGATCGCCGCATGAAGAATCAGGACGCGGTGCCGGTGGGCTCGTTTACCCAGTGCCTGCGCGACCAACTGGTCAGCAGTGAGGTGCGAAGCCAGGTCGCCGAAGGCATCAAGCGTTTCCGCAATGAAGTGCAGCGTCATCAGTCCAACGTGCGCTACACGCAATGGCTTGCACGCGCGGATCAGTACACGGTCGATCAGAACTTGGAATCTCTGCTGGAACTCTACGTCACGCGCATCCTACTTGTCCGCGACGAGACTAAGCGACAGATGTCGCTGGATCTGACCCTGACCGAGGAGGAACTTGAGGACCGCGACAGTTCCCAGTTGCGTGGCGCTGCCGAGCTTTTCATGCACGAGGAGCTCGGCATGCCGTACTACTTCGGCTTCGATCGCCTTTGCGTGATGGCTACGAACAATGTCGAGGAGTTGTTGACCCTCGCCGCAGCGCTCTACGTCGGACTGCAGGCCAAACAGGTCCTGCGCAAGTCCGAGCCGATTCTGTCCCCGCTCGAGCAGGACAAGCTCCTGCGCGAGGCGGCGTGTCGCAAACGCGATTTCATTCCCAAGTCACACACCGAAGGTACTCGGGCGCAGAGGCTGCTGGATTCGATCGGCACGTTCTGCTACGACCAAACCTTTGCGCCGAATGCTCCCTATGCGCCCGGCGTCACGGGCGTTCGGCTGTCTCGTTCGGAACTCGGGAAGCTCGCCGCACCGTCCAAGCCGCTCGGACCCACCGGCGCGACGTTGCAACGAGTGTTGGCTGAGTGCGCCGCCGAGAACTTGCTGGTTCAGCGCGAGAGCCAGGCAACGGGTTCGCGGGATAGCGGTACCGTCTTCTACCTCAATCGCTCCCTGTGCGCGCACTATGGGCTGCCGCTGCAGATGGGCGGATGGCGCGACGTTTCCGTCGGGGAATTGATGAAGTGGATGGAGCGGCGCTTGACCCCCTCCCGCAAGAGCCAGGAGGCAAGCTAGCATGAGCATGCTGTGGGACCACTACGTATTTCGTCGCGGTAACGCGGTGCATGAACTCTGGGACGGATTGCTTCAAGATCGGCCCGTCGACTTGCTGTATATCGCCGGACGCGGGTTCGACGTGCGCGCGCAAGCCGTGATGCGCGAGTTCGTGGCGGGACAGCAGGGGTCCGGGCGGCGGACAGTGAATGCCAAGCTCCTTTTGCTCGGCTTTCATGGCTACGAACTGGACGAAGGCATCCAACGCCTCACCGACGAGAACGCTGCGGCGCTGGAGGCTGTGTTCGAGCCTCTGGGCGGAACAGTGACCATCAGCGTCGAGACGCCAGAAGGCGAGGACGAGGCCAGTCCCAGCGACGCACTCAGGCAGCGGGTCAAGGCGGTGCTGGACGAGATTGACGGCAAGACGGACATCATCTTGGATGTCAGTTCCTTGCCGCGTGCTACCTACCTCGCATTGCTTATCAACATCTTGACGAAGCTTGTGCCGGACAAGGTTGCCGCCGCCCCAGGCGCAGTGCACCCGCTGTACGCCAACGGCGTCAATTTTCAGGTGTTGGTCGCCGAGGATGCCAAACTGGATGGGCAGATCCGAGCCGAAGACCCGAGCAACGATCTGCTGAACATCCCCGGCTTCTTTGCTGCTTGGCAAGCAGAGAGCGTCCAGGACTGGCCTCTAGTTTGGTTTCCCGTCCTGGGCGAAGGACGCGTGAATCAGTTGCAGAAGATCGCCGGCTCTATTCCGACTGAGGCCGAAGTCTGTCCGGTCGTGCCGCATCCATCGAAGGATCCGCGGCGAGCCGACCGTCTGCTGGTCGAGTACCGCGAGCCGCTGTTTGATAGCCGTAGGACGCCAACATCGAACATCCTCTATGCGCACGAGTCTCAGCCGTTTGAGGCCTACCGACAGCTGCTGGGCGCGATGCGACGCTATCAAAACAGCATGACGATTTTGGGCGGCTGCCGCCTTGTGATGACTCCGCTGGGGAGCAAGCTCATCACTCTAGGTGCTGGGCTGGCATGCTTCGAGATGCGGCCCGCCGGAATGAATGCCAAGTACGGCGTGGCGATTCCGCATGCCGAACCGAGGCGTTACCTTGCTTCCGTCGATGCGCTGCGGCAGTCAAAGCCGGAGGTCTCCGTGCTCTTGTTGACCGGCGAAGCCTATGCTGTTCCTCCACTGAGTGGCACGCCCCCAAGCGTGGTCACTAGTACAGCTGAAGGTGGGGAGTCGGCATGACGGTGCATGCTTGCCCACCGCAAGCAGCAGAGGCTGCAGGCTTGAGCAGCGCTCGACTTCCCCGTGCCCGATGGATGCGCCGGAGCAGTCGCCCTTCAAACGTGGGTCCATCTGCCGCGCCAGCCAAAGCGCTCGGTTTTTGACGGTAGAAGTGACGGTAAACAGCGATGACCAAGACGATGCAAGCCAGTGTTCATGCGGCTTTCCAGCCCTCGGAAACCATCGAGTGGGAGTAAGGGCGATATCCATCGTGTCCCAGAGGGGCATGCCTCCGCGTCCCGCCGAGCGAATCCGGCTG